>Ga0181343_1001120_pt1 | contig 10810 bp, 15 predicted proteins | sample Su13VDMLBSD_FD_130110 | JGI IMG/M metagenome (GOLD analysis project Ga0181343, IMG submission 130110) | Freshwater viral communities from Lake Michigan, USA - Su13.VD.MLB.S.D | ecosystem: Environmental > Aquatic > Freshwater > Lake | place: USA: Michigan | collected 2013-07-15 | reverse complement strand
GGCCATCACGCCGCCCAAGGCACCAGTGATGAAGCTGGCAATGGGGGTAAGGATGGAAAACAGCGCACGGTCGTTCTCTGAACTTTCACCCAGCGGCTGGGTCACGAATACCAGCGAGTACAGAATGATGAAGATGCTGCCGCCAAGGATCAGGGTCAGCGAGACGCCGATGAAATAGCGCAGCTTGGCTTCGAGGAAGTCAGGATCGTTCTTGCTCATGGCGCGGCCCCTCCCGTCAGATCAGTGGCGCAGTTTTTGGTTCGAAGGCAGATCGGCGGCTTGCACTCAATTGCCTCCCAGTTTGCCGGGTCTTGGCAGGGGTAGCGATAAAAGCCGTCGCCGCTGAAATAGAATACCAATGCAATACCAATTGCAAAGGCAGGCCATATCCAGTGTTCAAGTGACATTACCACCTCCCCAAATAGCGGCCCCAGAAGTATAGACCAAAGCCCGCAATGACGCTTGTCGCCAAGATGATACCCGTCCAAAGCGCAGCTTCTAAGATGCCTTCGATCAGTTCCTTGCGGCGATAGACTTGATCTTGCTGCTGCTGTCTCACACGGCGCTCAATGTCGGTGAATTGTTGCCACGCATCATGCCCGTATTGGTATGTGATGAGTTGCTTCAACTCTTTGCGTTGCTGTTCGCACTGCTTTTGCGCCGCGAAGATGTCGATGGCATTCTGGGTCTTGCCGCCAAACAGCGTCTTGAACACACCCGGCGGCTCGTCGGCCCTCTGCGCGGCATAGGCAATGTCAGAGACGGCCCTGCCCCACTCTGACAACTGAGACGCCATGTCTTGGATTTCGCGGCCAGCCGCAATGCCCTGCTTCAACAAGCCGAAAGCCTTGCTGCCGACGCTGATGGCAAGACCTATGCTGGCAGGGTCGAACATCTATAGGCTCCAGAACGGCGGGCATGGAAAGGCGGGATGAACCGCTAAGGCCACGTCGGCACTATACCTGCAAATCTTGACAAACACATTGATGCCGTCGATCCAGAGGTGGTCATAGGCCACCCAGACCAACGGCAAAGTCACTTGGACATGCCTTGCAGTAATCGGTCGATCTTCTGGTCAAGGCCGTCGATCCGCGCCAGCACCCTGTTGATGTCGGCGTGCATGTCGGCCCGTGTGGCATAATCCTCGCGGGTACGGTTCAAAAGGATTTGCAGGCGCTTCACCTCGTCTACATGGCTCTTGAGTATCCAGCCGAAGATGGCAAGCACCGTGGACAGGCCGATGTTTAGGAGCATCTCGGTGGTCATGCTGCGACCTCTTGAATTAGGTGTTGTGACTTGAAAACGTGTATGCGGCTTTGGCCCATGTCATGCAACGCAATTTCCTGAAAGCCGTTCATGTCCCAGAGGTTTTGCCATGACACAGCAATAAGACTTGGCACTGCTTTTGCCATTTCTGCGACTTCCAAGCCGTGGGCTTCATGAAAAAGACCCCCGGCAAGAATAATGTCCGCGCTCACCTCAGTCCGATGATCGCCCCAGACAAGATCAACGGCCACCCCATTTGCCTTTGCGTTGCGGTCGGTGAAGTCAAGGCAGCGCAGGTCAGGGTCTAAAGCAATGGCCGTTGCACCTGCTTTCGCCGCAGCAATGGATGCTGCTCCGCAGCCGCACCCGATGTCGAGAACTCTGCGCCCAACAAATAGGCTGGGGTTGTCTAGGATGTACCGGGCAATGACCTGAGAGTGCCAGTAAGGCAGAGCGTAGGCTGCGTTGTCGTTGGTGATCTCGACGGGGTACTTTGCGCCCGACACAAGCGACATAACCTTGATCTCAGGGGCCAACTTGAGGCTTCTGAGAGGAAAGTGCGTTGCTGCAAGTGTGGCGTAATCCATGATCAGATGACGGTAAACTGAGCGTCTTCCCCCGGCGACAATTCAGCCGTGGCATTGACGAAGATGGTCCCGACCGAAAGCGGTGTGATGGAGTGCGGAAGGTCTTTCGGGAAGATGACGGACTGCCCGACTTCCAAGACCTTTTCCTTGCCGTTGCAGGCAGCGCGAACCGATCCAGAGATGACCGTGCAAGAATGCGGGTAGGTATGCGTGTGTTCTTTCACCTCGTCACCGGGCTGGTTCGAGGTGTAGAAGGTTGCATACTGACCCGGCAACTTGATGCCCATCACCTGCATCAGAACTCCTCCACGGTCGTCCCAACGAGATCCACAGTCGGCTCCGGCTCTGGGCGAGGCGGGTAGACAATACTCTGGGTTGCTGGGTTCCAATAGTCAAAATCAGGGATGCAGTCGTCTTGGCACGCTGTCCAGAACAAGGGTTCCGCCACCGGGAACTCCGCCTGCGCGACTTCGCAAACGCGGTCAAAACGAGGGTCGATAAGAGCGATCATGTGCTGCCTCCTTTACGAACAGTAAGTCACGACGCGGACATAGCCAGCGCCACCAGCGCCGAAGGTAGCTGCCCCATCTCCACCACCGCCGCCGCCGCCTCTGGCCCCTGCGCTTGAGTTAATACCACCCGGCCCTGCTACTGATGCGCCACCAAGGGTCTCTGCGCGGTTGAACAAAGCGTCTGCGGTATTTCCTCCCCCGCCTAGATTGCCCGTTATCGCCTGAGCGCCAGTGCCGGACCCCGTCCCGCCCGTTGCGCCGCCGCCAGTAGCAGATGCGTGCGCGCCAAAGGATGAAGTTCCTCCAGATGCTCCGGTGGTTGCTCCGCCTGCTCCAATGGTAACAGTCTCGGTTGCCCCTAGCGCGCTTGCCATCTTGCGAAGCAAAGCCGCGCCGCCAGAACTGCCGCCACTGCCAGATGTTCTGGCGCTGCTGCACATAACAAAAGCCGATCCCACTCGGCCCGCTTGCCCACCACCGACAACCGTGATCTCGGAATAAAGCGCGTTCGCGGGCTTGGTCCAAGTGCCGCCCGCCGTGAACTCCTGCACGTCAATAGACGCGATTGACGCAGCGCCCGCGACTGCCGTTTGCACAAAAGCCGTTGTTGCTACCTGCGTGGTGTTCGTCCCTGCCGTGGCGGTTGCTGCAAGCACCTCTCCAGCCGCCCCGTAGATTACCGCCTTGCTGTTGACAATCGTCCCAGCCACGGAGCCGTCAATCAAGTTCAACTCGGCTGCCGTCGAGGTGATGCTAGTCCCAGCGATCTGGAGTGTCGTGGCGTTGACCTGACCAGCCGCGCCATAGACGACAGCCTTGCTGTTCACAATTGTGCCAGCAACAGAGCCGTCAACCAAGTTCAATTCCGTGCCTGTTGAGGTCACAGTGACGCCGCCGACAATCGGGAATGATTGGTCAGTCGTCTGGTTCAACAGGGCAACGCTAATCCAAGCGTCGTTGGCCTCGGCCCGGATTTTCAGCGTGTCGGTGGCAGTGTCATACCACCATTCGTTGGCATAAATGGTCGCCGGGGCTGTGGCTCCACTGTTATTTGAGGCAACAGCGGCCAGAGCGTTGTTGATATCCGCTCTGACGTTTGCGGCTGTGTCGTTGGCGATCACATAGTCATGCTGTGCCATCTTGTCCCCTATCAGACATAGTTGCCCGTTGCGCTCAGTTCGCTAATCGCAGGCGAAATGCCGAGCGTATCCGAATTCAATTCTACCTTAAACCTCAACGCACGGCCATAGACATTTGCCGCCCTGATCTTGCGCCATGCAGACCACGTTGGAGAACCTGCCGGGTCGTCATTGGTGGTGCTTACATAGGCCGTGACGGTGGTATCGTTAAAGTTTGCCGTTCCCGTCATGGCGTCCCAAAGGCCAGAAACCGCATCAAGCGGACCCGCAAGCGCATCAAATCCGCCGCCCAAGCCGTCAAAGCGACGTGTCACCATATCAACCGTCACGAAGCCCTGTTCAGGCACCGTGCGGTCGATGATGTTGGCGAAGAAGTATGTGCCGCTCGTCTGGTCATATGAGATGCCAAGCGCGTCCCACTGTCCTGAAAGGCTGTCCAAGTTTCCGACCAGACTGTCAAAGTTCAGGGCGGTCCCAAGACGAAGTTCTGCTTCCTGCACAACCACATTGCTTTTAACGCCCACGAAACCGGGATGCTCTGTGACCGTCACGACGGTGGCTCTGGCGACAACATCATTGGCCGTCACGACGACAGATGTCGAGTTGGTAGACTGCACGCCCGTCTTATCGACAGCCTTGATCAAATATGTGCCAGCCTTGGCAGGCACGATGGCCTCTGTCGAAGGCCTTGCAACCTTTTCCACATAGGTCACAGAACCCGACCAAGTCGCGCCTGTCGTCTCTTTTGCGTGCCGGATGATGTAGTAGGACAGGTCAAGATCCGGCACAGCGGTCCATGATAGGTTGATGCTGTCACCGTTCACCTCGGCGGCAAAGCCAGTGACATCCTGCGGCGGCTGAGACAGGCCTTGGACCTTGTACCCGGTGCGCGTTGTATATTCGCCCTTGATGCCAAAACCGTTGACAGCACGAACCTTGAAGTCATAGGTGCCGTCCTCAACGTCGTTGATCTCGAACAGACCAAGTTCGCCATAGCCGCCGTCACGCCAAGCGGTTTCAGATGACTTCTTAAACTCGACCTGCACATAGTCGATGAAGCCGGGCAGCGAAGATGTAGTCGTCAGCGACACTACATTAGACAGCTTTTCGTGATAGACCCTAAGAGCGTCAGTGACGGTCAGGCCAAGCGTCGGCACGCTGGTGTAATCCAACAGCGTCGTGTTGTTCGAGATGATCGCAACCTCAGTCGCGGCCCAATCAAACGCTGCCGACGAGGTTTCACGCAGGACCAATGCAACCCGCAAGCCGCCGCCGTCAGCGATCACAAGTCGCCAAGACGCAACCTCGAATTCCTTGGCCGACCAGCCATACCGATCAATGGTCAGGTCGATGATATCGCCGACCTCAACGCCAAGAGCGGCCAGACCGAATTCGGCGCTGATCGTCATCTGCTCACGCGATCTGAACAGCTTTTGCTTGGCGAGGCGCTGCGCTCTGGCAGAGTTGGTGACAAAGTTTAGGCCAACGTCGATGCTGTTTTCCAGCCCGCCGTCTTCCGCAAGAAAGGCCGTGCTGGTGATGGCCGGGAAGTCGGTTTCGATCCAATCGCTGGATGCGTCGATGAACTTGCCAGTGATCCTGTTAAAGTTTTCACGGCGCGGCATTCTGGTTGAAAACGTGATGGCAGATCGGAAGTCATCCAGCGTCAGTGACTTCACGCTGGCATTGTATACGCCGACTTTGCACTTCCACTCGCCGCCAGAGAAAAACAGAGCGCCATTGCAGGCTTCCATCATGTCGGCCAGCGCGGTGCCAATGGTGCTGTCTGCGTTGATCACGCCATCAATCGTGTATCTGGTCTGAGTGCCACCAGCAGCCAGCGGGATGGCATCATCGCAGTCATTGGTTGCCGCTGCGAAATAGGTGTCATTCACAGCCGTGTCATTCAGGCCATAGGACGAGGTGATGTAATCGCGGATCACCCGCGCAGCATTGTTGCTGTATGAGGTGGTGGAGGTGACAGGGTTATAGACCTTCTTGCCACTGACGACGGCTGTGAAGGTAGGCATACCGCCGCTGAAGACATCCTGATCGTATTCGACACGCGCATAGATGTAGGCAATGCCAAGGCCGACAAAGGTGCTTGGAAGGCTGCATTCGGCGCTGATGGTGTCGCGCAGGTTTGTGGGCGCGTTGGCGAAGTTTGTGGTCCAGCTTGTCTGATTGCCAAGGTGTTTCAGGACGCGGATTTTGCTTTTCCAGCGCGTCCCGGTCACATAGCCGTTGGCGTCAAGGGTGACGACCTCATCGTTGACGTAGATGTCGCCAATAGACTGAACCTCATGCCCTGCGAGGGCGACGATCATGTGCAGGTATTTGTTTGACGCTCCCGTGGTTTCCAAGAACGTGATGATGCCGCCCTTGCGGACTTGACCATAGACATATTCATGGGCTGCTGCCGCTTGGCGAGAGTTGATCAATGTGCCGCGATTTGCAGCCCCTGCGCTTGGGACCAGCTTGCGAAGGGCAAAAGATGTCAGGGCAGTCGTGGACAAATAGCCAACAGCATAAATTGCCAAAATGGAACTTGTTTGCACCCCAATGGTGGCGAGGATTGCATTTCCAATGGTAATGGGATCACGCGGCGCAAAGTCCCATTCGGCACGACGCATCACATTGAACGGCGTCTTCAGCGTCATACCCATGCCCCTTCGATCTGTTCTATCGGCAGGTATATCACATCGCTGTCGCCAAGGAAAACAGCCGTGACGCCCATCGCAAGCCCGAAAGCATACCCGGTGAAATATGGGCGCTTAGATCGCATCACCACAAGCGCACCTTTGGGCGGGAAAGAGTTTACGCGGGTCAAGCCAGCGTCGAGGGCGTCTATCATACTGGGCGTGCCGAAGTTGTCAAAGAGCAGCCTTGCCAACTGCTTCTGTCCGAGATCAGCATATTTGCCCATGATCTGGTCAGCGTATCCACGCCCGTACATCGCAGCCCAAGCGCCGTTGGTAAAGGTGAAGCAATCATGCACGCCGATGGCAAATGGCTTGCCACGCTGCGCCTTCACATAGCCGATCAGGATATCTTGCGGCCCCATGCGATTTCTTTGTCCTGAAGCTGTTCGACATAATCGAAGAAGGTGTCAGTAGGGTAGCGCAGCTTGTGACTTTCAGAGGTATAGCGGCGAACATTTGGCCGTTGCAATGTGATCAGCTTGCTCTCGACTGTCAGTTCAATGGTGGCCGACGATCCGTCCTCTTGCAAAGTCATCACGTCCATAAGGCCAGCGAACACCTCAACGAAGTCGTTGACGCCAGTGACGCCCAGAAGGACACGCGCAGAGCGGCCCTGATACGGCTCCTGAATTGCCAAGCTGACCAAGGATGTATCGACGCCGGAAAGCGTAAGAGTGATGCCCTTGGCGCTCAGATCGGCCACTTCCTCAATGCCGCTGATCGACAGCAAGGTGCCTGAGCCGATGTATGCGAACTTGACAGTCCCAGTACCTGTCCCAACCCCGGTGGCCACAAAAGACAATCCGACAGTATTTGATGCTGCCCCGATCAACGTGAAGTTTGTGGTTCCGACCGACTGTATCACATACTTCTGGCCGATCTGTATTTGGTTTGCAGCAATCGTATCTCCAATGGCACGATCACCAAAGCCCGTCCAAAGCCGCACAGGGGCGGTGCTGAAGTTCATCTCCACCGCATAAAACAGTTCAACGCTCTCGCCAGCCAGAGCGGCAAGGATCGCGGCTGGAACAGTGCGGCTCATCCAATGGCCTCCATGCAACTGAAGCTGATGCCATAAATAGCGGCCTCATTGACGCTCCAAGACGACTCGCCGGATGAAAGCCGCCAGCGGCCTACGGTGTTGGTAACTATTACGCTGGCATTGTTTGCAGGAGCGGTGCGGATGTGAGGCCAGAGCGACAAGGTGGCCTGCCCGCTGGCGTTGGTGTTTACGTCAGCAAGCACCTTGTGCAAAGTCGCAGAACTGGCCGCGCCAAGCTGCACATAGTCCCCAGCCCTGAGCCATCCCGTCACGTTGGCAGTGCAGCCGTCGATGGCGAGATCTTCTCCGACTTGGCTGGCTCCGTTGACAAGTGGCGTGCCGCCTATCGCGCCGCGTGGGGTGCAACCCAGAAGATCACCCATCAAAAAGGTGCCAAAGCTGCCACGCAGGCTAACCAGCCACGCGATCCATTGCTCTGCATCAGCCCGCTTCATTGGCGGCAAGGTTACATCTGCTTGCCACATTTGACCCGCGCTTGCTTGTGCTTGGCTGGCATATGTAAACGGCGACCGCTCAACCGTGACCGCGTTGGTGGCACGCAGTTCAATCGTGCGACGGCGAGTATGCGAAGGCAAAGCCAGAGGATATGTGGTCGCCATTAGTAGCCCATCCCATTCACGCTGCGGCGCTGTGCATCAAACACGGCGGCTTTAGTGCTTTCAACAATTTTCGGCAACATGGCTTGGATTTCAGCCCGCGAAACGCCAGCGCCAAAGCTGATGTTTTGAGTGACAGCGACAGAACTGCCGCCGTTTACAGCAGCTTTGGCCTGCGGCACGGACAGCACGCGGCCTGCGCTGGATGGCACGAACAGTTCGCGGCCATGTTCGCCAACGATAGACGGCTGACCAGCTTGGACCATGCCGCCAGCCGCATTTCCTGTGATGCCAAGTGCGCCACCGATTAAGCCAAGAATGCCAGAGCCGCCACTTGTTGCGGTAGCAAAGGAGCCAACCATGCGCTGCACCACCAGAACCCGATACAGTTCCTTGATGATGTCAGCAGCCATAGACCTAAAGGCATCTTTGGCGCTCATGGTGCCATCAACCATGCCCATGAAAGCATCTTCCATTGACGATTGAATGGTCGATGAGATGCTTTCGAATTCTGTGAGCGTCAGGCCAAGGCTTTCAAGCTGTGCCTTGTATGCTTCCAGAGACTGCTTTGCCTCAAGCGCCTTTATTTTGCTTTCAGACATTGCGCCGTTTGCGCCTTTTTGAGCCGTCTTTGACAACTCAGCCTGAACAGCAAGGTTGTAATGCTCCTCGGCAAGCGCGTTAATACCAGCTAGGATTTCAGGCGATGCCGTGCCAGATGGGTCAGCAGCATTTGCGAGGGCAATTTGATTTGCCAGAAATGCCTCTTTTTCTTTTAGCGCCACGGCCTTAGCGCGTTCTTCGTTGCTTAGACCTTGCAAGTCAACTTGATCTTGCAACTCATCCGTTTCCGCCTGAAAGGCATTAAAGCCAGCAACGCGCTGGGCATCAGCTTTTTCACGCTGAACAACAGCAGCCTTGGCCGCTTCAAGTTCTTCCTTAGCAATTTTAACGCGCTCATGGGCATCATCAAGCTGCGTAATTGTGGGCAGCTTGCCCATCTCTGCCTGCGCTTCAAGCGCGTTTAGCTTGTTCTGCGCCTCAATAAGGTTGTCAGTTTCTTTTTTGACTTTTGAGTATTCAACCGCTGCGGCTGCAACTTCGTCCGCATCCAGAAGCCTTGGCATCCCGCCGCCAGCACTGATCGTCAGGAACTCGCGTGCTGCGCTGGAAAGCCCAGCAATGGCTTGTGCTGCGCTAATCAAAAGCGGCGCAATCGTGATCAGAGCAACCGTCAGATTTGACGTGATCACCATGGACATGGCATCAAGTTGGTCGCCAGCTTCTCGCGCTTTTTGGATCACGTCTTGGTCAATCACAACGCCCATTGCTTGCGCTTCCTCGCGCAAAGCAGAAAGGCCCGCAGACCCTTCAGAGAGCATGTTGATCATCTTGACGCCAGATTTTCCAAACAGATCAGCGGCAAGAGTTGCCCGCTGCATTGGGTTTTCAACAGCCGCGATCCTGTCTGCAATGATGCCCAATGCTTCTTCAAGCGGAACGGCAGAAAGTTGCGCCGCAGAAAGATTAAGACCCTCAAGCGATTTCTGAGCGGCAGAGCCACCCATCGCTGCATCGCCAAGGTTCTTGGAAAGCACGACAAGAGACTGCTGCAATACATCTTGTTGGACGCCACTCAGTTGAGCCGCATACCGCAATTCTTGCAAAGCCGTTGTCGTGACGCCAATTGAGTCTGCTGCATCAGCAAGATCGCCAAGCCTGTCTGCCGCAGATCGAACAGATGATGCAAGTTGCTGAAAGACAGCGGCGGCGGCTAGTCCCTTTGCGGCCTGCGCCAAGCGGTCAAATGACGCGCCAGCGCCTGACAAATCCTTGTCAGCTTTCTTTGCAAAATTCTCAACTCGCTTGGAGTTTGCAGCCATCGCCTTGGCAAATTCACGATCCTTGGCAGCGAGGATGATGTTAAGCTGTTCTGCGCTGATCGCCATCAACTTGCTCCACAAGGGCGCGGAATTGTTCCGCCGTCATTGCCTCTGATCCGGGCTTCTTCGGCGAGTGTGCATCATGCCACCCTTGGAACACAAGCCACGCATCCTTCGGGATCATATCACGGATTTCTTCAGGACGTAAGCCAATGACGATGCCGTTCTTGATCATGCCGCGCACGTTCAGGCGATCAGGCTTTGGTCCTCGGTCGTCTTTTTTTTTGAGGCTTCTTCAACCGTGTCAGGCATGAAAGCCACGCCAAGAACAGCTTGCGCTATCTGGTAAAGCCGCAAGAGATCAGCCGGGGTTGCCTTGGCAATAACGCGGTCAGCTTCAGCGTCTTTCATGCCGCCGCCGACAAGCCCCAAGGCCAACAGGTTGCGAACCTCAGTGCTGGTGGGCTTGTTGCCGCGACCGAACATGCCTTCCCAGAAATCAAAAATGCCACGATGCTTGTCCTCGAACCGCTCAATCTCGCGGTTACGAAGCAGGAAAACGTATGAGGTGTCGCCGATATATTCGACGACACCCCCACGCGGCGCTTCTGCCGTGATCGTCATTAAGCAGCCGTGAACGTAACAGCGCCTGTGCTGGCAAGCGTCAGCGAGTAGGTCACGCCGCCTTCAGTCTCGCCGCCAAATTCCAGCGACTCGATGTAAAACGCACCAGCATAGGTTCCGAAGGCCGGGACAACGACTTGGAAGTTGCACTTCGGATCAGCGCCCATTGCCACGGTGTTCATGCGAAGCTCAGTTGCGCTATCTTCAAAAAAGCCATCGCCAGAGATGGACACGTTTTTCACGCCATTCAGGCTTTCAGTCCAGAGGGCGCCCGCCGGGGTGGTGCAGTCTGGCGTGGTCACGTCAATCAAAGAGTTGTTGATCGTCATCGTCTTGCTGTTCAGCCCGCAAAGATTTGCGAAGACTTCAGTGCCGCCGCCGTCGCCGATCTTAACGAGCAGGGCGCGTCCAAGTTGTTTAGCCATGATGGCCTCCGTT
>Ga0181343_1001118_pt1 | contig 10817 bp, 15 predicted proteins | sample Su13VDMLBSD_FD_130110 | JGI IMG/M metagenome (GOLD analysis project Ga0181343, IMG submission 130110) | Freshwater viral communities from Lake Michigan, USA - Su13.VD.MLB.S.D | ecosystem: Environmental > Aquatic > Freshwater > Lake | place: USA: Michigan | collected 2013-07-15 | reverse complement strand
GATGCACGGCTAAAGCAAGATATTTCAGATGCACCATCGCAATGGAGTGACATTAAGGCAATTCAGTTCCGTAAGTACCGCATGAAGGAAGATGTTGAAGCAAATCCAGACGCCCCTTCTTTGCTTGGTGTAGTTGCACAAGAGTTGGAGCAGGTTTGCCCCGGCTTGGTTGATGGTGAAAACACTAAAACCGTTAAGTCGTCAGTCTTGCTGATGAAAGCCGCCGTCGCCCTACAGGAAGCAATGGCGCGTATTGAACAACTTGAGGCGAAAGTCGCCGCATTGGAGGCTAAATAAATGAGCATCGTATACAACTGGCAAGTCTCAAAAATGGATTGCTTGCCGAACGTAGATGGACACCAAGATTACGTTATCGTCTGCCACTGGGCTTGCTCCGGCGCAGACGGCGACTACAGCGGCAACGTCTACAGCACCTGCTCGCTTCCGGTCGTGGAAGGCGCGTCGTTTGTGCCATACGCTGACCTGACGCTTGATACCGTCCTCGGATGGATTTGGGCAAACGGCGTGGACAAGGACGCGACAGAGGCAGCGGTGGCGCAGCAGATTGCGAACGCCAAGAATCCGCCGATCGTTTCGCCGCAACTTCCGTGGGTGGCTGCGTGAATATCAAACTCGATCTGACGCTCGACGAGATCAACGCGATTCTCGCTGTCCTCGGTAACTGCCCGACGGCACAGGGCGTGTATCCGCTCTTTCAAAAAATCAAAGAGCAAGCCGAGATGCAGTTACCGAAAGAACCAGTACAGTAAAATAACAGGGGTAGTCTATGGCTAACCTTTTCGACTCTGCTAACTATCCGAAGCGCGAGCCAACCTCGTTGCAAGCGGGTGATCTGTGGGCATGGACGCGCACCGATCTCATTACAGACTACCCCTCTGACGCTTATAGCCTTTCGTATATCGCTCGACGGGAAATCACCGGAGAGAAGATTGCTATCTCTGCGACAGGCACATCGACGGGCTACACGGTCTCTGTGGCGTCTAACACCACAGCCGACTACGAAGCCGGACGGTATCACTGGGTGGCCTACATTACGAGAACGTCAGACTCGGCTCGCGTCGAGGTAGATCAAGGCGTTTTCGACGTAGAGCCAAACCGAGCAACGTCATCGGCTGACCCGAGATCGTTCGCGCAGATCGCCCTAGATAATATCGAGGCGTATCTAAAAGACCCGACCAACATCGCTGCTGCGTCATACTCCATCGCAGGTCGTTCACTTTCCCGTTGGAACCGTAACGATCTGTTTGTAGAGCGTGAGCGGCTGAAGGGCGAGGTCGTGCGCGAACGCAGAGCAGAGGCTATCGCAAAGGGTCTCGGCACTAATGCGACTATTCGAGTGAGGTTCACGGCATGAGTCTATTTGACATTTTCAAACGACAGCAGCCGAAGCCCTCTCGCAAGCGATCATTTGAGGCAGCGAATACGGGTCGGCTTTTCTCCGACTGGCTGACGCAGACAAAATCCGCCGACAGCGATATTCGCTATGCGCTTAAAGCGATGCGAGCACGTTCGCGTGATCTGTGCCAGAACAACGATTATACCCGTCGGTATTTGAACCTTGTATCGACGAACGTGGTTGGACCGAAAGGAATCACGCTGCAAGTTCGTGCGCGAGAACCGAACGGCGCTCTTGATCAGGTCGCTAATCAACAGTTAGAGGCGGCGTTTGCGGCATGGGGTCAGCCCGGAGTCTGCACGGTAGACGGCAAACTGTCGTGGGTTGACGCTCAACGAGTATTCATCGAGAGCGTTGCGCGTGACGGTGAAGCCTTTGTTCTCTTTGTCGAGGACAACGCCAACCCTTTCCGCTTTCGGCTCCAGTTCATCGACCCCGACTTTATCGACCAAGACAAGAACGAGATGCTCGCCAACGGCAATCAAATCCGTATGGGCATCGAGGTGGATTCAACGGGTCGTGCTATTGCCTACCATGTGCGCGTAAAAGACCCGAACGATTACCAAGTCGGCGCATCGGACATGAAAACGGTTCGGATTACTGCCGACCGCATGATTCATGCCTTCCGAGTGGATCGCATCGGGCAGACTCGCGGAACGCCGTGGACGGCTACGGCTATGACTCGCCTAAAGATGCTCGGCGGCTATGAAGAAGCCGAACTCGTAGCGGCTCGCGTCTCTGCCTCGAAGATGGGCTTTTTCGTCTCCGAGTCAGGCGACGAGTATCAGGGCGACGGCAACAATCCCGATGGCTCCTTGAGCATGGACGTGCAGCCGGGACAGTTTGCCCAACTCCCTGCCGGAGTAGATTTCAAAGCATACGATCCACAGCATCCCTCGACGGCTTTTAGGGACTTTGAGAAGGCGATGCTGCGTGGTATAGCCTCCGGTCTTGGCGTGTCTTATACGTCATTAGCGAACGATCTAGAGGCTGTCTCGTATTCATCCATTCGTCAGGGCTTACTTGAAGAACGCGACCATTGGCGTTTGGTGCAGGGGTGGGTGGTCGAGCATTTCTGTCAGCCCGTCTATCTTCGATGGTTGCGCCAAACTCTCGATTCGGGCGTGGTCAACCTTCCGGCGAACAAATACTTTAAGTTTTCCGCTACCCAGTGGGTTCCCCGAGGATGGCAGTGGTTTGATCCCCGTAACGAAGCCGAGGCGCAGATTGTCGCTATCAACAACGGATTGATGACTCGCACGCAAGCCCTCGCTGAACGAGGCCTCGACATTGAGGACGTGATGCGCGAGCGACAAGCCGAAGAAGAAATCATCGCGCAGTTTGGCGTGACCCTGCCGGGTGGCACTTCCCCAATCGCACCGGAGATCAGCAATGGCGGCTAAATACGACATCGTTTGCGATCAGGGCGCGACCTTCAGCCGTATTTTCACTTGGCAGGATGACGCTGCAAATCCGGTAAACCTGACGGGCTATACGGCTCGTATGCAAGTGCGTGACGAAGCGGATTCCTCGACGGCTGCTCTCTCGCTGACTACCGAAAACAGCCGCATTACCCTAGGCGGTACTGCCGGAACGATCACGCTGCTCGTATCTGCTACGGATACAGCGGCGGTGGTTGCGGGTGAATACGTCTATGACCTAGAGATCGTCTCTGGTGCAGGTACGGTGACGCGCCTAATTCAAGGCTGCTTTACGGTCGATGCGGAGGTCACGCGATGAGCGAGCGTCTAGTCGTTGACGAAACTCTGCAAACAATCGTTGTTGAAGAAACCAACAACGAAATTATCGTTCGCGGTGGATGGCCTGACGGTGCAAAGAAAGGCGCGAACAACGACATTACCTCGTTGTCAGGTATTACAGGCGGAATCGCTACGCCTGACTATATTGATTTTGACACCACAGCATCATCGGCCAATGCTGTCGGCAGAGTCACATGGGATTCGACAGACGGGAGTTTGCAACTCGGCTTGACTGGCGGAAATGCAATCTCTGTTCTTGGGCAGACCATTCACGCATACGTCAGAAGCGCAGACTCTGTAACTATCAACAAAGGTCAGCCTGTCTATCTTTATCAGGCAACCGGAAATCGTGCGAGCGTTAAGTTAGCCGCGAATATCGGAGACCCAACATCTGCGACAACCTTTGGCCTTGCTGCTGAAACTATTGCCCCTAATCAGGCGGGTTTCATCATCTGTCAGGGCGTACTCGATGGGATCAACACTGGCGCTTATAACGAAGGCGATATTCTGTATCTCGGCGCAACTGCCGGAACGCTTACGTCAACAAAGCCCAAAGCCCCTAATCACATGGTCTATGTTGGCGTCGTCGAGCGAGCCAACAACGGCAACGGTCAAATCTATGTGCGTATTCAGAACGGATACGAACTAGAAGAAATTCACGATGTGCAGATTAACTCTCCGGCAAACGGTCAGTTGATCATCTATGACGCTACAACTAGCCTCTGGAAAAACGCCAACATCACAGCCGGAGCCGGAATCTCTATTTCTAATGGCGCAGGGTCAATCACGATTTCTGCTCCGCAGGTCGGAACGGTCACAAGCATAGCGACCGGAACTGGCTTAACTGGTGGACCGATCACCTCGACCGGAACGATCAGCCTTGCTAATACCGCAGTCAGCGCAGGGTCGTATGGCTCTGCAAGCGCGGTTCCGACTTATACCGTTGACGCACAAGGTCGCCTAACTGCCGCAAGCAATACGGCTATTAGCATCGCTAATACCGCAGTCTCTGGGCTCGGCACGATGTCCACACAGAACGCAAACTCGGTCAGCATCACCGGAGGCTCTGTCTCTGGCATTACTGATCTTGCTGTGGCTGACGGCGGCACAGGCGCGAGCGATGCCGCTACTGCTAGAACCAATCTCGGCGCGGTAGGTACTGGCCTGACCATCTCGGCGGGTACTGGTCTCTCGGGTGGTGGCGACCTCTCGACTAACCGAACGATCTCGCTCGCTAATACCGCTGTGACGGCGGCCTCGTATGGCTCTGCCTCGCAGGTTCCGACCTTCACGGTAGACGCGCAAGGACGTTTAACGGCTGCGAGCAATACGAACATCGCTATTGCCAATACCGCTGTTAGCGGGCTTGGCACGATGTCTACCCAGAACGCGAACAACGTCTCGATCTCGGGCGGTAGTGTTACAGGCATCACCGACCTTGCCGTGGCCGATGGAGGTACGGGAGCCAGTAACGCAGCGGGCGCTAGAACTAACCTGCTCCCGTCGTATACGAGCAACGCAGGAAAGGTTCTTGCCGTCAATGTCGGCAGTACAGATGTTGAGTGGATTTCTGCAGGTGGCGTCGGCACGGTTACGAGCATCACAGCCGGAACGGGTTTGAGCGGCGGCACGATTACATCAACCGGAACGATTGCCCTTGCTAACACGGCTGTCTCGGCAGGTTCGTATGGCTCGGCAAGTGCCGTGGCTACCTTCACGGTGGACGCGCAAGGGCGACTGACTGCCGCATCAAATACTAATATCGCTATCGCTAACACGGCGGTTTCTGGCTTGGGCACAATGTCCACGCAAAACGCCAACGCTGTTGCGATTACCGGAGGCGACATCGGCGCAGTGAGTTATCAACCTGCCGCTAGTGCAACTCCTGCTGACAATGGCGATATGGTTTTTGAATTGACCGATAACAGCACGCTAACGATCAAAGTCAAAGGCAGCGACGGCACGGTTCGTGTAGTTGCATTGACATTGACAACGAGCGCAGAATCGTTCTTGAGGCTCGAATAATGGCAGTCGATCTAAAGCCGACAGAAGCGATGGCAGAGGAAGCCGAGCGCGGACTTGCTTGGCGAGAGGAATTCGGGCGCGGCGGCACAGAGGTTGGTGTTGCTCGGGCGCGAGACCTAAAGAATCGGGTGAATCTCTCGCCCGAAACAGTCCGAAGGATGGTGAGTTACTTTGCACGACATGAAGTTGATAAAGAAGCCCAAGGTTTCTCGCCCGGCCAAGAAGGCTATCCGAGTGCGGGACGCATCGCGTGGGCACTCTGGGGTGGTGATCCCGGAAAATCCTGGGCTAATCGAAAGAGCGAAGAATTGGATCGCGAAAGTGAGGGACGAACTATGGACAAGGTAGAAGAACGACACATCGTTGCCGTCGTTGAGGACGAGGCCACCGTCACGGTGACTTTTGCCAAGTCCGAGTTCGACATGGACGAATCCGAAGAAGCCGATGAGGTCATCGAGGAATTCGAAGAACTTGCGGAAGAAAACGACGACGAAGGCGAGGAAGTCTTTGCCGAAGGTGAGCGCCCTCTAGACCCGAGCGGCAAAGAGCCGTGGGAAGAAGGCTACAGCCTTGCTCGCAAAGGACCGACCGAGCGTGTATTCCGTTCGGCAGTCTTTGAGCGTCAGACGATTATGGAAGATCAGCGTCGTGCGACGTTGGCCTTCTCTAGTGAAATGAGCGTTGATCGCGGTTGGGGCGTCGAGATTCTCGATCACTCGCCCGGATCAATCGACATGGAATTTATCGGCAGCGGTCGTGCGCCGCTGTTGGTAGATCACGAAATGGCCGATCAGGTCGGAGTAGTGGAGCAGATCAGCCTCGGATCGGATCGCGTAGCACGCGCCGTCGTTCGCTTCGGGAGAAGTGCGCGAGCCGAGGAAATCTGGCAGGACGTAAAAGATGGCATACGCTCGAACGTATCCGTCGGCTATGTCATCAACGAGATGGTGTCAGACGGGAAGCAAGGAGATCGGGAGATTTTCCGCGCTACTAGTTGGATGCCGCTTGAGATTAGTATTGTTAGTATCCCCGCAGATACAAGCGTCGGCGTAGGTCGTGCGCTTGAGGTAGCGGAACCCAAAATTATTGTTAAGGAGACACCAAAAATGTCAGACGATGTAAGTGTGAAGGCGGAGCGCGAGCGCGTTTCGTCGATTCTTGAATTGGCCTCGCGTCACAATCAGCGCGAGTTTGGCGAGTCGGCTATCCATGACGGTGCGAGCATTGAGCAGTTCCGTGGCGCGTTGCTCGACAAGGATTCCTCCAAGCCGTTGAACGTCGATCACGAGATCGGCCTGACGGAGAAGGAAATCCGCTCGTTCTCGTTCGTGAAGGCGATGCGTGCCCTTGCGAACCCGCAGGATCGCCGCGCACAGGATGAGGCTGCTTTCGAGTTCGCCGATTCCGAAGCCGCTGCGAAGAAAGAGGGTCGCACCTCGCGTGGTTTGATGGTTCCCGTTGACGTGCTCTACAAGCGCGACATCACGACCTCGACCGCTTCGGGCACTGCGAAGGGCGGCAACCTTGTTGCTACCGACCTGTTGGCCGCTTCGTTCATTGATGTGCTGCGTAACAAGATGGTGCTCAACACCCTCGGCGCGCAGTTCCTCACTGGCTTGCAGGGCAACGTGGCGATCCCGCGCAAGACGGCTGCTTCTTCGGCCTACTGGGTCGCGGAGAACGTCGCCCCGACGGAATCGACCAACGCTCCGGCTTTCGATCAGGTCACGATGACCCCGAAAACCCTCGGCGCGTATGTCGACATCAGCCGTCGCTTGATGCTCCAGTCCTCGCTCGACATCGAGAACCTCGTTCGCAATGACTTGGCCGCCTCGATTGCCGTTGCTATGGACGGTGCTGCTATCGCTGGCTCGGGCTCCAACAAGCCGACCGGCGTGCTGAACACCTCGGGCATTGGCTCGGTGACGCTCGGCACGAACGGCGGTGCGCCGACGTGGGCGATGGTGACGAACCTCGTTCGCGAAGTGGACATCGACAACGCCCTCAACGGCGCTGCGGCGTTCCTCACGAACGGTCAGGTTAAGGCGAAGTTGTCCAACACCTCGAAGCAGACTTCGGGCGTGGAAGGTAACTTCATCCTCGGACCGGATGTGAATCTGCTGTACGGCTACCCGTTGGTGGTCTCGCAGCAGATGCCGGCGAACCTGTCGAAGGGTTCGGGCAGCAACCTGTCGGCGATGATCTTCGGCGTGTGGAGCGAGTTGCTCATCGGTCAGTGGTCAGGCATCGACCTGATGGCCGATCCGTACACGGGCTCGAACGCTGGCACGGTTCGCATCGTGGCCTTCCACGACTGCGACTTTGCGGTTCGTCACCCCGAGTCGTTCGCCGAGTGCAACGAGATCGTCACGGCCTAATGTGATTGATCTAGCCGCATATCGGGATCGTCATCGAGGGCAGTCTTGTGCTGTCCTCGGTGGCGGTCCTTCTTTGGTCGATGACATCAAGGCGGTGCGGCCTTTGTTAGCGAGGCAGGAGGGTATGTTGATTGGTGTCAATCAGCACGCCCTCCTGCTCTCTCTTTCGTATATCGTTTATCAAGACAAAGAACTGTGGCCGATCCTTAAAGGTCACGCTCCGGTTATCTCGCATCATAAGAACGAGTGCGATATATGGTCAGGCATCTGCCCTGACTTTGGATTCTCTGGCGGCACAGCAGTGTGGATCGCAGAGTATCTAGGCTTTGAGAATATCTATATTTGCGGCTGCGATAACTACATGAGCAATCGTCGCTACTGGCACAGCAAATTAGGTGACCTTCGCGTGGAGGATGGAATCTCTAACATCCAAGCGTGGGTCAAGGTTCGGGACTACATGAAAGAACCCGAACGGGTCAAAGTGGCTTCTGGTTGTCTAACACAGGTATTCAAAGGCTTATGAAAGTCGAGATGATTCGCTCCCGTCTTTACAACGGGCAGACCCTCGAAGCGGGTCGCGTGGTTGAAGTAGACCCGACATTCGCTCGGTGGCTTATCGGTCGCGGCATGGCTACCGAATACCATCGCCCTGCTTTCTTTAGCCAACCAGAGACACCGAAACGTGGACGACCGCGCAAAGGAGATTGAGAAATACCGCTCGGTCTATTCTCGTTACTCCCATTACGGGATGAGCGACGATAGGCGTGACCCCGTTTTAAACGCATTGAGAGGGCTTTCTGGGTCATTTCTCGATGTGTCCTGCGGCAGGGGTGAGTTGATGCAAGCCGCCGCCAATATGGGCTTTAAGCCCGTCAGAGGCACGGAGGCTGTGCCGGAACTCTGCGGGTTTGGCGTAGAGCAAGCCGTTATTACCGATTTACCTTTTGAGGATAAGGCGTTCGATGTAGTGACCTGCATCGACGTTATTGAGCACGTTCTGGAGCCGGACATTGTGCCGGGACTCTTGGAACTAGAGCGAGTTTGCAAGGGGACGCTGATCATTGCGGCGGCTGACTATCCGACCTATTGGGATGGGGTGAATCTGCATCCCTCTGCCCGACCGTATTCCGCATGGGACGAACTCTTTTGCAGAACCTTTAGCGGCAAGGTCAAGCGTCTAGGCGCGACCTCAACTAGCGAGATGTGGGGGGTGACGTATGGCGTTTGAGACGGCATTTGATCGCTTCTCGATGGTCTCGCAAACCACGGTCGGCTCTGGTTGGGACTTGGCGACCCTCTTTAGCGATGCCGCCGAGGTGTTTGTCTACGTTCGCGGCAAAACTCGGTTCAATCTGAAAGGCATTTTCGACGATGCCTATCAGGGCATAGACATAGCCGAGGCGGAGTTTGCGAGCAGTCAGCCAATGATTACCCTCCCGACCTCTGCTCTGCCGATACAGCCACAAGTGGGCGACAAGGCTATCGTCGATTGCGTTGTCTACGTCATCACCAACTTCAAGGCAGACGGCACAGGCGTGACTGTCCTGATGCTTGAGGCGACAACTGATCTGGATGCGCCGTAATGGATAACGCGCTGAAGAACATTCTCGCTCTCGGATCGACGCAGTTCGGTAGAACGGTCAGATATAAGAACAAGGGAAAGCAGTTCCAGGTCACAGGCATATTCGACGAACCGTATCAGGGCGTGAACATTGCCGAGGTCGAGTTCGCTAGTGCGGCTCCGATCTTTACGCTGCCAACCTCTACGCTTCCCTGCAAACCTGTTATCGGGGACGTTCTGTTCTTCGATAACGAGGCGTATACGGTGCGAAACTTCCGCTCTGACGGTACGGGTATGACCGTGCTGCAACTAGAGATCGCTACGAACCTAGAGATTGCCACCGTCAACAATCTGCTCTTGCAGGACGGTTTCAATATGCTGCTCGAAACGGGCGGATTCATTTTGCTTGAGGTGAATAACTAATGGCTCACGCTCGCAAGCAAGTGCGCGACACGGTGGTGACGGTGCTAACCAATGCTGCCGTTGCCGATACGATTTCCAAGTCTCGCGTGTACCCGATCCCTGCCGGAACTGTCTCGATTGCATTGGTCTATACCAACACCGAGACGATCCCGCAAACGACGCTGACCTATCCTCGAAAGTTTGAACGCGAATTGAATCTCATCGTGGAATGTGTAGCGCGAGATGCTGACTATTTAGATGACCGACTCGACAGGTTGTGCGAATCGGTCGAGAACGCTATCGGAGCGGATAACACCCTCGGTGGCGTGGTAAAGGATTGCGTGTTAACCGACACGCAGATAACGCTTGACTCGACGGGAGACGCTCCCATTGGGTCGGCACGTATGCAGTTCCGAGTGTCATATCGGACTGCCGAGACTGACGCAGGAACGATCATTTCTTAAGGAGACTCAACAATGGCAAATCATCACGGTACTGAAGGCTCGGTTCGCGTCGGTGCGAACGTAATCGCCGAGGTGCGTAGTTTTTCGTTCACCACGACGGCAGAGTATGCCGAGGATACAACCCTCGCTGATACCGCCAAGACCTACAACACGATTGCGATCACTTCGTGGAACGGATCGCTGACGGCGTTCTGGGACGAGACCGATACGAGCGGGCAGCAAGCCCTTGATCCGGGCGCAAACGTCGCTCTCGTCCTTGCTCCCGAAGGCATTGCCTCTGGCGCGGTTCGATACAGCGGAAACGCTCTGATCACCGAGATCACTCGCACCGTTCAGACGGGCGCGATCACCGAGGTGACTTTCAACTTCATCGGCAACGGCACTTTAGCGGAAGCCACTGCCTAATATAGCGAGGACTTATGAACTGGAAAGAACAGGCGAAATCGCAATTCGCTGAACGGCGCAAGCCCGACACTCTTGTTGCGATACCTGTATCGGCTTGGAATACCACCGTGTATTTCTGGCCGGACATGACGCTCGCCGAGCGTCGTGAAATCTTCATGCTGGCAAAGCAGAAAGGCGAGGAAACTATCCTTGACCTAGAAGCGATGGCCGTCACTCTTATCGTGCGAGCGAGAGACAAGGACGGCAAGCGGCTATTTCATAAAGCCGAGCGCATGGAATTAATGAACGACTACGACCCCGAGGTGATTACGGAGATCGTAGCGGCCATGAATTCTCCAGTTCCGACATTGGAGCAAGCCGAGGGAAACTGATCGAGGACGGGCATCTGCGAGCGATTTATGCTCT
>Ga0181343_1001117_pt1 | contig 10819 bp, 15 predicted proteins | sample Su13VDMLBSD_FD_130110 | JGI IMG/M metagenome (GOLD analysis project Ga0181343, IMG submission 130110) | Freshwater viral communities from Lake Michigan, USA - Su13.VD.MLB.S.D | ecosystem: Environmental > Aquatic > Freshwater > Lake | place: USA: Michigan | collected 2013-07-15 | reverse complement strand
TTACAGTATGTAACGAAATAGAAGAAATAAAACGTTTATTAGATGTATTATTTAAAAATATATCTGAAAATGACGAAGTAGTAGTATTAGTTGATACTAAAAATGGTACTCCTGAAGTTGAAAATTATATATCATCATTAACTGGTACTCTAAACTTTAAATGGGCTGGAGTACTGTTTAATAATGATTTCGCTTCATTTAAAAATAAATTAAAGTCATTATGTACTAAGGATTATATCTTTCAAATTGACGCGGATGAAATACCTTCTTCTATGCTTATTGAAATATTACCTCAATTACTAGAAGCTAATCCTGACAATGAAGTTTATTTAATTCCAAGAGTAAATACTGTTGAAGGTTTAACTCAAGAACATATTAATAAATGGGGATGGAGAGTAAATGAAAAAGGATGGGTTAATTTTCCTGATTACCAATGGCGTGTTTGGAAAAATATACCTGAAATAAAATGGATAAATAAAGTTCATGAGCGATTAGATGGATTTAAATCGTATGCTGCTTTACCTTTAGATATGGGATTTGAAGATTGTTATTTAATTCATCCTAAAACAATTGAGAGACAAGAACGACAAAATAATTTTTATAATACATTATGATTTTAAAAGATATTATAAATAAAAGTCATTATGGTTCTGTAGGTTATATAAGTACCCTAGAAGATATTAATCGTTTAGAACAATACATCATCTACAACCTCCCAGTTTTAAAAGAATTTATTAATGTAGTTACTTCTACAACATACGTTGATAATAACCCGGAATTAAGAATTCAATTAGAAAATACTTGGAAAAAATATTTTCCTAATTCTATTCATATCGATACAGGTATAAGTAGAGGACATAGTTTTGGAGCAGCAGATAATGATAATACTATTATAGACTATTGCAAAAATAATAATATTGATTGGATATGCAAATCCGCAAATGATATTATTATCCAAGAATTAGCATTAGAACAAAAAATAGAAAATGCTGATTTTTATTACATGAATGGAATAGGATATGGAGGTATGGTTAAATATAATTTTGAGTTTGAAAAAATAATTAATGAAGACTTTTATCCTCAAACTAATTTTTATATAATTAATTCATCGAAAATAGATTATTTAAATAATAAACAGTATTTAGACGATACTTATGAAATAACTAAAACTCCTGGATTTAATGGTAGAATATGGGAATATGTTGAAGGATGGACTTGTGAAAGATTTTTAAAACAATGTATAGAAAGAAATAATTTATCTAAAAAACATTTGGTTTCTGATGAAGATTATATTATATTATTAGAAACAATAAAAAAATATGAAATACATGATCCTAGCCATAAAAATATTATGTTAAATGGAATATGTCATTTTCATTTCCCTAATGATCAAACACTTATTATTAACAATATATAAATAAAAACATGAACAAATTAAAATTAAACCTAGGATGCGCTTCTAAATTATTAGAAGGATATGTTAATATTGACCAGGACAATATAGACATTATCAGAGCACGTTACCCATGGTTACAATTTCCTGAAGATGCTATTATCTACACTTATGATGTATTTAATTTACCTTATGAAGATGGCACCGTTGATGAGATAATAGCTGATGGATTTATTGAACATTTATCATTTATTGAAGAGAAAAAAATATTTGAAGAAATAAAACGAGTATTAAAACCAGGTGGTATGTTGAGTTTTTCTGTTCCTAATTTTGAAAAAGTAGTTAAATTATGGTTAGAAGCAGAAGATAATTGGCAAGATTTCTTTAGATTAGATGAAGAAGCAATTGATCAAAAACATTGGTTTGGTACTTATACTTATGAACCTAAAAATAGATGGGGATATTTAACAGCTATGCTTTATGGAAGTCAACATGGTGAAGGACAATTCCATCAAAATTGTTATACTATTCCTAAAATTAAAGCAATGTTGACTAAATTAGGTTTTAATAATGTCAATACAACCGAATTCCAGTGGAAAGGAGATAGAGATCCAATGTTAAGAACAATAGCTATAAAATAAATAATATGAAAAAAGAATTTTTAAATTTAGGTAAACAACCTATAGCCAATGGATTTCTTTATGAAAAAGATATACCAAATGAGTTTTTTTATGATTTAAAGGTAGGTTTTGATAATAAAACTAAACTAGTAACACATATGGAATATGTTGACCCTCCATTAATGTTTAATGAAAATTATTCTTATAGAGGATCAATGTCTAAAACAATGGTTAATCACTTTAAAGAATTTAGTAATTTATTTGAAAATAAAGATATTAAAGTTTTAGAAATAGGAAGTAATGATGGAGTATTTTTAAAAAATTGGAATCCTCAAAGTACTATTGCTGTTGAACCTTGTAGTAATTTTGCTAAAGAAACAAATGATTTAGGTTATAAAACGTATAATGAATTTTGGACTTTAGATTTATCTAATAGGATTAAAGAAAACCACGGTAAAATAGATCTTATATTCGCAGCAAATTGCATATGTCATATTCCTGATTTAGATCAAACTTTTAAAGCAATTTACAATTTATTAGACGATAAAGGAATATTTGTATTTGAAGATCCATCATTAGCTCAAATGATTAATAATAATTCATATGACCAAATATACGATGAACATCCACATATTTTTTCCGTTATAGCTTTAAATAACTTATTAAAACAAAATAATTTAAAAATTATTAAAGTTGATAACACACCAGTACATGGAGGTTCTAATAGAATATGGGTTGTTAAAAATAATAATCCTAAACGTCCTGATGAAAGTGTTAAAAATAATATTGAATTTGAAAAAGTATTAGGTTTAGATAAAATAGCTACTTTTAAAAAATTTACTAAAAAAGTAGAACAATCTAAAAAAGATTTAATTGATTTACTTAATCGTTGTAAAAAACAAAATAAAAAAGTAATTAGTTATGGAGCAACATCTAAATCAACAACTATTTTTAATTATTGCGGAATTAAATCAGATTTAATTTGTTATATAATTGATACCACTCCCGAAAAAATAGGTAAATTAACACCAGGTTCACATATACCTATAATATCATCTAATGGGATAGATGAAGATATTGATATAGTTTATTTAGGTGCTTGGAATTTTGCTACAGAAATTATGAATAAAGAATCTAATTTTATTAACCGAGGAGGTAAATTTATAACACATGTACCTTTAGTAAAATTTATATAATATGAAATTTAATGAAGATGATAGAGCTCAAAGATTAATTGATATTTTTCCAGATGTAAACGGACAAATCAATATATCATATGTGAATTCAACAAGCCATGTTGTAGCTTGGCATAAACATAATATTCAAACAGATCATTGGATTTGTTTAAAAGGTTCTTTTAAAGTAGGATTAGCTACGGAAGATGGAGAAGTTAAATGGGAATATTTATCTGATAAAAATTTTAAAACACTAACCATACCTCCAGGCATATACCATGGATATAAAGCTTTAGAACCAAATTCTATATTAATGTATTATCTAACCCACAAATACAATCCTGATGATGAAATTAGAGCCGAAGTAGGACAATTTTTAGAGGATTGGAATATTAAAAATAAATAAAATATATTATGTCTACTTTAAATGATGTTATTGTAATAAAATTAAAACAATGGATTGAAAGTAATGGTAATTTAATCCCAATAGAATTTGATAAAGAATTACCATTTAAACCTAAAAGAGTATTTTTAGTTAATAATGTACCTGATAAAAATCCTAGAGGAAAACATTCCCATTATAAAACTAAACAAATTATAGCTTGTATTAATGGACAAATCACAGTAACATTACATGATGGGTTTAATTCAGCTGAATACGAATTATATAGTGGGGATTCAATTTATATTCCTAATTTAATTTGGGATGAACAAATATATCACACTCCTGATACTGTTTTATTTTCGATGTGTAGTACAAATTATGACACTAATGATTATATACATGATTTTAACAATTTTTTAAAAATAAAAAATAAAAATAATGAAAAAAAATAATACTATTATTGTAACAGGTGCCTGTGGTCATATAGGATCTTCTCTTATTAGAAAATTAAATCAAAACGATATTATAGCCGTTGATAACATGTTAACTCAACGTTATTGTTCTTTATTTAATTTAGATAGATCTATTAAATTTTATGAAAATAATTTTTTAGATATTGATATTCCCCAAGGAAGTATAGTAATACATTTAGCCGCTATTACAGATGCTGCTTCTAGTATGAAAAATTCAACTCAAATTGAAGAAATTAATATTGAACAAACTAAAAAGTTTATTGATAAATGTATAGAATCTAAAGTAGAAAAATTTATTTTTCCGTCATCTACAAGTGTATATGGAGTAGCAGCAGATCTAGTTAATGAAGATGATTCACAATATCTAAATCCTCAAAGCCCGTATGCTCAATCTAAAATAGAAATTGAAAATTATTTAGAATCTAAAAAAGATAAATTAAATTATTTAGTATTACGTTTCGGAACAATTTTTGGAACAAGCCCAGGAATGAGATTTCATACTGCTATTAATAAATTTTGTTATCAAAGTGCTTTAAATTTACCTATTACTGTTTGGAAGGAAAATTATAATCAAGTTAGACCTTATTTAGGATTAAATGACTGTATTAATTCAATTAAACACTTTATTGATTTAGATTTAAATTATTATAACACCAGATATAATGTATTAACCGGAAATTATAAATTAAGTGATATTGTTGAAATTATTAAAAAACAAGTTTCAAATCTAAAAGTAAATATGGTTGATACACCTTTATTAAACCAATACAGTTATAATGTTGATGATAGTAAAGCAAAATCTACTGGATTAATATGTAGTGATGATTTAGAAAAAGAAATAACAATTACTTTAAATCAATTAAAAAATCTATCCTAATGAATATTATCATTTCAGGTGGAAAAAGTCGATTTTCTAGAGAATTACAAAACCAATCTTCAAATCATAATTTGATTCCTTTATCAAAAGAGGAAATGGATATTACTGATATAGAATCAATTGAATTAGCTTTACAAAAATATAAACCACAAGTTTTTATTCATACAGCAGCTTTATCTAGACCAATGAATTTACATTCAGATAATCCGGATAAAAGTATTTCTCTTAATATTATTGGAACTTCAAATTGTGTTTTAGCTTGTATAAAATATAATGTTAAGTTTGTTTATATATCTACCGATTTCGTTTATCCAGGTATTACGGGTAATTATTCTGAAGAAGATAGTTTATTACCTATAAATAAATATGCTTGGTCTAAATTAGGAGGAGAATGTGCATGTATGTTATATGATAATTCTTTAATTCTTCGAATGGGAATGTATGATAAACCATTTCCCCATAATAAAGCATTTATTGACGTATATAAAAGTTGTATATGGAACACAGAGGCCGCTGAAATTACGTTCCGATTAATTGATAGAGATGCTAAAGGTATTTTTAATGTAGGAGGAGAAAGAAAAAGCATATTTGATTTTGTTTCCCAAGAAAACCTTCGTATATTAACGGAAACAAAAAATAATATTCAAGAAAATATTCCTGAAGACAGCAGTATGAACATAACTAAATTAAAAAAATTTTTATCATGATACAATTATTTAATATTCCCGATTATAAAATAGATACTAATAAATTTTCACATTACTTACATGGTTCTATAGTAGAAGAATTTGAACAAAATTTTCTAAATTACGTAGGGGCTAAATATGCTTGTTCTGTTAATAGTGCTACAAATGCTATATTTTTGTTATTTTTAAATAAAAATACAACAGTTAATGTACCTTCATTAATACCACCTGTAGTATTAAATGCCTTAATAACATCTGGAAATAAAATAAATTTTACAGATGATGTAAATTGGATTGGTGATTCTTATATTTTGCATAATTTTGAAGATTATAAAATTATTGATTCGGCTCAAAAAGTAGAACGAGATCAATTTAAAAAAGAAGCTAATGATAACGATATTATGTTTTTTAGCTTTTATCCAACAAAACCTGTTGGAAGTAGTGATGGGGGGATTATTGTAAGTAATGATAAAAATAAAATTGATTATCTTAAAACATTATCTTTTAATGGAATGAGTTTTGCTGAAAATAATTGGGATAGAAAAATTATTATGCCTGGTTATAAATTCTATTTAAACTCTATTCAAGCTTTTATAGCTAATGAAAATTTAAATATTCTAGACCAGAAAAAAAATAAATTAAAAATTATTAGAGATATATATAATTCCGAATTCAATCTAAATAACACTTCAGACCACTTATATAGAATTGAAGTAGATGATAATAAAAAATTTATTGATGTGTCTAAACAAAATAAAATAATTCATGGAATACATTATGACGCTCAACATTTAAATAATATCTACAAACCATATTCTACCGAATCATCTTGTCCCAACTCAGAAAAAATATCAAAAACTACGGTTTCAATACCGTTTCATGAAAATTTATCGGAACAAGATTTAAATTATGTAATTAAAAATATAAAAAAATATGAACTATCAAAATCCTAGAATCCCATCATCTTATCAATATTTTGATTTAGGAAAAATTATTTATGAAACTACACTAAATCGTAAACCTTTAAAAGTAATAGAATTTGGATGCTATAAAGGTTATTCAACTGTGTGCTTAGCTATGGCTTTAAAAACATTAGGTCAAGGAAAAATTAAATGTTATGATTTATGGGACAAATATCAATATAACCATACGTCAATGGGTGATACTATAGAAAATATTAAATCCTATGAATTATCAGATTACGTAGATTTTATCCAAATGGATTTTAATGATTGGTTAAAAAATCCTGAAGAATTTGATTTAATGCATGTAGATGTAGCTAATACAGGAGATGTTATTAAAAATTTATATGATGCTACTAAAGATCAAATTGAAAAAGGATCAATAATATTGTTTGAAGGAGGAAGTAAAGAAAGAGACCAAACAGATTGGATGATTAAATACGGTATGACCCCTATGAATTCAGTAAAATCTTATACTAAATATGAAGTTTTAAGTGAATATTTTCCTTCAATTTCTATAATTAAAAAATAATATAATGATAACTAAAAATGATATAACCGTAGCTATAGTATCCTATTATAGAGGAGATAGACTTAAAGTATGTCTTGAGTCTCTTAAAGATATTAAAAATATTATTGTTTGGGATAATAATACTAAAGGTAAAGAATTAGAAAAAATAAAAAATGTAGAAAAAGATTTCCAACATGTTAAATTTATTTATAGCCAAGAAAATTATGGTTTAACTAAACCTTATAATGAATGTATAATAAATAGTAGTACTGATTGGGTTTTATTGACCTGTGATGATATGATATTTGATAATGATTGGTTTGAAACATTTGCTCAAATATTATCTGAAAAACCTCAATTAGAACAAATATATCTTAATACTTTTAATGCTTGGTTATTACATAAAAAAACTATAGTCAGAATGGGGTGGTTTGATGAAAAATACAGATATTATCCTAATATGGAAGATGATGATTGGTATTTAAGAATAGTTGAAGAATTAAAATATTCGCCTTATGGAGGTATTCCTGACCATTTAAAAAATTATTTTCCTGATTGGTATCAAAAAGTAGCACTAAAATTAAATTATAAGGAACAACATTTTAATGATGAAAATAATTTTACTTTCTTTTGTAATTCAATATATAATAAAAAATATAAAATTATAGGAAAAGAAACAAATACCGGAGGTAACCAAGATGCAGGAAGTAGAAATACAGTTGAAGCTCAAATTGAACCTCCTAAAGGTATGACAGGAATTGAATATCATTTTACTAAATGGAGACAAATAGTTAATGTAGATGAATTATTCGATGATGATACTTATTTTAGTAAAGATGGTAGGGCATATAAAAGAGTTAAAGAAGAATTAGATCCTTATCCTGAAGTAAGAAAACAATATGCTAAAAAATATTTTAATATAGAATTATAATTATGAAATACAGTAAACCGTGGATGGATGATTCTGAAATAAACACTATTATCAAACATCTTAATAAAGAAGATATAATGCTAGAATGGGGATCTGGTGGTTCTACCAACTATTTTCCTCAATTTGTAAAAGAATATTATTCTATAGAACATGATGAACAATGGTTTGATGAAATAAATGAATCATTACCTCCTAATGTTAATTATTTTTTTGTTGCTTTAGATAAACCTTTAACAGATCCTACTCAAAAAGATCAAATTCAATCTTACTTAGATTTTGTTGATACTTTAAATATTCAAAAATTTGATAAAGTATTAATTGATGGAAGAGGAAGAGGATGGTGTGCTGAAAAAATAATTCCTTATTTGAAAGAAGATAGTATAGTTTTTATACATGATTATTGGGTACGTCCTCAATATCACATTGTTGAAAAATGGTTTGATGTTGTAGATAAAATAGATAATACTCATCAAACTTTAGTATCTCTTAAATTAAAATCCAGTTTAAATAAATAATTACAATGATAAGTTTAATTCAACCTAGTAGAAACAATTTAAAATATCTAAAATGGTCATATGACTCAGTTAGAAAAAATTCAGGATCCGAAGTAGAAATATGTGTTGCTGATGATTTTAGTAATGATGGAACTTGGGAATGGTGTCAAGATAAAATGAAAATTGATCCTAATTTTAAAGCAATTAGAAATGAAGGACCAACTCGTTTAGGACATACTATCCTTTATGATAAATTAATAAATGAAGTAGCAACTAAAGACATAATAGGTATTTGGCATGCTGATATGTATATGACTCCTGGAACTATTGAAAAAATATTAGAAACAATTAAACCGGGATTAATAGTATCTCTTACTCGAATAGAACCACCTTTACATCCTCCAGGCCCTGAAAAAGTATTAATGGATTTTAAAACTGAACCTGAAGATTTTAATGAAGATGAATTTTTAAATTGGTATAAAACATATCAAGTTACTGCTAAAGGAAAAACTACTGAAGGTATTTTTGCTCCTTGGTTTTTATACAAATCAGATTTTCAAGCTGTAGGAGGACATGATCCTTTATATGCTCCACAATCAAAAGAAGATAGTGATATATTTAATAGATTTTTACTTAATGGTTATGAATTTATTCAATTATGGGATGCTGCTGTATATCATATGACATGTCGTGGTAGTAGATTTAATCCAACTTTAACTACACCTGGAACTAATAGTAGTGAGTGGGAAATTCAAAATATTCGTTCATCTAGAAATTTTATTCGTAAATGGGGACATTTTTGCAAACATGATCCTTTAATGAAACCAATTGTTCCCCCCAAATATGATGTTGGGTTTGTAGTTAAAAAATGTAATTTACAGTTATTACAAGCATTAGAACCATGGTGTAGTACAATTTATATCGAAGACACAGATGTATTAACATCACATTATTTAGATTTAGAACAACCAAATACTAAAATAAATTTAACTGATAGAATTAAAGTAATAGGTTATGCAATACCAAATAATGATATTATAGTTGAATTTGATGGTACTAAGTTAACTCAAGACTCATTTAATATAATACAACAGTTGTCTGAAATAATAAAAGAAAGTGGAGAGATTGGATCATTTGAATTAGATATATTTAGAATAGAAATTAAAAAAATGGATGAATATCAAAATACTTTAATTAAACTATGAAATACGGCTTCTACAGAAAAAACGACCCTAATCAAGAAATCATAGATAAAACAATTAGTTTTTCTAGATTATCAGCAGCAAAATTCTTTGCACAACGTAAAGGATTAACTTTAAAATTATTTTTAGGAATTTACGGTGTAAAGAAAGTATAATGGATATTAAAAAATTTGGACAACGATTAAAATTAGAAGAATCTAAGACGACAAAAGTACTTAAGGAAAAAGAGGTATTTATAGAAAATATTAGTATACTAGAAGAAATACTACAACGTTCAGATAAATTATTTAATGGTTATAGTATAGATTTATACATGTACGAAGAACCATTTTTACAAATAATTGAAAATATGTTCTTACTTAAGTATGGGGAAATAATAAGTGAAATTGTATTCTGGTATTTATACGATAGAAAAGATGATGATGGAAATATTTACCCATTAGTATTTGAAGAAGAAGATAAAGAACCGGTGGATATAATTTTAAAGACACCTACCGATTTATGGAAATTTATAAATAAAAATTTAAACAATACAAAATAAGTTATGGAAACAGCAGTACGTTATTGCAAATGCGGAGTTCAAATACCTGCAGCACGATTAAAAATTTTACCAAACACACACACTTGTGTTAATTGTTCGGATATTAAAACTAAAAAACCCGTTATCGTACAACGTGGAGAAGGTGATCATACCTATACTGAAACATTATTTTTAGAACATGAAGATTATGTTCAATATGTTGAAGAAGAAACTAAATTAAGAAAACGAATGGGTATCTCAACTAAAGCAGAATTATTAGACTTTGATAACGAAGCCCCAGTACCAACTAGAGTACCAGATATCGATTCAGATAAAATTAAACAATAATGCCTAAAGCCAAACACTTTGAAAAACAACAGATTTTAGCCGCTATGGCTAAAACTAAGTCAAATAAAGCAGCAGCTCGATACATGAATTGCAGCTACATACATTGGAAAAAATGGGCACAGTTTTATAAAGGTGAGGACGGCAGAAGTTTATTTGAAATACACAAGAATCAAGCCGGTAAAGGCATTCCTAAATTCCTAAGCAATACTCCATTCGGACGTAAAGAGCCTGCGTTGCTTGAT
>Ga0181343_1001116_pt1 | contig 10828 bp, 13 predicted proteins | sample Su13VDMLBSD_FD_130110 | JGI IMG/M metagenome (GOLD analysis project Ga0181343, IMG submission 130110) | Freshwater viral communities from Lake Michigan, USA - Su13.VD.MLB.S.D | ecosystem: Environmental > Aquatic > Freshwater > Lake | place: USA: Michigan | collected 2013-07-15 | reverse complement strand
TAGCCTAAATTTAGAAGCCAGAAAATCACTATAATGAAAGCATTCGCAAAATTTTATGAATCAAAACAACTTATTGATATAGCGAATGAATTAAGATCAATAAAATGGTCATTATTTGTAGATGATGTACCTACTTCCCAAGAAGATCTATCAGAATTAAATGTATTAGTATTATTAGAACCAAATGAATATTTCGGATTACATGATTGGGCTATACAAAATAAACATTTATTTTCTTTAATATTAACATGGAGTGATAAAGTATTAAATAATTGTGAAAACGCAATGTTTTTACCTTTTGGAACTACTTGGCTTAATGAAGAACAATATACTAGAAAATATGAAAAAAAGTTTCAAGTATCTCATGTTAGAGGACCTTTACTAAAAACTCAAGGACATGCTTTAAGATTCGAATACCACGACAGAACCCCAGAACTAAAAATTCCTCATAAATCATGGTTAACAGCAGGTATAAGAGAAAAAATAGAAACGTGTGCTGAAGCAAAAACAGAACTATTTGGGGATGCTCAATTTGGAGTAGTAATTGAAAACACAAATCATAGAGGGTATTTTACTGAAAAAATAATGGAGATGTTCTTATTAAAAACAATTCCATTATATTGGGGTTGTTCAAATATAGGAAATTTCTTTAATACAGAAGGGATTATTACCTTCAATAATGTTGATGATTTAATATTCACTTTAAATAATTTAGATGAAAATTACTATGATTCAAAAATAAATGCTATTGAAGAAAATTATAATATAGCTATGAATTATTTAAGTGTTGAACAAAATATTATAAATAAAATAACAGAAATATTTAAACATAATAATTTAATATGAAACATTTTTATCAAGAACTAGGAGAAAATTGGTTTACGTATCCAGGATTATATTCTATGGTAGTAGAAAAATTCCCTACCAATTCACATTTTGTTGAAGTAGGAGTATGGAAAGGGATGAGTGCAGCTTATATGGCAGTTGAAATAATTAATTCAGGGAAAAACATTAAGTTTGACTGTATAGATAATTGGGAATACATAGAAGAACAAAAAGAAATTCCTTTAGATATGTTTGATGGGCTATATGAGACTTTTTTGAAAAATATAGAACCAGTAAAACATATAATAACTCCTGTAAGAGAATTATCTTGGGATGGAGCTAAACATTATGAAAATAATTCATTAGATTTTATTTTTATTGATGCTGCTCATGATTATGAAAGTGTAAAAAAAGATATCAATGCTTGGTTTCCTAAATTGAAAAAAGGAGGAATTATTGCTGGTCATGATTATACGTGGTGTGATGGGGTAAAACAAGCAGTTAATGAATTTTTTGCTGGTAAATCTATTTATGAAAATGAAGGATGTTGGATATATCCAAATGAATAATCATGATTCAAATAGCAATACATACACTACCACAAGAAATAGATAGATTAGAAGAAATTTTAATTCAATTAAAAAACAATTCTAATCATCTTTCATCAGAAAACAATGTTGTAGTTGATGTTGTATTAAATCTTAATTTAGTTGAGTGGAGTGAATCTGTTATTCCAAAATCTTTCTTTATTGATAAGTTTTATAACTTAGAAAAATTAACTCAAACATGGGCTAAAACTAAATTTGAAATTAATGAAGATAGTACTATACAGGGTTGTGTTTCACATCGCAGAAAAATAGCTAATGAAACTCAGTCCGATGCTGTATTATTACTTGATACAGATATAGTATTCAGCCCTACCCTGTTATTTCACTTGATCCATTCCGTTGATGCTTTAAAAAACATTACTCCTTATTATATATTAACTCCACAAGTAACACCCATGTGGGATAGCAGTTGGGATATAATAGTTAATGATCAATTTAAAAATGATGGTATTCATTTTCAAAGTAGAGATCCATACAGATATGCTCAATGTTTAGGAGAAGTTAATTTAAGATCAATTGATCATTTTAAATTTGGAGGAGGATGGGCTACATTGATTAGTACTCCATTATTTAAATATATTGGAGTACCTGAATCTTTAGGACATTATGGTTTAGAAGACACATATATCATGTTGTGTTCTCAAATAATGAAACAAAAAGGAATAAATGTTACTCAATTTGTTCTTGAAAATGAGGTGATTTCTGAAGATCATTTATTTAGATTTAATCCTTATAAAAAATACTTATCTGCAGTGGATAAAAGAGAAGAATTTAAACAAATAGCTCATGCTAATTTTCAAAACGAAATAAATAAGTTTAAAAATGAAATACAATAATCCCTTAGTATTAGGAGCAGCAGGAATGTTAGGAACTACACTTAAAAATATAGTAGGTGAAGATAAATTTATTTTAACAGATAAAGATACAAGTACTGGATTAGAATTCTGTGATATAAGAGATTTGGCTTTAACTACCGAACTTGTAGAAAAATATAATCCTGATATTATTCTTAATTTTGCTGCTTTAGTTGATCTTGAGTATTGTGAAGTTGAAAAAGATGACTGCTATTTAACTAATACTATAGCAGCTATACATTTGTTTAATTTAGCTAAAGATAGAAATATCCCTTATATATTCATAAGTACTGCTGGTATATTTGGAAATGATAAAGAATTCTACACAGAAGATGACCAACCATATCCACTCAGCGCTTATGGTAAAAGTAAATATTATACTGAACAATCACTCCAAAATCAAGGATATGAAAAATATTGGATTTTCAGAGCAGGATGGATGATGGGAGGAGGACCAGATATTGATAAAAAATTTGTTAATAAGATTATGAAACAAATTAAAGCTGGATCTAAAGAATTATTTGTTGTAGATGATAAATTAGGTGTGCCTACATACACTAAAGACTTTGCTTCATCTATTTTGAAACACATAGAAAATGACTTACCTTATGGCTTGTATAATATGGTTAGTCAGGGTGAAGCTAGCAGATACGATACTGCTATAGCTATTAATGAATATTTAAATTTAGGTTTAACTATCCATAAAGTAAATAGTGACTATTATAAAGAAGAATATTTCGCCCCTAGACCATACTCAGAAAAATTAATAAATAAGGCACTAAATGATTTGAATAAAAATTATATGAGAAATTGGAAAGTGTGTTTACATGAATATTTAGATGAATATTATAAATAATATAACATGAAAAACGTATACGATATTACTAATGAATTTGAAAAGCGCTTAGCAGAATATACAGGTGCTCCTTATGTTGTAACTGTAGATAATCAAAGCAATGCTTTATTCTTAGCTTTAATGTTTGAAAATGTTAAAGGAAAAGAAATAACAATTCCTTCTCGTACTTATCCATCTGTACCTTGTGAAATTATCCATGCTGGTGCTAAGGTTAAATTTATCCCTGTAAAAGGTAAAACAATTAAAGGAGCTTATCAATTGGCCCCTACTAATGTTTGGGACTCAGCTCTTAGCTTTACAGCAGACATGTATAAACCAGGTACTCATATGTGTATTTCATTTACTGGTCCTTATAAACATTTTAAATTAAGTAAAGGTGGAGCTATATTAACTGATAATTACGATGCTTATTTATGGTTTAAACGAGCTAGATATAGTGGAAGACGTGAATGTTCATATCATGAAGATCATTTTGATATGTTAGGATGGAATTTCTATATGATGCCTGAATTAGCCGCTAGAGGATTATTATTAATGAATCAATTCTATAATGGTGAAGGTAATCCTAAACACAATGAAGATCTAGAATTACCATATCCAGATCTATCTAAATTTGAAATATACACAAAAGCAAACAGAGACTAGGCAGAATATAGTCATTATATTTCAACTATGAAGAAAATATTGATTTTAGGAGCAAACCCAGAAACAATTCCCCTTATAGAAACAGCAAAATCTATGGGGCTATATACTATAGTTACAGACCCTGATCCCAATGCCCCAGCAAAAAAAGTTGCAGATAGAGGAATTAATATTAATGGGATGGATGTAGAGAGATTAGTAGAGTTTTGTAAACAAGAAAAGGTAGATAGTGTTTTAGTTGGTGTAGCAGATAGATTAATTGAACCATACCAAAAAGTATGTGAAGCTCTTAATTTACCCTGCTATGGTAATGAATACCAGTGTGAAGTTCTTACAAATAAAGGAAAATTTAATAATCTTTGTAAAGAATATGGTGTTTCAACTATCCCATCACTTCCACTTTATAGAAAAAATATTGATAGTTTAGAAAACATAACATATCCTGTCTTTATAAAACCAATTGATAGAAATTCAGGAAAGGGAATGTCTATAGCTTATAATGAAACTGAATTAAAAAAAGGAATTGAAAAAGCATTTAATAATACAAGTAGTGATTATATCTTATTAGAAAGATATATGACATGTAGTGATGTTCTAGTAAGTTACACAATTGTAGATGGTGAACCTATATTATCTGCTATAGCAGATAGATATACTTGTAAGGAACAAGGTAAAACAAGCCAAGTATGCTTAGGAGCAATTTACCCTTCAGATTTACTGAATGTTTATATGGATAAAGAATATCCTAAAATGGTTAGAATGTTAAAGGGTATAGGTTTGAAGAATGCTATCCTTACAATATCTGCTTTTGTTGAAGATGATAATTTCTATTATTATGATCCTGGATTTAGACTTCAAGGTGAAGCCCCAAATCTCCATATGGAAAATATAAATAAATTTGATCAGAAAAAATTCTTAATAGACATCGCTCTAGGTAATGAAACTAATAAAAGCAATATAACTAAAGCAGACTTTCAAAACAAACACGCTGCTACTATTTGGTTTCTATTAAAAAAAGGTACAATACAACAGATAAATGGATTTGAAAAAATAGAAAATGACCCTTCAATATTTCATATATCAAGGCGTTTGTTTGAAGATGATATAATTAGTGAGGAAATGGTAGGTACTGAAAGTCAAGTTATGGCTAGAATTTATATGTGCTGTCAAACAAAACAAAAATTAAAAAACAAAATATCAGAAATTCAAGATATAGTAAAAGTATTTGATAAAGATAATAATAACCAACTTATTAATGGATTCAAATATGAATAAAGAAACATTCGTTATAGCAGGAGGTACTAAAGGAGTAGCTAAACAAGTAGTAATTGAACTTGTTAAGATGGGACATAACATTGTGTTTGGTGATCTTGGTGATGATGGTAACGCAGATAAATTTTTAAATGAACTAAAAGAATATGATGGTGAAGCTCATTTCATCTTAACAAATGTAGCAAATGTAACTGATTGTGAAAATTTATTTAAATTTGCCTATGAAAAATTCGGCCGTATTGATGGATTCTTCAGCTATGCTGGAATTACACCTGCTCAATCATTATTAGAATGTACTGAGGAAATGCATGATGAAATATTCAATGTAAATCTAAAAGGAGCATTGTTTTGTTCTAAATATGCTGTAAAGTATATGAAGGAAAATAATGGTGGATCAATAGTATTTACTGGATCTCCACATTCCTGGGGAGGAGAAATAGATAGAGTATCATATGCTTGCTCTAAAGGAGCAGTTATTACCTTATCAGATCATATAGCTAAAAATTATGGTAAATACAACATACGAGCTAATTACATTACACTAGGTTGGACACCCACAGAAGGGGAATTATCTTTAAGAGAAAGCCAAGGAATGACTAAAGAAGACCTACAAAAACATGCCTCAGGATTTATTCCTATGGGAAGAATGAATGAATATGATGACATTATTCCTGCTGTAGTATATCTATTATCTAATAAATCAAAAATGGTATCTGGATCTAATATTAGAATTACTGGAGGGTGGTTCATGATATAACCAATAAAATATTTTATGAATAACACATTGGTAAGTATAATAGTTCCCCTTTATAACAGTGAAACATTTCTAGATAAATGTGTTCAGAGTATTATTGATCAATCTTATAAGAATCTCGAAATTATTCTTGTTGATGATGGCTCACCAGATGCAAGTGGAGAAATGTGTGATAAATATGCTGATGATGATAATAGAATAAAAGTAATTCATAAAAGCAATGGTGGGTTAGTCAATGCTCGTAAAGCAGGACTTAAGGCATCAACAGGAGAATATGTTTTATACATTGATGGAGATGATTGGATTGAAATAGATCTAATAGAAAACTATCTAAAAGCTGCTCTAGAATATAATGCAGATGTAGTAGTTTCATCACATATGGAAAATCTAGAAGGAAGAATTGAAATTCTAAAAAATACAATCCCTCCAGGTTTTTATAATAAGGATAAACTCATTTCAGTTGTTTATCCTAAAATGATGTATAACGGAAAGTTCTCACAATTTGGTATATTTTCATACTCATGGGGAAAACTATATCGAAGAGAGCTACTAATGAAAAATCAATTAGAAGTTAGCGAAGAGATAACTATTGGAGAAGATGCATTATGTTCATACCCTACATTGCTAGATGCTAATACATTAGTTGTTCTAGAACAACCCTATTATCATTACAGACAACGTGCTGATTCTCTAATTAAAACAATGAGAACAATCGAGGTATCTAGGGTAGAGAAAAATTATAATCATCTCAAGAAAGTATTCCAAGATAAAGGAGTTTTAGATATAATGTTACCTCAACTCCAATTCTATATTTTAAGTCTACTAACAGTTAGTACTGAAGGTCCAAGGCCTGGAGATATGAAAAATTTATATCCATTTGGTAATGTTAAACTAGGAAGCAATGTAATTGTCTGTGGTAGTGGTACGTTTGGACAAAATTTATACAAGAAAATAAAACATTATAAATCACATAATGTTATAGCCTGGGTTGATGAATGGTATGAACATTATTCAAAACTAAATCTGCCTATAGATGGATTTGAAAATATAAAATCACTAGATTATGATGTTATCTTAGTAGCATTGATTGATGAAGATATTTCTAACCATACCGTTTCAAAATTAGTAAAATACGGAGCTGATAAGGAAAAAATAATTCAGGTTTCTCATTACTACAATAAAGAAAATATACAACAACTTTTATTAGAATATAATATTAATTTATAATAATATGGAACCAATTTTTTACGCTGGATCGAGCCTATTAGAAGGACCTATTTGGGATGCTAATAATAAATTAGTATATTGTGTATCAATAGAACAAGGTCTTATTTATCAAATTAATCCCAACTCAGGAGAAGTGCAAACATTTATTACTGATGGAAATGTAGGTTGTGTTGCTTTAACACCAGAGGGAAATCTCATGTCTGCAGAAAAAAATGGTATTTACCTTACAAATCCAAAAACTAGAGAAAAAACATATATAACGCAATTTGAATCAGATATAGATTTGCGCTATAATGATGGTAGATTTGATCCAGTGGGAAGATTCCTTGTTGGAACCAAAAGTGAAAAGGATTACTTTGTTGAAGAAACAATTGTTAAAGGTAAGCTATTTTCATATCATAATGGAGAACATAAAGTATTGTTGGATAATCTATTAATATCAAACGGAATTGGATTTTCTCATAATGGGGAGAAAATGTATTTTATAGATACTCCTACAAAGAAAGTAGCTCAATACAAATATGATTTAAACACTGGAGATATGTTATTTGAAAAATATATTATAGACATTGATGGAGAAGGTTGGCCTGATGGGATGTGTGTAGATTTAGATGGAAATATATGGGTGGCAGAATGGGAAGGAAGTAGAGTTAGAAAATGGGATGTTGAGGGAAATGTATTAGATGAAATAAAATTACCTTGCTCTAGAGTAACTTCATGTTGTTTAGGAGGAGAAAACCTTGATGAATTATTCATTACAACTGCTAGAAGTGAAAAAGATATTCTTGGAGGAGCATTATTTAGAAAAAAATTAAAATAAAAACATGATCACCCCATCTGAATTTGATAATAATACATTTCCAACTACTAGAGAACATCTTAACTCGTTTATTAATAGAGTAGCAAAAGAATACGGTCGTGTAGATGATAGATTACTTGAAATAGGATCTCAAGATCGATCTGAGGTTAAATCTGCTTTCAATATGTGTAAAATTGAAACATTAGATTTAGTACCTGACTATAATCCTGATATTATAGGTGATATTACAAAACATAACCCTCATATAGAAGATTCTACATATGATATTATTGCATGTTTAGAAATCCTAGAACACACTATTAATCCATTCGCTGCTATAAATGAACTAAGAAGAATTTCCAAACACGAGGGATATATTTTATTTTCAGCTCCATTAAATTGGAGAATCCATGGACCCATTCCAGATTGTTGGAGATTTACTGAATTTGGATGGAAGGTATTATTAAAAGATTTTGATATTATTGAAATAGATAGATTAGAAACCCCTGATAGAAATTTATTTCCAATTAAGTACAATATATTGGCTAAATGTAATAAACTAAAAGATGTGGATGTTTATTCTATGAAATTTGAACCTTTAAATTAATTAATATATGAAAATGCACATATTCTATGTTCACTATAATATAACTGGTACGGATCATAGAGGTAGACCTAACTGGTTTGATTATGAAAAATGTTTTGTTAATCTTCTAAATACTATTGAAGGTAAAGAAAATATAGAACTCCATTTAATAATGGATGGTATAATTGAAGATAATTGGATACGCAAATATAAAGACAAATATATTGCTCATGAAGTTATAACTACTCATGACATGGATTCTGTAACTAAAGCAGTATACCCTATCATAAAAAATACAGACTGCAAAGACACAGACCTTATTTATATTCTTGAAAATGACTATCTACATGTTGGGGATTGGGTGAAGAAAGTTTTTGATATGTTTCAAACTTTTAAAGGATTAAATTATATATCTTTATATGATCATGGAGACAAGTATTGGCATCCTAATTATGATGATTTAGTATCTAAAATATTTGTTTCTAATACCCATCATTGGAGAACAATGATGTCTACTTGTGGAAGTTATATTACTACTAAGAAAATATTTGATGAAGATTTTAATGACCATACTGGGGTTACTATTCATATAGGGGACCATCATAAATGGTTATTCTTAAATGAAACTAAAGGCAGATTCATATTAACTGCCATCCCTGGTTTATCTACCCACTGTATGGAGGCCTTTTTATCTCCTGCTATTGACTGGAAGAAAATAAATGATGAAGCAAAAATTAATTAATTATGATATCACTAGTTATCCCTACATACCGAAATCCTGAATATCTAGATATTTGCTTAAAATCAGCAATTGAGAACCAAGCAAATAAAAATGAAATTATTGTTACCCTTGATGGTTATATTGAAGAAAGCCAACATGTTTTAGATAAATATAAAAACGATATTACTATTTTAGATTTAGGAGAAAATCAAGGATTCCAAATGTCTCATAACTTATCAGTTATGAATGCTAGTAGTGAAATAGTTTGTATTGTAAATGATGATAATGTTCTATGTAAAGACTGGGATAAAATAATAGAACAAGACTTTGATCCAAATAAGGTTATGACTGTAGAACAAATTGAACCTATTGGGCCTAGTATATTTAATTTTCATATTAAGAATTTTGGTAAAATACCAAGTGAGTTTAGATACAATGACTTTATAGAATATGAATTGAGTATTAGAGAAAATAAACTTACTAAAGATGGGGGTGTATTTCCATTTGTTATTTCTAAGAAAAACTATATGATAGTAAATGGATTTGATACTTTTTATCCATCTCCTTATGTATGTGATTGGGATTTCTTTTTAAGACTAGAACTTAATAATGTGGAATTTTACAAAACTCACAATATTCACTTTTACCATTTTGGAAGCTCAGTATTAAAAAAAGGAAAAGAAGGAGAAAGATTTGCAGCATCACACCAACCAGCAGCTGAAACTTATTATTATAAATGGGGAATGCCTCATCAATTATTTGAAAACAATAGCCATAAACCAAAACACATAACAATCAGAGGTATTAAATTTTAATTATGAATAAGTATAAAGCTATAATTCCCTGTGCTGGGTTTGGAACAAGAATGAGGATGTTACCTCATGAAGCTAAAGAATTAATACCTGATGAAAATGGTAATCCAACTATTGAATGGTCATTGAATTTATGCAATAAATATAACATTGAACCTATAATAGTAACTAGACCTGAAAAAAAAGAATTTAATAATTATCTAGATGATAAAAATATTACTTATGTCTATGATGAAGGAAAATCAGTAGGAACATCTTTATTAAAAACCAAAGAACATTGGGGTGATAATAATATAGTATTATTACCTGATACCCGATTTGATTATTCTGAAAATACATTTATTGATATTTTTAAATGTATGGAAATAGGTAATAAATGTATGTTTGCTTTATTTGAAGTTGAAGATTATTCAAATTGGGGAATAATATGTGATAATACATTTTATGAAAAACCAAAACGTACATTTACTAAAGAAGATAAAGCATTAGCTTGGGGTGTTATTGGATTTACAAAGAGTTATGGTGAAACGTTACTTAATAGCTATAATTTGACTTCTGAACCACTCCGACTATCTAATCCTGGTTATTTATTTATTAAAAATTTTAGAGACATCAGTCGAAAGTATATTTAGTTATATTTATAAGAAACTTAGTTTATGCCTCGCCAACGTCGTTCCAAATTAGATCCATTAAGTCGAATCATTACTCTCGGTGATATCGAAACAGAAATAGTCAATGATATTATCCATAGCATATATGAGATAAATGAGGAGGACGTTAAAAAACAAACAGCAGACCCAATAAAACTCATTATTAATTCAGCTGGAGGAGAGATATATAGTGGACTTGCTTTAGTTGATATAATTAGTACT
>Ga0181343_1001114_pt1 | contig 10832 bp, 11 predicted proteins | sample Su13VDMLBSD_FD_130110 | JGI IMG/M metagenome (GOLD analysis project Ga0181343, IMG submission 130110) | Freshwater viral communities from Lake Michigan, USA - Su13.VD.MLB.S.D | ecosystem: Environmental > Aquatic > Freshwater > Lake | place: USA: Michigan | collected 2013-07-15 | reverse complement strand
GTTGTTAATGAAGCGATCATTTCAAATGAACATGATGATCCAATTTCACTTAATCTTGACAAGCTAGAACAGCCAGAAAGCATTAAGAAATAGATCAGAGAAGAGTTTGATGAAGTCGTCAAGCTCCTTGATTTCAATAGCACGGCTTATGAAATTTTCCGCCGCTGGTATATCGACGGACGTTTGTTTTATCACATCATGATCGACACAGCTCAACCTCGCAAAGGCATTCAAGAGCTGCGTTATATCGATCCTCGTCGTATTCGTAAGATCCGTCAGCCAATTAAGAGAACGCCAGTTGTTGGTCAGAACTCTAAACTGATTGCTCCTCCTTACGAAGAATACTATCTGTTCAATCCAGCAGGTCTTTCATCTGGTACGCTCACACAGGGCGTAAAGATTTCGAAGGATGCTATCTGCTACGTTCACAGCGGTTTGCTTGACGCTCGTAACCGCATGGTTCTTTCGCATCTACACAAAGCGATTAAGCCACTCAATCAGTTGCGTATGCTCGAAGACGCGGTAGTTATCTATCGTCTCGCGCGCGCTCCCGAGCGTCGTATCTTCTACATCGACGTTGGTAATCTTCCCAAAGCAAAAGCTGAACAGTATGTTCGCGACATGATGGTTCGTCATAAGAACCGTCTGGTTTACGATGCGAACAACGGCGAAATTAAAGATGCCCGTAAGTTCATGACTATGCTTGAGGATTATTGGCTCCCACGCCGCGAGGGTGGACGTGGTACAGAAATTACCACGCTGCCTGGCGGTGAGAATCTTGGACAGATGGATGACGTAGATTACTTCCGCAAGAAGCTCTATAAATCTCTGTCCGTTCCTATCTCGCGTCTTGAACCAGAAGGCCAGTTTTCACTAGGTCGTTCTGGCGAAATCACACGCGACGAAGTGAAATACGCTAAGTTCGTTGAACGTCTACGCGATCGCTTCACGCATCTGTTTGATAATCTTCTTGAAATTCAACTTCTACTCAAGGGTGTAATGACCCGCGAAGAGTGGAAGGATATGAAGAATGATATCAAGTATGACTTCCAACGCGATAACTATTATGCTGAAATCAAAGAACAAGACATGATGAACAATCGTCTTGCTGTTCTTGGCGTAGTTGATGCCTATGTTGGTAAGTATTACTCAGTAGAGTGGATCCGCAAGAACGTTCTTCGTCAAACTGAAGACGAAATGAAAGAAATGGATTCACAGATGGCTGCTGAGGGCGAGGTGCAAGCAGCCGCTGATGAAGAGCAGATGCAAGCTCAGCAACAGCAGCAGCAAATGCAGCAAGACGCTGAACAGAAAGCTGCTAACAATCAGGCTAAGCAAGCGCAAAAAGAAAAGTCGACGCCACAGAAACTCGAAATCAAAGTCAAGCACGAAGTTCCTGGAGCAAAGAAAGTAGCGAAGGAAGAAACTATCCCTTTCGTTCCCAAGGCGCTTACTGAAGAAGATAAGAAACTTATCGAAAGCATGACGCGCGCCATCGAAAAAGTTTCGAAAGAAGATCTTGACTATATTGAAGAAGAGATCAAGGATGAAATCTAACTATGAAAGAGTTAGAAAAGGCACAGATACTTTCCATAGCTGCTAAGTTCGCTAAAGCAGAAACGGAACAACTGCGTCAAAATATACTTGAGAACAGCGTATCAGAATTAGAAAAAGCCAAGATCCTTTCTATCGCCTCTAAGTTTGCTAAACAAGAAGCAAACGAAATCAAGCGCGAAATCCTAGATGAAATCAAAACTCTCGCAGAGTCTAACGGAACGTTGGAACTGCGAGAAGTTCGCTTGCGTGGGCCAAAAGGTGATAAGGGCGCAAAAGGTGACAAAGGCGAAAAGGGTAACATTGGTCCACGCGGATTTCAAGGCGAGCTAGGCGAAGCTGGTCCTGCTGGACCTATGGGAATCGCTGGTCCTAAAGGTGACAAGGGAGACAAAGGCGATAAGGGTGATGTTGGACCAAGAGGTCCAGTCGGTCCTATAGCTGATATCACTCCACTCAAGAAAGAAGTAGAACAGTTCATTGATAGCGCAGAAAAGCGTATCTCGCGTATTGCTTTTTCTGCGGCAATGGGTCTTGGTCGTTCTTCTGGATCTGGTGAAGTCAATCTCCACAAACTCGATGACGTTGATTACGCGAGCTTAAAAACTGCAACAAACGGACAAGCACTCGTATACAACTCATCGACTGGTAAGTGGCAAGCTGGAACAGTTGCTGGTGGCACTGGTAACAGCGCGCCACTACTAGTAACAAAGTCAGAACTTGGTAATTTACACGAAAACGATCTTGTTGTTGTTAACGTAACAGGCGCATCGTCAAATACAATCAACGTATTGACAACAGCGCTCAATAATGCCCTCGCACAAATCTCCGCTCTAGAAGCTCGTATTGATGCTCTGGAGAATCCATGAGTGATAATCTTGCTCTAGCCAATACGACCACATTAACAACAATTAGATCCGTACGACTCAAGGTCAACGAAATTATCAATGTTGTTAATCAAATTGGTAGAAATGAGCATACGTATCTTGAAGTCACAAACGCAAATGCAAAGTTTGCGACTAAGGCTTATGCAGCTTCTAATACAGATGTAAGACTTCTAATCAACGATAGAATACAAGTAACCAACGTCGCAGCAACGTATCAAACTAAAACTGTTGAGAGAGCTGCGTTAGCCAATACGAACGCATACATTGCTACTCGTGCATCGTGGTCTGCTTTAACTTCTACGAATACAGCTCTTCGCATACTTATCAGCGACAGAATTCAAGTCGCCAATGTAGCCGCTAAATATGCTACGAAGGCTTATGCTGCATCTAACGCATACGTCAAATTGTTATTAGCCAATACCAACGCATACATTGCAGATGTTGCTGCGTCTTCTGGTGGAGGATTTTCATCTGAAACTTTTGATTATGGTTTGATCACTAGTTCGGTTGACATTGAATTTAACAGAGATTACGGGACGCTGTAATGGCAATTCAAGTTAAGTTCAGAAGAGGTTCAAATAGTCAGCACGGTTCGTTCACAGGAGCGAACGGTGAAATTACTGTTGATACCACTAACAAAACGCTTCGTGTTCACGATGGCGTGACTGTTGGCGGAACTCGTCTTGCTAAGTTTAGTGAAATTGCAAGCGCCAATCTACTCAGCGTCACAACGAATATAGTTCCACAAGCAAACTTAACATATGATCTTGGTACCTCAACAAAACGATGGAAAGATCTGTATCTTTCAGGAACAACGATTTATCTTGGTGGAACACAAATAAAGTCTTCTGCTAATGGAACAGTCATTTTTACTAATAACGCAAATCAAGTTGTTCCTATTCAAGCGGCTTCACTCAACGTCACTGGAAACACAGTCAGCTCATTCGAAAATCTTACCATCACGAATCTTATCTTGAACAACGTTCTTGGGACTCAATATGGCGGAACTGGTAAATCTTCGCTAACTCAAAATGGCGTGATGTATGCTTCTAACAGCACCACGTTTGCGTTTGCCACAGGATCAAATGGCAAAATCATGCAGATTGGTTCTAACGGTGTTCCTAAGTTTGACGATGTGGACGGAGGTTCATTCCCGTAATGTCTGACAATTTTAGTTATGATAAATCTGTTGAAATGGTGGCGCTGAATCAGTATATGGAACAGCAGCAAGAACAGATCAACGTGTTGCAGCAAGAAATCCTACTGCTTAAGACTAAAAACACAATGCTCGAAAAAGAGCTATCCGAGGTAAAAAGTATAAATAGCGTCTATAAAGACCAAATAAAAAATTTGACAGCCGTGAAGGAACGTCAGTCGTTAAGCCGCAGTCTGTCAATTAACAGAGGTGTAAGAAATGGCATCAGTAATCAAGATTAAAAGAAGTACCACACCTGGATCAGCGCCATCTTCCCTCGCTGCTGGTGAAATTGCAGTTAACATCCCAGATCGTCTGCTCTTCGTAGGTGACGGTTCATCGATTTATCGTATTGGTGCTCAGTATCTTTCTGTAGCCAACGCCGCTGCAACGTATCAAACGATTGCAACAGAGCGCGCAGCACTTGCTAATACAAATGCTTATATCGCTACGAAAGTCAATACGACTACGTTCAATAGCGCATTAGCCAATACCAATAGTTACATTGCAACGAAGGTCAATACAACAACTTTCAACTCTGCACTGGCTAATACCAATAGCTGGATCATTTCAAATCGTAATGACGAACGTGCAGCATTAGCAAACACCAACGCATATATTGCTACGAAAGTCAATACAACGACTTTCAATTCAGCTCTTGCTAATACGAACTCATATATTGCTGCACAGGCTTCCCGTATCACTCTCGTCAATACGAATCTGACGGGAACTAATACAGCCCTTCGCACACTTATCAGCGATAGACTTCAAGTTGCTAACGCTGTTGCAACATACGCAACAAAAGCATCACCAACGACTTCTGGAGTTCTTGCTCATACAGGCCGTGCTACAATCAGCACGAATCTCGAAGTATCTGGTAATACGAGTGTAGTAGGTCTTAAGGCTAATAACACACTAGGAACTGCTGGTCAAGTTCTTAAAACAAATGGAACTTCTGTTTATTGGGATGCTACTGGTGCACAAACTCAATATCTACAAGTAGCCAACGCAGCTGCTCTATATGCAGTGAAGTCAAGCCCATCAACTTCGGGTTTCTTCAATCACACTGGTCGTCTGACCGTCGGTACGAATCTCGCAGTTTCTGGTAACACACGAATCAGTGGTTCAACAATCATCGACGGCGATCTGACCGTTGAAGGAGCAGTAACTTATATCTCGTCTTCAACACTCAACGTTGACGACTCTCTGATTAAACTGTCTTCGAATAACGCAGCTGACGTAGTTGACACAGGTTTCTATAGCAAGTATGTTGTATCAGCAACAAGTAAGTATGCTGGTATCTTCCGCGATGCTACAGATGGCGTGTTCAAAGTGTTCGCTGATTCTCAATCAGAGCCAGGAACAACTGTTAACGTTTCAGCGACAGGATATACTCTCGCACAGCTCGATGCTATTATCGACGGCGGAACATACTAAATTAATATGCACAGGTGAGCAACAAGTGATTTGCTCACCTATTCCTTTCTAGGAGTTTGTAGTGGCATCAACGATTAAAATCAAGCGCAGTAGCGTCGCAGGTAAAAAACCAACAACGTCTGATATATCTACAGGCGAACTTGCGCTAAACACTAAAGATCAAAAGCTATTTTCATCTAACGGCACATCCGTATTTGAACTTGCTAGTGCAGAAGCATTGGCAAACACTAACGCATTTATCGCTACGAAAACTAATGCAACAAATCCAACGACTTCTGGTCTACTAGCACACACTGGTCGCGCGACTATTTCAACCAATCTTTCTGTTTCTGGTAACGCGACGGTTACAGGAACAATGACTGCCACTGGTATTGTTAGTGGTTTAGAACTCACATCCACAAATGCAAGTGGTGATGAAGGTGGTCAGATCAATCTAGCTAAACCACCAAACGCAACGACTAGCGGTGGAGTAACGATTGATGCTTATCAAAATAGATTAAGAATTTTTGAACAGGGTGGAACAGCTCGAGGCGTTTATATTGATCTGACTGCAGCAGCTGCTGGTGTAGGAACCAATCTTTTAACTGGAGGCACATCTACATCTCAGTATTTGCAAGTTGCTAACGCTGTTGCAACTTATGCAACAAAAGCATACGCGGCTGCAAACAATTACGTTAAAAGCATACTCGCAAACACGAACTCATACATTGCCACTCGCGCATCATGGACTGCTCTTACAGGTACCAATACGGCAATTAGAGCACTTGTATCGGATCGTTTACAGGTAGCAAACGCTTCTACATTATACGCAACCAAATCTAATCCAACTACATCTGGATTGTTAGCTCATACTGGGCGAGCAACAATTTCGACTAATTTAGGTATTTCTGGTAACGTCAATTTTTCTTCCACTGGTAATCGTATCACTGGTGATTTAAGCAACGCAACAGTTGCTAATCGTGTGATGTTCCAAACGAGCACACTCAATAGCACGACTAGTGTTTCTGCTATTCCGAATGGAACAAGCGCGCAAGCTGATTTTTTTGCATATAACTCATCTGATCCTAATAACTCTTCGTTGATATTACTAAGAGCAACAACTAGCGAAACGACGATCCGTTCGGGAGTAACTGGTACTGGTACCTTACTCCCTATGACGCTATGGACTGGCAATTTAGAACGTTTCCGTATTCACTCATACGGTCTTGCTAACGTAGCCCAATCGCTAATTGTTCAAAAAAACTTAACTGTTTCTGGCAACGCTACGGTTACTGGAACATTAAGTATCAATGGTGCAATAACTCTTGGCGACGCTTCTACAGATTTGCTTACTGTTAATGGGCGCGCAACTATTGGTCAAAATCTTGCTGTAGCAGGCAATACAACCTTTAGCGGAACTGCTAAACGTGTTACTGGTGATTTTAGTAATGCAACTGTTACTAATCGTTTGCTGTTTCAAAGCAGCACAGGAACATTTACTGATATTGGTGCTTTAGGTCCAGGCGCAGCACAAACGTCTGGCTGGACTGCTTATTATGGCAATGATCCAACCAATACTTCGCGCGCGCGAATGGTTGCTTTCAGCACGGATGCACGATTCGAATCCAGTATTACAGGTACTGGTACTTATCTGCCGATGACTTTTCAAACGGGTGGGCTAGAACGTATTCGTATTCACTCATACGGATTGGCTAACGTCGCTCAGTCGATGATCATTAATAAAAATCTTTACGTTGTTGGTAACACTATTCTCGGTAATCCTGCTGTAGTAACAGATAGAACCATTATCAATGGTGTTACGATAGCAAACGGACAGTTAACCGTTTCTGGAAATACTGTATTAAGCGGAAGACTTGTTGCTAATAACACGGCTGGTGTATCTGGTTACTATTTACGCACTTCAGGAACTGGTGTATATTGGTCTCCAGTTTCTGGCGGCGGTGCTAACGGATTCTCTGGCATTCTTGTAGGCGCCAACGTAATTTCAGCAGACTCAACAACAGACAGATTAACTCTTGTTGCTGGATCTGGTATTGCTTTAGCAGCTAATCCAACAACAGATACAATTACAATTTCTACCTCGCAAACAGCTGCTAACGTCGTTACAAAAGCAGTAAAGGATCTCACACAGAACGATACTGTTGTCACTTCAGTTAGTGGTGTTGTTGTAGGCGGTTCAAGTGGAATCACAACAGGTAAGGCTATTGCGATGGCGATAGTATTCGGGGGATAATATGGCTAATCCAAATATTGTTAATGTCACTACGATTTTGGCGAACACGGCGATGCAAGCTGTTTCTACAAGTTTAACTGATATCGTTGCTAATCCTGCAAGTTCTGGAACGGTTTATAAAATCAACTCGTTATCTGTTGCTAATTACGCATCAAACAACTATACAATCAGCGCACAAGTTACCATTGGTGGAACTACAAGATGGATTGCTAGAAACGTGGTTGTTCCGACTGGATCTTCGCTGTCGATTGTTGGTAAAGATACAGGTTTCTATCTTCTTGAAAACTCATCGATTCAGCTTCAGTCATCTTTTGCCTCAGCATTTCATGGTATCTGTAGTTGGGAAAGAATTAGCTAATGCCTAGAATTAGACCAGAAGGTGGTGTAATAGGGCTTAACAATACACCAACTCAAATAACAGCTCCTGGTATTTGGACAATGCCTGATGTTGTTAGAAATTTGAGAAATAGCACGTGGCCTCTCAATGCTTCAGATGCTGATCCATACTTTAATCTTAATTCTCTTTTGATTCATGCGGATAGCACTGACGGTAAAACAAACGTAAGTTATGTCGATAGTTCTATCAATGGTTATACTGCAACAGCAAGCGGTAGACCATATCAAGGATCATTTAGCCCGTTTAGTCAAACTGGTTGGTCTAACTTTTTTAGCGGAAGTAGTTATCTTACTTTAGCCAGTAATGCTGCATTTGGTTTTGGTACAGGCGATTTTACTATTGAAGGATGGATTTTTTTGCTCGCTAATGGATCAGCGGGCGGTACCAACATAGTTGATTTTAGAACATCGGCTACAGCAGCACCTTGGACTGTTTACATAAAAAATACAGGATCAGGTAATTACGTTGGTTCTTATACTTCATTTGGTGCAACTGGTGTAGAAGCGCAAAGTGGACTCATTGCTTTAAATACATGGTATCATATTGCGATTACTAGAACAGATGGAACATGGAGAATATTCATCAATGGTGTAAGTCAAACGCTTACAGGTAGTGGATACAATGGGGATTTAGGTTCTAGTAAACCTCTTACAGTGGCTGCAACAGTGGGCGGCGGTTCACCTCTAAATGGTTATATTTCCAATTTAAGAATTGTAAAAGGCACTTCATTATATTCTGCATCTTTTACTCCTTCTGTTACTGCACTAACAGCAGTATCAGGTACATCATTACTTACTGCTCAAGACAATGCGTTTAAAGATGATTCCTCAAATGCGTTTGCTATAACGCCAAACGGAGCGCCATCAATTCAATCATTCTCACCATTTGCGCCTACTGTTTCATATTCAACAGATGCTATAGGTGGTAGCGCATACTTCAATGGTAGCACAGATTATATAACCCTACCAAATAATATGACTGCGCTAGGTAACGATGCTTATACATTAGAAGGTTGGTTTTATCCAACAACTACTTCGGCTGGTGAAATACCTCTTATAAAACTTTTTAATGCTACTCAAGCTATCGAATTTAGAATAGTAAGTAATAAGATTCAGGGAAGAATTAACAACGGTGCTACTATCGTTGGTGGTAACACGACGATATATCCTAATCAATGGTATCACTTTGCGTTGGTAAAACCAACAGCAGGAACTAGCACTGCTGTGCTTTATATCAATGGTGTTGCAGAATCTACTACTGCATCAGACAATACAACATATACAGCTTTTACAACACCAAGAGTCGGTGCTAATCAAACACCAAACATTTACTATACTGGTTGGATTTCTGGTGTTAGGCTTATTAAAAACGTAGCACAATACACAGGAAATTTCACTCTTCCGACTGCACCTCCAACTAACGTTTCTGGCACATTGCTCTTATTGAATTTTACAAACTCAGGTATAATTGATCATACAGCAAAAAATAATCTTTCTACATTTGGAAGTGCCGCAGTTTCTACAACACAAAGTAAATTTGGTGGAAGTAGTATTTCGTGTACAACAGGTACAAGTTATTTGCTTGTTTCTGCTTCTACTGTTTATAATACACTTGAATTTGGTAGCGGTAATTTTACCATTGAGTTTTGGTGGTATCCAGTATCAACAACAAGACAAGCATTATATCATGGAAGTTTTGGTACTGATTGGTCAATAGGTATAGATTATAGTAATGTCAGCACAAATCAAAAGATTGGTATTTGGGCTAGTAGCAACGGCACATCTTGGAATTTGATTAATTCTGATAATGGTGGTAACGGTATCGGAACAACAACAGTTACACAAAACGCTTGGAATCACATTGCTTATGTACGAAACGGAACAACATGGATGTTGTTTGTTAATGGTAATAGGGACCTAAATTTAACAGGCATCAGTGGAACAATTGTTAATCGTAGTACTTCATTAAAAGCGATTGGTGCATGGTTTTCTACTGCAGCATTTTCACCCCAGACAGGATATATCGACGATTTTAGAATTTCTAAAGTAGCTCGATATAGCACCAATTTTACACCAGCAACAACAGCTTTTGTAAATCAATAAGAGGTAAAGATGGAAGAGCTTATCGAAAAATTTGCAATGCAATGCACATCATGGCCATATTGGAGAGATATGCCTAATGAAGGGAATCAACCATCTGCGATGGTTACGGAATGGCCCGATCACGTTACCGAAGATCAAAAGGCGTTTTGGAGAACATTTGTCACCAATATGGTTGAGGATTTGAAGAAGGAAACTACTCTGATCAGTTCATCGAAGATCGACGAAATCCTTTCGATTATCAAGGCACAATAAATCATTTTTTTTATAAATAGATTTACGAAATGAGGACAATATAATGGAACAGATTTATACAGCTATTCAAGCCGCAGCTAGTCAGGACGCCGCAGGATTCCGTGACGCGATTAGCTCTGCATTAGCTTCGAAGATTGAAGACGCTCTTGAACTGAAAAAAGTTGAGATCGCATCGAATATGTTTAATCCACAGGAAGAAGAGCTCGCAGTAGAGCAGGAGATCGAGAAAGATGAAGACATTCAGACAACTGCGTGAAGCTCTCGCTAACGAAGAAAATCCAGAAGCCAAAGCTCTACGCCCACGCGCTCAGGGAGAGCAAGATTTTTACGACGCGCACACGCGCGAAGTTACAGACTATCCAGTTAAGGGTGCTGGCGCAGAAGATAAGGGTCAAGCTGATCATCAACCAAACAATGGTGATCGTGCTCCAATTCAGCAAGGCACATCAAAGCTCGCAGACAAGTCTGGATTCAAGGGAAATAAAACTCCACTGACTCGCGCTGACAAAACACAAGGCGACATGAAGCCTGTGAAAACTTCTCCATCTGCTGTTCAAGCTCCATCTTTCGCTGAATCAGTTTTCGTTAACGCTCCAGTGATTTCAGAGTCGGGCGATGACTCTATCGAAATCGAACTCATGAACGGCGATGTTATTGAAATCAATGAAGACGTATTCAATGGTCTCATGGAAGTTTACTCACAGCTGAATACGGGTAATCAAGCTGTATTCAAGTCTGCAGTCAACGAAAGCATCGAGTCATTCGAAAAAATTCT
>Ga0181343_1001113_pt1 | contig 10832 bp, 2 predicted proteins | sample Su13VDMLBSD_FD_130110 | JGI IMG/M metagenome (GOLD analysis project Ga0181343, IMG submission 130110) | Freshwater viral communities from Lake Michigan, USA - Su13.VD.MLB.S.D | ecosystem: Environmental > Aquatic > Freshwater > Lake | place: USA: Michigan | collected 2013-07-15 | reverse complement strand
TTAATGCCTGTACATATCAGGTTTGCACCCTCATAGTGTACACATGTGGCATTAAGCACAACAGGACATGGTGTTGCGGAACAACGTACATTCATGGCTTAGTAGGGAATTAAACGTGAACTATCTTCAAATCATCTCCTGTACGATAGATTTGACCTATCACAAGACCACCAACAAGGGCTGCAGCATTATCTGCATAAACAGGAGCGCCACTTGTAGGAACAGTTGTAACAATTCTCCAGTCAGCAGCCCCAAGTCCTGTGGTTACACCAACATAAACAAGGGGTTGTGTGGGGGTTGTATTTACATAAAACTGTCCCAAATAGACAGCACTGTTTGTAGGAGCACCTGCTCCAGAAACAGGAACCAAGTTGTCGTTAATCTTTTGTAACGCAACTTCCACAGAATCAAGGGGTTCGATATCTGTGTTTGTTAGATATTCGCCATTGTAAAGAATACACAAAGCATTCTCATACGTGGCACATGTTGGGCAAATAGCGGCTGTTCTCATAGCGAGCGAAATTATTTATAATTAATGTATTTTCAATGAGTTATGAGTAAATTTGGGGCATAATATAGCTATCATCTTCTGTTTTCCTTCTGGATAGTTATATCGTATTCTTTAGCAAATTCAGAATCTAGAATAGACAAATAGGTAAGTGCAGACTTTGTAACAGGCAACATTTTAAACAAGTACTTGGTAGGGAGTGCCTTTTTTCTAGCCTCATCATAACTTGTTTCTGGATTAAAGTCCATTCCTGTAGTTTCTCTCCAGAAGTGATCGGTAAATCTAATAACATCTGACGTTAGACCAATTGCTGGGAAAGCACTACCACTAAGTAAGTTTTGCACTTCGATTGGGTTATAGAAGAATGACAATTCCCCAATGAACTTATCTACCACTTTCTGAGCATACCTATGTGCATTCTTTGTAGCTTTATCTGCATCATCATCATCTCCAGGAGCTAAGAACCCAAGAGCCATCATTGCTCCAAACATAGACATCAGAATAGTCAATTCCTTTATCTGGTTACGAAGATTGGTTCTGATCAGGTCCATGAATTGTTCTCTGGTCATGTTCAAAGTTTCACCAGTCTCATCTTCATATTTAGCTCTAAATTCTTCAAACATTCTATCTGTCTCTTCTATACCAGCATCATTCATGAGAAGAATGTTACGCAGATTGGCAGCACCTCTTATAATACCTTTTCCAAGAACATGGCCTAATAAACGAACTCTACCAACATCATATTTCTCACCAGTGGTAATTAGGTTACCGTTCTCATCTTCCTCAATTCTTACAGAGAAGTCATCTGCAATCTTTCTAAATTCTCCAAAACGTGTATCAACCAGCTTAGGAATCCAGTTCTTGAAGATCATCATTGATTTAGTCCATATAGACATGGACATTTTGTTTATATCACCATCTGACAATCCACCAGTTACATCTCTGGATATTTTTCTTGTAAGAGTTGTAAGACGCTGTATTTCATTAAAGTTGTTAAGATCAAGACCAGGAATCTCAAGCTTTCCATTTACTAACTTCTTAGTAACATCAATTGATCTAGTCTTCTTGAGCTCTTCAATCTCAGCCTCAATTTTATTCTTAGACTCTCTATAAGCTGCTCCAGACTTGTAACGATCTTTATACTTGTTTCTTACAAACTCAGAAATACTTACAATCTTACCATTCTCAACCATTGTGTTTTGCAACAGTGTCAAGAAGATAGACTTTTCAATAAGTTGTTCAGGCTTTCTCATGAACACCATCAGTGTATCACCAAGACTACCTCTTGTAAGTTTGCTCATACCAGCCTCTTTAAAAAGCTCGTACGAAGGATCATCCTTCAAAGGCATGAACTTATTTACAAGTTGTGCAAATAACTCTTTCTCATCTTCACTAGCAAATGATTGAGCAATCAGCTTAGCTTCATTCTTTGCAAACTCCCTAGCTTTGAAGTAGTTACCTGCATAAGTGGCCACCTGAATGTTACCACCAAAAGCATTCACAGCTCCAGATATAAACTCAAGTCCTAGGGTTTTAAGTTGGAATGCTCTATTTGCAGCATCCATAGTCTTAACCAGAGATGTAGGATTACCTTCCTGTTCTTTCCAAATCTCTCTACCAGCTACCTGATTAACACTCTTTCTTATAAAGTTCAGTACACCTCCAATATTAAGTGGTGTATCTGAGTCTGACAATACATACTTTTGATCATAGAGAAGCACCTTTAAGAAGTCATCAAACATCTTAGTGTTCTCTTCATTACCTTTCTCTTCAATCACCTTTCCATCCTCACCTCTCACCACTTTACTTGTCTTGGTAGTTTTTAGGTGCCCTTTGAACTCTTCAATAGTTTTGACAAGCTTAAGTTGACCTTCCACCTCAGTCATGTACTTATACTTATTAACATGCTGAATATAGAGAATCATGTTCTTAAACAGGTCCTCACTCACCTCAGAGTAGTCATTTACACCATCCTCTCTTCTTGTAAAGTCGTACGTATAGTATTTAGGGATGCTGTTTTCTACCTCTCCAGTCACTTCATTTCTCTTACCATACCCAACACTTTCTGCATCTATCTCTAAGCTTTTTGCAAAGTTCTTCATGGGAGAAAGAGTGTTATCCCATACAAGCTCTTCAGCCATGCTCTTTCTTACAAATGGTAAAAAGGTTTTAGCTACAGCATTCTGTATATATCCTACATCATTAGACTTCTCATTAAACTTCACAATGAAGTTGTACAAAGAAAGAAGATCAGGATCAGCAACCACTTCTTTATATTCCTCTGAGTACCATTTACTTAGAGGGTGGCGCTTAACAATATAGTTGTTAAATCCATTAAAGTCATCTCTGGTAATATCCCACAAACGCTTAGCCTGTGTAATGTATTTCTCTCTTTGCTCTTCTTCTTGCTCAGGAGTACCAGAGTAACGAGTTTTATTAATCTTATCTATTTGATCTGCTAGCTTTTTAGCAGCCTCTTTCTTATATCCTTCAACATCAATGTTATCTAATAACCACTCTTTATCACCACCTTTCTCAGCAAGTTCATCCACTGTGTCATGGAATTTCTTACTATATTTATAGATGATTTTATTTATAAGACCACCTTTTGTGTCTTTTTGATAGAGTTTTTGAACTAGTTTTCTAAGATCTCCACCTTTCTCTGCTAGCTTCTTTCTAATAGCCATGAGCTCCTCAACTTCCTTAAGGGAATCCTGAGAAGCTTTACTTTGAGCAGATCTGGTAAGCTTATATAAAACCTGCAACGAACGAAGAGGAAGTTCTGATACACCTCTAAATATTGAACTCAATCCTTTTACAACTGCCTCAGCCTTAGTGAGTCCTGTAACAAGGTTACGCTGTCCAATATGTTTGTCAGCAAATTCTCCAACAATTTCTTTAATTGCTTCTCTAGAGTTATAGATTTCATCAGCCTCACTATATAACTTAGCTAGCACATCTCTTCTTTGCTCAGCAGCTTCCACCTCTTCTTCTGTCTTAGCATCTTTAAGCATTTCTTCTGTATACACAAGTTTACCAATGTCTCTACCAATGTTGGTGAACATTTCAGAAAACTTGATGTAAGTGTTCATTTCCTCAGCAAAGTCAGAAAGTTCACTATCAGTGGAGTCAGCAGAGGTGGCAGCTCTGTTCTTGTAAGTGGTTTCATAATCCTCTAGGATTCTTTGACCATCCTTACGCATCACCTCAATTACATCAATCAAGGGAGCAATGTTATTAGTTCCTTGAGCATAGCGAATTGCTTTTCTCAAAGTGTTAAGACGCTCAATCTTAAACTCACGCTCTTCATCAGTGGTAGCATCTTCTTTGCTATACTGTTTTAAAAGACCATTGAGTTTAACAATTATCTTATCGAGCTCTTTATATCCAGTAGATTCGGTTTCTTCTGATACAGGAACCAGACGAATGTCTTCAATCTCATTCTTGTTAACAGATCCTATTGCAATTCCTTTTAGTACCAAAGGAGATTTGTTATCCTTAGGGTTCTCATTACCAAACTCCATGGAAATAGGAATAGCTCTTTTCATGCCAAATTCCTTAACACCATATTGTTCACGAAGGATATCCTTATAGGTTCCAATCTGTATATTGAATGCACCCTGTTTAAACCAAGCTACATCATCACCTGTGATGTTCATGAACTTCCAGTCAAGGATGTGTCCTTTGCCAGAAGGTTCTACAGCCAAGAAGTCAATAGTACCAGCTTCTTTATTCTTAGGATCATAAATGATCACTTCAGAAAACACGAGTGTATTTTCTGGAAAGCTATTAATAAGATCTACATAATACTTCTCTAGCTTGTCATACATTTGCTGAGAAGGTAGATTTATTTTAGAGGGGCGAGAGGCAGGATTAGCTTTTTTAGTGCCATCGGTATTGAAGTATCTGCTGTGAATTTCTTCAAAGTCAGCATGCCCCTCAACACCATACTTTCTCTTAAGCTCGTTAAATTTCTTCTCTTGTTCAGTGAATACCTTGCCACCAAACTTGCTTTTATACCAAGCTTTGACACGATCAGTTACCCTCTTAACAACCTTTTCAAATGTTCCGTTAGGTTGTTTAATTCTGTAGTAGTTATTAGCTTCTTCAGAATCCAATAGCTCAGGATCAGTTTCCTTTTGTTTTTCTACAACCTTTTCAACACTATCTCTAGTCTGTTGAATCTTTTGTTGTATATTCTTCTGAGCATCAGTGATTTGTAAATAGATTTCTCTTTCAGCAATATCACTCACTGTACCAATGTCTTCTCCTAATATCTTAGCAGCAGTCTCTTCAAAGATGGATATATTAGCTTTTCTATATCTCTCACTAAAGAAGGCAAGTATTTTATTCCATGTTCTTCTCACCCAGGATTGAGTTTCTTCTTCCATCAACTCAGGATATTCCGTAGATCCCTCGCTCTGGTTTACAATCACCTCAGCAATCAGTTTGTCTACAGCTTCCTTCTTAATCTTACGGATGTCAGGTTTGCCATTAACTTGGTAGTAAGGATTGTTCTTATACTGCTCAAATACCTGTTTGTAAATCTTGAAGTTACCAATCTTAGAAATCATCTCTGTTACCAGAGCTGGATTGGTTTGCTCCAAAATAGCTGTAGCAATATGTACTGTTTCTTCTGTAATAGCTACATTTTCTTTACCCTCAGCAACAGCTACAATCCCTCTTACTAAGTCAGCCACACCATTGATGGACGTAGTGTCAAGACCTGTTTTCTTAGCATAGTCTACAAGGCTAGTGAACGATATACCCATAGCCTCACCAGCTGCTTTGATCTTATTGATGGTTGCTGTAGAGGCTTCAGAGCTAATATTTGGTCCTTCGATCTGAAACAGTGGAAGTTGCTTGTTGTATTCAGCAAAATAATCTTGAACTAAACTTTCTGATGGGTCTATGATAAATGATCCTTTTTCTCCTTGTTTTACAACTAGATCACCAAACTCTTTATTAACACTACTAATAGCTTTTCCAGCATTTGCAGGATTGGGAAAATATCCCATGTTGTTTTCTACAACAGCTCCTTGAGCTGTAAGCTTTTCACCTACTGTATCAACAATATCAAGTCTTATATCAAGTGCGCATTTACTCATGATTATCCACAGTTATTATTGTTCTTGTTATTTATTGCTGGTTTACCTGATGGCTTAATCTCACTTTTCTGATTACGCTTATTGTCCACCTCATCTTTCTTGTTCTCAAAAAGATCGATTATGGATGTGTCTTCTGTTTCAGTTACTTGCATGAATCCATTATCTATAACAGATTGATTAGGTGCATTGTAGAACTCATTAGCTCTAAAACTATCACCCCAAGCATTAATTGCTTTGTAGATGAAGGAGCGAACAACAGTACCATCATTAGCAATGAAACTTTCTATTAATGGTTCACCAAAGCGATCTGTCACTTTCTTAAACAATCCCTTGTTAATGAATGAGTAATCACCAATCTTTCTTTTAGCAGCTTTCTCAGCCTTGGTTCCTGTTTCCCAACTGTATACAATTACATCAAATCTGCCTTCTTTGGAGAAAGGTGATATTCTTACAATTGGTGAAATTTTACCATCAGCCATTGCTTTGCTCACAGCTCTATTGCCTGCAAAGTTCATGCTACCATTGTATTTCCACGTACCTTTATCATTAACTCTCCACTTGGCTTTCTTGTAAGGAACAATATCATCATTGCTCCAGTTATTTCTCTGGAACACATTGAGCTCCAAGAAACTATCTAGTGTAAAGTTATTTGGTTTTTCTAATCTAGCCAAGGTTTTGTTATAGATTTCTTTGAAATCACTATAAGGAAGTAGATTAGTGAAAGATATTGGAGAGGTAGATAAACCACTCTGCAGAACAGAAGCTCTTACAAGCTTTTCATAAAGAGGTAGGTTATTTTGTTCTTTCAGATAGGACTTGATTTCATTGAAGGCATATATGATCTGGTTTTGATCATACACCTTATTGTCCTTATTCTTCAGATTAATATTGTTAACACCGTTCTTCTTATCACTAAACTTAGGATCGAACAGCTTGATTACCTGATTGTTATGCAACGGATGTAGAGCATTTTTCTTAGCCTGATTCACAAGCGTTGCTATTTCTTTTGCAGCATTCTTGGTATCAGAAAGTAAAGTTTCTTGGATCATTGTGTTCAACTCCTGATCCACCTGAACAGCATAGTCAAACAAATCTGCTACAGCTTTCTGAGCCATCTTTACAAAATCTCTATCAGAAAGGTTAACATAGTTAGAAAGTAACTGTTGCATCACTCTTCTCACATTACCAGAGTCTGACTTAAGGATGAGAGAAAGAGCATCTCTTACATTATTCAGTTTATCTTGTACCTTTCCTATGAATGAGTTATTGATCAGATCAGCAGAAGATGAAATGATATTCTGTTGAGACTCAATGTATTGTAAGTTTTTCTTAAAGATTAAGTATGGGTCATTGAAAGAAGCTGTATCATAATTGGTTCCATTAGTTACTTTAAATAGCTGGCTAGCCATAGCAGCATATTTTAAGAACTCTCCAAGGATGAATTGCTGTTGGGCTTTTTGTGGACCATCTAGTTTTGTAGAACCGACCATTCTGCTAAGGGCTGTGTTGCTAGGCACCTTGGTTATTGCAACAACATTACTGTCAGAAGTTTTGTAATCAAGCAGCGTATCCTCAACTAATTCATTATCAAATATCCAAGTTTTTCCAGCACTTTCCAATCTGGTCAGATAGTCACGGATGATGGGTTGATTCATAAAGTAAGCCACTGTATCAATAGGAACTCCCACCTTAACAAGGAATAACCACGTAGAAGCTACGTTAGGAGTGGCACCAAGCTCCATAATCCATGGACCCTTAGAGATGTCCACATATCCATCGATGAACTGACCAATGATATCTGAGATATCCTGACCTTCAGCATTCTTAATCATTGATAGTGTAGCATAAGACTCACCATTAATGATAATTCTATTAAAGTCTGTGAACTTAACTTTTGCATCTCCTAGCCATTTAGCATCTCTTCCAACAAGACCAAGTCTAGCAGGATCAATATAGATAGGCTGACGCTGATTCAAGGAGTGGTTAGTCTGGCTCACAGCAGCAATACCAATTGCATACTTACCACTTACAAACGCGTGTCTCAAGTTTGACATATAAGATCTGTCAAGCATGTTACCAACGTTAGCGTAGTCAAACTTCTTAGTCTTAAGCTTATCAGTAATTTCTCCAGCCAGTTTATTCAACTGGTCTGCAGAGTTGGGCTTGATAAGTCTCTCGAAGTTTTTGGGATGTGAAACAAGCTTTTCTCCAGATTCTATATATGCATTCTCAAGAGACTTTCTGTAAAGGTTCTCGTAATCATTCTCACCAGCTCTTACAACATCTTCTTCTAGTCTGAACACACTCTTTAAGTCTTCAGCAAGGATGTCTCTTTTTAACTTCTCTCTAGCTTCAGCACCAATACCATAGTAAGGAATAATTTTAATATCTCCTTTAGCATCTGTGTATACGTTCTTAAGATAGATAAAAAGTTTATCAATGTCAAAGTCAGACCCCACCTTCTTAACCAAAGCTGAAGGGATTACAACACTATCTCCAAACTCCTCAGGAAGGAATTGTTTAATTCTGAAAGCATCAATAGAGTTCTGCTTCTGTGTAGGAATACGGAATGCAAGTCCAGAAAGAACCTTCTGCCCCTCAGGAGTATTGTTAAAATATTCAAGAAGTTCAGCATCAGTCTTGTCACTCTTAAACCATCTGCCTACCATGATTTCACAGTAGCGCTTACCATCCTTATCCTCATAGAACTTCAGGGTGTCAGATGTAAAGCCTTGTTTACCAGCACGTTCAGCTTTCACAGATTCAAGAAGGGCAGAAGATATCTGAACCTTTTGACCACCGTTCACCTTAGGAGAAGTAATTTCTCTATCTACGATAGAATAAAGAATGTTTCTCACCTGTTGGTAAGCAGGGGTGGCTTCTAATACAACATCACCATCCAGGAATCCTTCCAAAGCATCGCTAATGTTATCATTAACCTCTCTCTTGAAGATTTCTTCACGTAGAGTTTTAACTGCCTTAGAGCTATCTCCTATCTCAAATCCATCTTTAGTCTCAACAATGCCCAAAGACTTTAACACATTCTGATATCCAACCTCTGTGAGTTCTTCTAAAAGATCTTGGTTATTCTTGATTTCTTTATAGAGCTCAGACTTTTCAAGTTTTTGTTCCTCTGTAAGCTTGTACCAGTTTTCAAAGCGAGCTGTGAAATCACCACCCTCTTCAAAATCAATAGGTACACCAGCCTCCATGTAGTCCATGGTCATTTCTTTTGTCACCTGAGATCCTCTAGTCACAAGGTTATCTTCTTTAGAAGGCACCTCAGACTGAACACTCATGATAGCAAAAGGAACATTTATGATTCCTTCGTAAGGATTATTATTAAGAGAACCGTCCTCATTATATACAGGGTTAGCCACTGTAGCTCCAACCTTTCTACCAGTTGCAAATACAGCATAGTCAATACCCTCTTTCTGCATTTTATTGTATGTTCTAAGAGCATTAGAACTAGCGTTGAGCTTGTGTAAGATCCTGAAAGACAATGGATAAAGAGCGAACTTGTCAAGCACTACATCATTGTAGTTATTTCCATCAGCCTTGTTACCAGAAACAATAGGTTTCAAAGGAGTGTAAACACTCTTGATGTTAGGATTCTTTTTCTCAAGTGCAGCAATCTCTTTCTCAGAAGCACCAGATTTTACCAGCTCCTCATAAGCAACATCATGTTTATATTGACTCTCTTCAGCAGTAGTCCATTCACCAGAACGAATTCTAAATTCACGATGAGCTTTCAGCGTAATGATACCACCACCATCTGTCTCATCCCAAGCATCATAGCCTGGTAGGTCATTAATAGCTTTAATGTCTTCAAGTGTTGTGGTCTTGAAGAAGTCCTTGTCAAAGTTAGTATAGCCAACACTATTCTCTGCAAAGCCTGTATTCCACAGTCTATGCATAGCACTATTCATTGCTGCAGAGCCATAGATGAGAGCTTGGCGAGGAGAGTTAAAGCTCTTAATACGCTTCAACTCATCTGAGTATTGGTAAGGATCAGAATACAGAAGCTTATGTAGCTCTATATTATTGATCATATAATTCACTGTAAGACGAGTGAGATCAAGATTCAGATTCTCGTTTGATACATTACTTGTGCTAGAAAGCGCTAAACCATTGATATCATATCCATCAAGGAAGTTATTATTATCGTCTGTAGCTCTTTCTACAATTTGATACTTCTCAAGAGTTTCTCTGAAGGTTGCTGTTTGCTCTTTAACAAAGTTAGCAACAGCCTTATTGATTTTATCTTCATATTTAGTGTACACCTCTTCAGCTGTACCACTTTCTTTGATAATATCATTATGAAGTTTATCTCCAAGAATGGCTTTGAAGAAGCGAAGATCGGTAGTTTTTCTACCCTTCACTGTAGCAATCTTACGATTGTCCTTAGATAGGTTGTATTCATCAAGGAAATAACCCTTGAAGATTTCATTTATCTTAGTGAAACCAGCAAGCATTTCCTTTTCAGAAACTGCATTACCCATGTACATCATCCACTCAATAGAAGCATCTCCAGGGATCAGGTTCATATAATAACCTTCCAGGTTCATGTTTACTTCCTGTGTCAGACGTTCTGCATATGTAAGTTTAGAAGACTGCTTCTTCTTACCACTTGACATGTCTATGAGACCATCTGCATAAGCAGTTTTCATAAGGTCTTCACTTCCTTGAATTCGCTTACCAGTCTCTAGATCAAACATTCTACTGAGAATATTTGAATGAGTGGCAAATACATCCCCTCCCTTTGTAAGGTATTCATACTGAGTACCTTGCAACTCAGAAAGATTATCTATTTGAGACAATGCATCAAACAGATCGCTAGCAGCGTTAGTTCCAATAAAGGTTTGTGTACGCTCACCATTAACATTGAAATATGTAGAGCTGAATTCAGGATTGTCCAACTTAGCCTGTATTTCACCAAGTTGTCTCAAACGCCCATCTATGTTCAGCACCTTAGCGCTAACTGTGGCAATTTTCTTAGCCTGACCTATACTATCAATAATACCATCAACAGCAGTGTTAAACTTCTCTCTATCTTTAACACTTAAAGAATAGTCAACCTCATTTGCATCAAACTCAATTCCAAGGTTAGCCAAGAACCTCACTCTGCCAGCAGTGTCGTATTGAATATTTGCTACACTTTTTGGTTTTCCAATATAACCATTTTCTTTCTCAGAGTATTCAAAATAAGGATTCTT
>Ga0181343_1001112_pt1 | contig 10832 bp, 7 predicted proteins | sample Su13VDMLBSD_FD_130110 | JGI IMG/M metagenome (GOLD analysis project Ga0181343, IMG submission 130110) | Freshwater viral communities from Lake Michigan, USA - Su13.VD.MLB.S.D | ecosystem: Environmental > Aquatic > Freshwater > Lake | place: USA: Michigan | collected 2013-07-15 | reverse complement strand
GTAGTTGGAACATCTACTATTGACTATTGTCATCCTTTAGACTTATCAGAAATTATTGTAACAAATCAATTTACAGCATGTTCTGAATGCGCGCCTTCTTTTGTAAAGTTAAGTTCTTGTTCAAATCCAGAAGTATTCATTTATGTGGAATCTGTATACCTAACTCAAAATGTAGGAAAATCTGTTGAATTATTTGAGTATCCAGGACTTTGTTGGTTAGTAGAATCTCAATCATCATTCCCATCTAACATATCCAATGTATCTGTTAAAAAGATATTTGATGATTGTGACTGTTGTAAACAATATATGTGTAATATTTAATAAATAAAAGAATGTCAGCAGGAGGTTCAAATATATGTTTAGTAATATATCCAGTGTGCGTAGAAGATGCTTCTCCAATATATGTCTATATTGGTAATGGTACTTATGATGTACAATATGATATATTTACTTTAGATGATTTCTTTATTGAAATAAACCAACCAGGTTATTATGGGTATTACTATACTGATGGATTATGTCCTGCTGTAATAAGCGAAAGTTGCGATAGTTGTAATTATAATTATTCCGGAGCATTAGCTTTTGAAGACATTACAATTGCTTCTCCTACAGGTGGTGAAACTTGTTATGGAGATAATTGTGTGACTTTACAAAACTGTGAAAACGATGCTGATCAATTAATTGCACTAGCTTCATTCTCTGTATATATTGGATCTGTAGTAAAAATAGCAGGATCTGATAAATGCTGGAAAGTTATAGAAGGTGGATCATGTTCAGTATCTCAATCATATACTATTACTAAAGTATGTGATGATTGTGAAACATGTTTACCGGTACCTGAAGTAATACCACCTAAAGTAGAACCTCAATACTTTGAAGATTTTACACAAACTGCAGAAACTCAAAATGAGATCGCAACTAATGTAAAATTTGCAAATGCTTATTGGGATCTTTATAAGTCTCTTAAACATGGTATAGAATCGGTATGTACAAACATTGATACAGATAAAATCACAGTTAAGAAGAAACTTTGTGATATTACTAAACTTTATGATGAGAATGCTTGTATAGTACCAGCACCTGCACCTGAACCAGAAGTTTGTGAGGAACCTACAGGAACACCTCTTCCTGAACCTTTTGTTAGTTAAATTTTGAAACCTACTGAAAAATACTTAAATTATATATAAGATGCTACCAATTAAACCAGGAAATAATCAAGAGAATTGTAATCCTATATCTAGTAACTGTGTTACTTGGCAAGGACCAGATATCTCATGTATCAACCTTTACAAAGGAGATACTGTAAGCGATGTTACTTATAAACTAGCTTTAGAGTTATGTGATCTATTAGCTCAAACCAGTCTCGATTCTTTTGATCTGAGTTGTTTTGACCCCATTTGTCCTAAACCTGAAAACTTTCATGATCTTGTACAGTTTATAATTGATAAACTATGTACGCTTAATAACTGTTGTTCAGGTGCTACTCCTGTAGCATTTTCTACTGCAGCTAGTACAATGTCTGCACAGACAACAGGAACATGTCCAGATTGTACAATAACAATTGCATCATGTTTTTACTATACAGATCAGTTTGGTAACAACATTACTACAATGAATATTGCAGACTATGCAGCTGCAATAGGAACTAAAGTATGTACTCTATCAACTCAGTATGCTGCTTTACAAGCTACTGTAGGTCAACAAGGACAGAGAATTACAAATCTAGAAACAGCGTTTGCTAATTTTAATGTACCTATTCCTACTGTATTATCTAATTGTTTATATCCTAATAGTTCTATTCAAGTTAATGTATTCTGTCAGTCATTAGAACAAGCTTTTTGTGACTTAAGAACAGCAACCGGTCAACCTACTAGTATTATAGCAGCTATTCAGCAACAATGTGCTAACTTAGATAACTTACCTAGATTATCTGGTTCTGGTCTAATGGGAATGATACCAGGATGGACTCTTCAATCTAACTATAGTACAGCAGCTGATGCTATTAATAATCTTTGGTTAACTGTGTGTGATATAAGAGCAGCTGTAGATAATATCTTAAATACATGTTGTAATGACTCACTCACCTGTAACACAACCAGTGTATCTATAGGAACTGTATCATTAGCTACATTAAACTTAGATATTCCTTTACAAGGAACTGTTAATCCAGGAGCTGTAGACTGTGTATCAGGCATATCTTTAAATATAGTAGATAAGTATGGTACTGTTTATACACCTTCTGCACCAGCAGTAGTTAGTAATCTAAATGGTTCTCCTATTACTATATCTTTATCAACATCAAGTTTACAGACTTGGAGTGACTTTGATATTACATTAAACTACTGTATTGAAAATACTAATCAGATTGCTTGCACAGGATCTGCTACGACAACATTCTTGAATCCTGACATGACACCAACTCTTTCTTTGGGAGTTTTGTCACTAGCTACTATAGATTATAGTTTTACTAATCCAGCTACAAGTGTCGGAGCAGCTTTCTTTATACAGTTATATGACTCTACACAAACTGTTCTATTAGCTACATCATCTCATTTAAATGATACAACAACCCCATTACCAGGTTCATTTACTGGATTGGGATCAGGTATACAATATCAAGTAAGAATTGGTACACAAATAGGAACCTACATTCGTTACGGATCTTTCCAATCAATTGTAACAAGTTAATATATAAATTATGGCGTGCTCTAAATGCAATACTTCAAATAATACCTGCGGATGTAAAGATACACCTGTAGCAGTACCGTTTGTTCCACAATGTCCACCTGATCCATTATTTCCAGATCCATCTCCTTGTAGCGAAACTATCTTAGATACTTGTGTAAAACATAGACCTCTATATAGCATAACAAGTGCTTTGAATGCTATGGGTTTATCTGGTTTATCAATTACTCCAGATACTACTTTAGAACAAGTATATCAAATGATATCTATAAGTAACTGGGATTCTAATTGTCCTTGTCCTACAGATATTCATCTAAGTTATTTAGGAACTACAGCAGTTGTATTTAACTGGACAGATGTTTTACCTTTAGGTTCAACATATACTTTAGAAATATCTACTAGTCCCAGTTTTTCATCAATTAGTCAAATTACAGATTTAACCGGAGGTTCATTAACAGTACAGAACTTAACAGCAGGTACTACATACTATGCTCGATTAGTAAGTTTTTGTGACGCTGCAGAAGGTAGCACATCAGCTGTGATCTCATTTACAACGAATTCATAAATAGTCTACGTTTGTTGGTTTAGCGTGACTAATCCGGAAGAACCCCTGATAATGATCGGGGGTTTTTCTATTTGGTGGATACATAAATCCTTTGTAACTTTCAAACCTCGAATAAATTTTGTAAATTATAATAAGGACTATGGACAACTTTAGAAAACCCGATTTGCATAAACCTCGTTATCGCGCACCTAGAAAAAATGTGCATGATGAAGAATTTATCAAACTATTACAGGAGAAACAACCAGAATTTAAAAAGGTAAAAACTAGAGATATTATTGATATCATAAGAAGATTCAATAAAGAAAAAATCGTAGACACTGTAATTAATACCAGAGAAGGTGTAGATCTTACTCAAGGTATAGGTAGATTGTTCATAGGAAGTTGTAGTGCTGTAAAGAAAGAAAATGTAGACTTTGGAAAATCCATAAAATATGGAATGAAGGTGATGCATAAAAATTGGGTTACTGATGGGCAACTTGGAAAAATTTTCTATACCAACACAACTGTTAAGTGTAAGATAGAAGATAATACCTTATGGATATTTAAACCCGCTAGACTTTTTAAAAGAAAGGTAGCAAAACTTTTTCCAGAAAACTGGAAGATGTATATTGAAGTAAATGGTAAAGACTATGTGTCAAATTACCATAAACCTCGTGTTATTAAAAACAAACAAGTCGGAGAAGACTATAATGAATTTGAATAATGAATACTATAGCAGAAGCAATATCTAGAGTAAGAAACGGTATCAAAGCTGTTGATGCTGATTCTTTTATCACGGATCGATTGATTTACAGTAACATACTTAAGTATGCTAAGATGTTTATCAAAAGACAAGATGGTCAAACAAGTCAAGCTAAATTTAATTCTTTGTATAAAAGACTACCATGCATTGATTTGATTGAAGTAGATAAAGTTGCTGCTTGTTGTGAAGTTCAATCAGGAGTAAAGATTAAAAGATCAAAAGAGAAGTTACCCTCTATCTTAGAAGGATCTAATGGTCCATTGCTAAGAACTGTCGCATCCGTAGACGGTTCTGTAGAAGTATTTAGAACAACTCCTCAGTTATATACATCATTACAAAGAACATCTGGATTTAGATATAATAAGAAAAAATATTATTGGTTATTAGATGGGTATTTATTTATTCCAAATGTTGAATGGGATTCTGCACAAATAGATGGAATATTTGAAGGATCCTTATCAGGATTAACTTGCGATGATGTTTGTCAACCTGTTCAAAGTCAATATCTTAATATACCTCCAGACTTATTTGCTCAAATAGAACAGCAAGTTATTAATGACTTTATGAAGAGTATGCAGATAAATACAGATCCTGCACCCGCTGATAAACAAAGCTTACTTAGATAATTATGAACTATAACTATACACTAAAATACAGATCGTTTGATTCTCTTCTTGAGGATGTAAGAACAGATTTAAGAAGTATTGCAACAGACGGTGTCATTGAACCAGCGCAGTTAATTAAAATTGCAATGAAGGTTAATTATGACCTAGGTTTAAGAATACAGATGACTAAGGAAAAAGTACTTGAAATAAATCATGGTAATGCTAGATTACCAGAAGACTTTCAGGTAATGAACTTTGCTTTAATTTGTGGAGAATATAGTATTACAACTCAAGTACCTCAAGGTACCAATATTCAAGAAGTTGTACCTAGTTATAAACCTTGGGTAGAATCTAATCTTTGCCAGAATACAACTTTACCTCCTGAGTCAACTTGTCTTACACAATGCGGAACTACTTATAGTTTAATTCAAGTTATAGGCACAGAGACAAGAACATATAACATGCTTACACCTTTAAGATTTAAGAATGCTTATATGGTTGATTGTGATTGTCCTAATCTTAATTATAGAGGTAAGAATGAGGGTTATATAAAAGATGGATTTGTATTTACAAATTTAGATACAGGTCATCTTTATATCAACTATCAAGGTAGCATGGAAAATGAAAATGGTGAGTTGCTTGTAGTAGATCATCCAATGATTAATGAATATTATGAATATGCACTTAAGAAGCGTATATTAGAGAATATGTTAATGGACGGGAATCCTACAATTGCTAATCAATTTCAGTTGGTTAGTGCAGAACTTCGTGCTGCAAGGAACAATGCTTTAAGTATTGTAAATACACCAAACTTCTCTGAAATGCAAAAAGTATGGGCGATGAATAGAAAAGCAATGTACTCTAAGTACTATGATATGTTTAAATCCTATTTTCATCCTACTCAGTTTAATATCAATAATGTAGTTTAATATGGCGAAGAGTCAAGATAGTGCTAATAGTCAGGAAACTGAAATCTTTAATAAAGGTCTTATTAAAGACTATGATGATATTTTTTATCCCGAAGGTACCTGGTCACATGCACGTAATGCTACTAATAACACAGTAGGTGGAGATGCTGGTATCATAGGTAATGAACCAGCAACTAAACTTTGTTCTGTTGTTCCTTATACTATAATAGGACAGATTCGAATTACAGGTGATTACTGGGCAATTTATTCAACAGATGATACTAATTCAGAAATAGGATTATTTAGACAAGATAGTTGTACGTATCATACTATTGTAAATGATCCTTGTTTAAATTTTAAAAAGTCTAATCTTATAATTGGAACATCTAAAGAAAACTTTGATTGTTCTTTTCAATTATACTGGATAGATAGTTTGAATCCTGATAGAACTTTAAATATTGGTGATGTTAGAATAGGACCGTTCGATCAACCATGGCCTGGTATACCATACATATGTGAAGATGTAAACGTTGATACTGATTGTTTTGATTGTCAACCTAAACAACCTTATCAATTAAATTGTGAGTTAATTAGACTAGCAAAACTAATGACTACACCTTGTGTAGAAATATCAAAAGGTGCTGCTGGTGGAACTTTATTAAACGGTTCTTATTTTGCTGTTGTTGCTTATACAGTTAATAATCAAAGATATTCTGATTATTTTACACCTAGTAATGTACAAGCATTATTTGATCATGATAACTTATCAGGATCTTTAGATATAACAATTACTAATCTGGATTCTAAAACATTTGATGAGTTTGAATTAGTTATAGTAAGAACATTTAATCAGCAGACTAGTGCAAAACGTATTGGTTATTATAATACATCAGGTCCTGTATCTATATCTATTGACTTCATAGCTGAAGAATTACCAACTGTACCTATTGAAATAATACCATTAAGAGGACCTGTTTATGATAGATCAGATGGACTTTATGTTAATGGTCAATACATGTTAAGAACAGGACCTCGTGGAAAATTTGATTTTAACTATCAACCATTAGCTAATCAAATTCAAACGGAATGGGTAATGACAGAACAAGCACCTGATTATTATAAAAAAGGTGGTAATCTTGTAGGGTACATGCGCGATGAGCAATATGCATTCTGGATAAGATTTATATATAACACAGGTGATAAATCGGCATCATATCATATACCGGGTAGAGCAAAAGAAGAAGGACATGAATTAGAAGGTGGTGTAGATATAACCCCACTAGCAGTCGGAACTGCTGATAACGTAGAATTTGCTCAGCACTTAGATCAGGGAGGACCTTATGTAGCACCAGCAGTATGGGAAAGTACTAATACAGCATATACTAATTCAGTTGCTATTCCAGATACAGACACTTTAGTAGTTGGTAGAATAGCAGGTATTGGTAAAATGGGTTACTGGGAATCAACAGAACGCTATCCAAATGATAAACCAGATGTCTGGGGTGATCTTTGTGGTAAACCTATACGTCATCACAAGATGCCAGCAGATGTTGTAAACGTAACTAAAGATAATCCTTCAGGAGTTGATGGATTTTCTAGAGTACGTGTTAATGGAAATGTACCTGTTGCAATAAGAGTATTGGGAGTTCAGTTTAGTAATATCCCTTGTCCTGTTGATAATCAAGGTAATCCTATTCAAGGTATTGTGGGATATGAAATATTAAGAAGCTCAAGAGAAGGAAATAAAACTATTATTGCAAAAGGAATTATAAATAACTTAAGAGGTTATAGAGATCCTGATGATCCCGATTCCGGTCAATATATACGATATCAAAACTATCCATATAATTATTTAGGTGCAGATCCCACATTAACAAATGTTTCTTGGACTGAACCATCTGGATGGAATAGACCTAATAACTATTTAAATTTTGTTGATTATGATAAATATACTTTTCATTCTCCTGATACACAATTTAAGAATCCTTTTTTATCAGCTCAAGAGTTAAGACTTTATGGAGAAGTAGGAAACAATGGAAATATATTAGGTTACTTTGATCCTGTAGATGAGCATCCTAAAGAAAAAATTATTAGAGATCTTGCATTTCTTATATCCGGTTTAGTAGGTATAGGAATTGCTACAAAAGCAGTTAGAGGAACAGAAACCAAAGTAATTAAACCTACTCAAATGTTTAATGCTGGTGTTAGTGGAGTACCTGGATTTACATCAGCTTCTATACCAGCTTTAAGTAATACATTAGGTGGTGTACAACAAGCTTACGAAGCAGCTGAAAATACAATTGCTAATACATTAAGTATATTGTTTACATCATTTGATGGTGCTCAAGATGGGTATGCAACAGCTATACAAACTGCGGATAATCTTTTAACAGCTGCACTTGGTGGAATAGGATCAGAAATAACATACTCTTATGAAGGAACCGAACTTAGTCAAATGGATCCTGTATTGAGAACTATTTCTGGAACATTACTATATGCTAACTATGTTACAGAAGGTACTGATAGAATGTTAGATATAATTGTAAATTATAGTAAGTATCGCCAGTTTGTATTATCCTATAAATCTCATGCTAATTTACTTAAGCATAAGAAAGGTAATGTTATAGTTGGTAATTCTAGAAGATATATTACCGATTCTGGTTATCTAGAAAATCAATTACAAAACTTTGGTAGCTTACGAATAAATAATATATATAGAGGTAGAGCTGTAGCACTAGCTTTGAATTCTGATTTAAGTTCACCATTAGGAACAGATGATAGTTTACACTGTGTAAGTACCGCAATTGCTGATAATCTAATTGAACCAAGTCCTAGTCATCATTTTGACACATTTAATACAACTACCCATAGTTATTATGCTGGGTTAAAAATAAGAGTCCGCAATCAATATGGTCAGTTACAAGCAGTAAAACAAATTACTACAGGTTGCCCATTAAAAATACCAGTAATAACAGCAACTACTAACCCTAATTTATTATTACCAAATAGTCCTATCATCTATGGAGGAGATACTTATATAGGAAGATATACAGAAAAGAATACTTTCTTCTATTTTTATGATTGGTTAATGAATCAACCAGATGGTACTGAGTTTGATTATAGACTAAGAACTATGATTGCTAATCCTAGATTCTGGGCAGACTTCACAAGATTTGATAGCAATCAATTTGTCACAGGTTTATTTAATACTATTGCAAATATTGGATCTGCAGTTAATATACAAAATATATTTCCAATATCAGGTCTTATAAATGATGTAACTAATGCATTAGCATCTATACAAGATGCATTCCCTAGTGGAAATAATAATCTAGATCTAGATATATTTACAGACGGTGTTACTAATTTATTTAATCAATCGCTTGGTAGTATTGCAAACTCTTTTAATCTAACAAAGAAAGATGTATATATGTACCTCTTTCAATCAGGAGTAAGAGACTTTTTTGTAGAATCTGAAATTAATATTGATTTAAGAGACTGGGGTAATACTGATGCTGAAAGACATTATGATCCCTATAGATTTACAAATCTTAGACAGTTATTTGCAACAGAGATTATAAAAGTAGGTAATTACTTTAAGTATGATATCTCATTAAGTGTATCTAGATTATTTAATAATCTGATCTCATGGGGAAATATGCAACCTAGATTTTATAATCCGTTTGTTGCAGAAACCTGTTATGTATACTTTCCTAATAGAATAATATATTCTTTACCACAACAAGATGAAGCTGTAAAAGATTATTGGCAGGTATTCTTAGCAAATAATTATAAAGACTTCACATCTCGTACTACAGGAATAAAACCTATACAGAAAAATGGAGCATTAATATTATTTGAGTCACAGTCTCCGGTTCAATTCTTAGGAGTTGACACTTTACAAACAGGTGCAGGAACTAAGATTACTATTGGTGACGGAGGATTATTCTCACAACCTTTACAGTCTTTAACTAATGCTGACGCTGAATTTCAGCACGGATCTTGTCAAAATAGATTATCTGTAACTAATACCCCAATGGGTGTTTATTACATGAGTCAAACCCAAGGTAAAGTTTTTGCTGTAACAGGTAAAGGATTAGAAGAGATCTCAGCAGCTGGTATGCGTTGGTGGTTTAATCGATACTTACCATACCAACTAACTATTGATTATCCTAATTATTACTTAACAGATAATCCTGTAATAGGTATAGGTTGTCAATCCGTGTTTGATAATAGTAATCAGATACTATACTTCTCTAAAAGAGATTTTAGAAAAAGAAGAGACATTTTGAATACTGTAGAGTATGCACCTAATTTAGGATACAATAAGTTTTTAGTTGATGGTGTTATAGAAGTTGATTTAGGTAACCCTGATTATTTTGAAGATTGTAGTTGGACAATAAGTTATGATCCAAAAAATCAAATGTGGATTTCATTTCACGATTGGCATCCAGAACTAGCATCATCTAGTAAAAATTACTTCCTAACTTCAAAAACTAATTCTGATGGTACTTGTGGTATTTGGAGACACAATGATAGAACTGATCTATTCTCAAACTTCTATGGTATAGATTATCCTTTTGAGGTTGAATACATTGCATCAACTGGACAAACGGTGGATACGCTAAAGTCAATAGAATATAATCTAGAATGTTATACCTATGATATAGATGGTATTGATACATACCATGTTTTAGATTTTAACTTTGATCATGCTGTTGTACATAATACAGAACAAGTATCTGGATTATTAAATTTAAATTTAACACCAAAAGGAAATCCTGTCACAGCTTTACAGTATCCTATTATTAATCCGACAAGTATAGATATTTTATATAGTAAAGAAGAACAGCGTTATAGAATGAATCAGTTTTGGGATATCACAAGAGATCGTGGAGAATTTACATATCCTAATGTACAACAACCTATATGGAATACTGAACTAAATGGATATAAACGTCAGTTAAATATAAATAATCTTGATTATCAAAAGTCTCCTTTTCAAAGAAAAAAGTTCAGACATTATACTTCTCATATACTTTTGTATAGAAATATATCAGGTCCTGTTAAAATGTTATTCAAAATTACAAATAATAAGAATCAATATTCTCCACGATAATGAACAAGCGCAAAGTAAGAATTACAAATACCGGTTACTTACCAGATAGTCCGGATAGACATAACCCAATGAACATCATTCCTAGTAATCAGATTACTATGAATAAAGTACCCTTTCCTATAATGGGTATAGATAACTTAGGTAACAGTCAGATGATGTTACCAGGAGTGGATTATACTTTCCCAGGTCAGTATGTTACGGAGATACC
>Ga0181343_1001111_pt1 | contig 10834 bp, 3 predicted proteins | sample Su13VDMLBSD_FD_130110 | JGI IMG/M metagenome (GOLD analysis project Ga0181343, IMG submission 130110) | Freshwater viral communities from Lake Michigan, USA - Su13.VD.MLB.S.D | ecosystem: Environmental > Aquatic > Freshwater > Lake | place: USA: Michigan | collected 2013-07-15 | reverse complement strand
TACGTGCTACTTGGATAAACTACATCAACTCTAGTAGTAGACGGTGTTGCAATAAATGTTGGCGCGCCGTTTGGAACCATATCCCAAACTGTAGTGATAGTTATAACTGACCCATTATCACTATTAACACCTTGTGTGCCATTTGTTCTAGCACTTACTGATATGAAGGTACCAATATATCCGGCTGGGCTACCGCTAGCAAATTGCTTGAATAAGAGTTGATCTGAGGTAGTTAACCCATAATAACCTGCATTAGTAGTCAAAGTATTAACCGTTCCTGATCCACCTCGTTTAGTAACGCCATTATAAGATACACCTGCAATTGTTTGAGTTCCACTATTAACTGCACTTATTACTACTGTGCCGCATGCTGTGGCTAACGCATTTATTAAAGTGTTAATAGGAGTGCCGGATGTATGAGAGAATTGAAGTTTTATTTGTCCGCCTGCATTAAAAAAGTAACGTGCTTTATCAGCAGATTCAAATGTTACTGTATGAGTAAATGTTATAGCACTTGACCAGGATGTACTAGTAGTGGTTGTGTTTATTGTTGTTCCTGCCTGAGCCACTGCATTATTTCTATTTGTATAGATGGAAGTTAAATTAGTACTGACTGCACTTAAATATGCAATAGTCGCGCCTTGTGAGGGCGGTGTTACTGATGTTAATGATGTATTTTGATGAGTCGCTAAATTTGTGTTGACATTAATAAGATTTGCCCAATTATCATATGTCACGCTTGCGCCTACGCTTACTTGCGGCAAACCTGAAGTAGTACCAGACACAAATGCTTGACCGTAGCCTGAGCGACCTGATCCAATACCGTATACAGTGTTTAATGCATTTGCGGCGCTACTTGAAGTGGAATAATTACCTACAAAGGTATTATAATCCGCTGCTTCTACTTTTCCATATTGTGCATATGACATTTTTAATCCTTACTTAATAACAACAATTGCTTCTACTATACCTTCTTCTTCAGTCATCTTATCTTGCAATGCACGACCGATAGTGTTGAACGGGGTAAGTTCTTCTAGTTTAGCTCCTCTAGCAATACCGTTACCTGCACTAACTAAACGTTGTCCTTTAGTAATAGTACCAATTGCTCGAACCTTAACTCTTCCTGCCAATGCTACTGCTGGGTGAGTAGAGTCGTCACCTGCTGTACTATTCATCATATATGCGGCAGTATTACTTATCACACCAAATACATTTTCACTCAAATCATCTTTTACTATAGTAATTTCTTTTTCGCCGCCTATTTCAACTACTGTACCTGCTGAGTATGATGCATCCGCTGCATAACGTTCTGCCAAGTCGGCATATGTAGCATTGATTCTTGCTCCAGTGTCTAACGTCCAAATGCCAGAAATGTTTCCGCCACCGGCAAGAGTAGCAGTTGTAACTTTAGTCGGGGCAATATTTCCTGTAAATTGAACAACAGAATTATCACCTGTTAAGTAATCAGAAACATTACTATTGTCATATGTACCACTTGGATTGAATGGGCTTCCATTAGCATAGTAATAGTTATCTGTTTTAATACCATAACTACCGTTGAACATTAGATTACCTTGACTTAAGACCAATGCATTTCCAGTAGTATTACCGGTAATTGACCAAACACCTGTTAATGTCCCGCCGGTTGATGATGATCCAGTAGTAATTACTGCTGTTCGTAATGTAGTAATATTAGCTGATGTTATATTTGCGTTGCTTGCATCCAGATTAGCAGAGACAGTAGCCAAACGTGTAGTGAAGGTATCAGTGCTTAAATCATTAGTTATTGCAACATTATTTGCATCAATATTACCAGTTACTACTACATTACCGAGTGTAGTATCACCGGCGCTGGTAGCAGATGTAAGTACAATCCAACTAGTTGCAGTATTGGTATAATCTGCCGGACAAACTCGTAGAGTATTATCGTTTGTATTGAACCACAATTGACCTTTTAGTGGGTTTGCAGGTGGACTGTCATTTGCAAAATTTTCCACTATTCTCACAAAATTGGTGTCCTGTGTTTGTCCGTAACCTGCATAGTTACGTCCTGGTAGACCTAAACTGGTGCTTGTGGTGTTAATAGTTCCGTCTTGAATTGTTGTTAAAACAGTACCGTTACTTCGTATAATTGTATATGCCATGAATTACTCCGCTTATTTTATATTTATCTTAAATTGTAACCAAGTTCGTTAGACTCTGAATTCTAACTGTATAATCAACTTGGATTTGCCTATTTAAACTCTTTTGTACCGGGTGAAATACGACATGAGTTACTAATTTTGTCAGTTCATTACCCGAATTATCCGTACCATTGTATGATAATAGCCCAATCTCATCAAACACAAACGCACCCTCTGTTTGAGTACCATTATCAAATGCCATTTGCCCGGGTGGTTCTCCGTAGTCTAATAGACATTGAACTATAATATCACTGTATACTTTACCCGCCGCATGGCTTACTGTCATCTTATTACGTGCTGGGTTCAAGTTTAATATGTTAGTATCATCAATAACTTTAGCATAGGTTTGATTATACAGCGCGGCATTTTGACCTACTGTGTTTGGGGGTAGATAAGTGATAATTCCGGTCTCATCAACACTTGCGCCCCCATTACCAAAAGCCATTTTGTATATAGTTCCTACGCCACGGCCACTAACAGCATTGGCTATAGCTACACTTATATTTTCGTAATGGATAGCATTCTTTTTATCCACAAATATCTCTCCATTTTTTGGATCATAAATCTTCAAAAAACCTTCAATTTGTATTGGAATCATTATTTGTGACATTAGTTATCGCCTCGTATTTGCACAAGTACTTCGCTTGTGTTTGGATCAAAAATCTTAATTGCAGAACTTAAAATCAATCCACCGTTTTCGTCAACCGGTTTAGTATCGTTATGTTCAGTAGATTCTTGGTCTTCTATTTCATTAATCATAATTTATTTATCATTGGTTAATTTCATTACTTTGTAAAAATATTGCAGTTTGGGTAGTACTAATTTGTAATGGATCTCCCAATGGTGTAATATTTTCACTATTCCATGTGCTGTTATACTCTTCCTCAGTCAATTTTCTAGCTACGTTAATACCATAACCAATCTCATACTTATAGTGAGTTTGAATCACAACTGTACCGTTAATCCCTCGGGTTAATCCGCTAATAGTATTATTGGTAGTATTTAATGTAGTGAATCTTATTCTTTCTGCCCCGATTTCAATAACATTTCCAATAGTTAATGTCACTGTTAATGAGTCACCCACACTAGCCTGATCTGTAATTACAATAGCGGATCTACCGTTATATAAACCCAAATTGTACGAATCAGTAGCCAATGTTGTAATTGTATTATTATTATACACCACTGCTTCTTTCACTTCGTTTGTATCGCATTGTACATATGCTATCAAAGTACCTGCATCTTCTATTACGGTGCCAGTTAATTGTATAGTTTCTGTAAAATTAGAAACATTATAAAAATACATAATATCATCAGCAATCAAGAAATCTTGTACCAACCAAGAACCATCTTCAAAATTTGTTCTATATATTGTTGGTTCAGATTTTTTATTAACCGTTAAATTAAAACTAAGTTGGTTTGGACTTGCGCCCGTAACCATAGCAGTTACCACTACTTCGTCATATTGTGTAATAGGAGATAGAATGCTCAATAAGTTAGTTTCATAAAATCTCAGTTGAGTTGGATCTACACGGTATCCATTAACAGTGACCCAAGTTCTAGTAGCATCAGTATATGTCATATCTGGCATTATCCAGCCTGATTGTAGATCAGGATAGGGTACTAATGGTGTACTATAATTTAACCAAGCATAACCTGAATCAATATACATACTCATATCAGGACCAGTTACTGGGTTAGTGAGTCCAATATTGGTATACAATTCAAACGGATAATACGTCACGCCACTAACATAAGTAGATAACGGTTTAACATAATATGTATTATTGTTAAGTTCTACTGTTCCGATAACACCGTCAATTTTAATTAAGTCGGCCGAACTAAATCCAGGATCACTAGCAAACGTTATTTGAATAGGTGTAAGTGAATGATCAATATATGAAATTGCAGTATTAGTAATACCTAAATATTTATCAGTTACCATATATTGACGAGTGGTGTCATAATATGTTGTTATCGCAAGTAAATCATCTGAGTCAATCGCTACCAGTAAGTTTAATGTCTCAGTTCCTAAATTAAATGTATAGTCATATCCGCTTAAAGGGTATGGTACTAAACGTCTACCATTAAGTTCAACTACTGCGTTTTCTACGTTATTGCCGGTTACTGTCACTAAAGATAAATCTAATGGAATAGAAGTTGTACTACTTGGTGGATTGTATACCTGAGTCTCAGGAATACTGTACCCGTATTCAACACTGTTAATTCCAGTTATAGTAGTACCTAATATAGCAAACACAACATAATCATTAGCTGAACTATATGGATAGTAGAACAACATTATCATCTCACTTGTATTTCCACTAGTAATAGTATAATCAGTTTGGTATGTTAGTTTTACACCATTAACGTACACAATTGGATCATTGACAATAGGTTCAAATTGTATAGGTAATACGAATTTTGAATATCCAGTTTCATCATCTTCTGTTAACGGATATATTTTGCTATTGCTTCTAAATAATTCTCTACCATTTCCAACTTCGTATACTTCAATCAATATTGAACTACCTGCAGGAATTGCAGTATTTAATGTAATTATCTGACTAAACCAATCTATAGTATAACTATAAGAATTTGATGTGCTAGTTATATTTTCATATATTCTGTAAGATTGGTGAGTTGCATCATTAATAATAAACACAGACAATCTTGCTGGGTTTACTACTACATTTGCAAAACTTATTGTTAAATTATAATCTAATGTAGCAATCTTAGTTTTCATATTAAAACCAGTATGTTTGTACCAATAACCAACTGCGTCATCCAAGTCCCACGGAGCGCCCGGTGCCGTAATAGTATGCATTGATAATGTATCAGAAACTACACCAGGTACTAATTCTTCTGGACCATAGCCATACAAGAAATCATTACCAGTTACTACATAATAAGGATCATCTACTTGTATATTGGATACTGAAGTCCACAAAGAACCATCATTACTTCTTAATATAGTATGATTTTCTCCTACAATATAATAGTATCCATTATCAAAGTATACCTTATTTAGATTGTCAGTAGAAGTATATTGACTAGAAATTTCTGTCCATGATATGCCATCTGAGCTAGTCATAATAAAGCCAGGATCACTATCACCGGTATCTACTTTATTGCCAACTGCAATGAATAACCCATCACCGTAAGTAATGCTATTAATAGTAATAGACAAGGATGATCCTATCCAACTAATAGTGCCCTCTACCCAATTTGAAGCATTAGTACTATACCATACTATGCACCCTTCACCTACTACGACTACCACTTCCTCAGAGGCTGCTACGCCTCTAAGACCATGATGAGCTAATGTAGGTGTTAGTTTATGCCAGTTACCGTCTATATTAGGATTAGTATATATTAGTGACACATTGCTCACAACGGGTACCGGTGTTCCTGAACCGGATATAACTGATTCAGCGCCACCAACTGCAATGTATCCAATATATCCCGGAACAGTGATGTAAGCAATATCACGGAATGCATTTTCTAATCTTGATCCAATTGAATATAATCTAGTCCAATCTAAACCATTCGCTATACTACGAACTATTTCTTTACCAACAGTTAATGGAATTCCATTTGAAATCATTGCGCCATACATCGGTACACTTGGGAAAGATATGCTTGTGAAATCAAAGCCGCCAACACCAAAACCTAATGTATCATATGGAGTAAATTCACCCACTGATATCCAATTAGTTCCTTCATAGCTAATTAATATAGGTGAAGTAATTGAAGTGGTAGTAATAATAAACATGTATTCATTATTAACTTCTCCGTATATTATATCAGTAATTCCTAATGAAACTTCTGAAATTATATAGTTATCCCATGTACCAGTTTCATTGCTAACAAGAACAGATGAATATTCTGACGCATCACATGCGGCGAATAAAGTAGTACCGTCAGATACGATAGCCTTAACATTTATATCTGCAGGGTAGAAAGGTTGGTCACGTACCTCAAAGTCTAGTGGTAATTCATCTTCTGGGGCAAACGCATTACCGTAATATACATTATTAGGATAAGTAATACCTTTAACTAATTGCTGGGCATCTTTGCCTGGCATATTAATCGTAGGCTCATAATACCCTTCAATTCTATCTAACGCATTTAATGTAGTATCTGCTTGTGATAGGATAGCCCATTTACTAGGATTGAAGGTAGCGTCATTATTACTATCAATACATTGCCAGATAAAGCCGGCATATGAAACAATTGAACTTGGTTCGTAGTTGTATGCATAATTAGCTATTACAGGTTCCGGTAGATATCCATAATCAGTATCTAACGAGCCATCCCATATAAATGAACCATATGGTACCGGTACATTAAGGTCTGAATCTGAATATATTTCTAACTCGGTGTTACTTATAGCTTTTACATAATACTGTGCAAATTGACCCACTGATATACCTTGAATATTTGCTGAAAATATTGATCCATCTACTCTAGCAAATGGAATATATATGCTAGCATCATTTATACCATTAACACCACCTAACAGCGATCCTGCAATATTAATAATATCACCGTCAGTGTATATAGTGCCAAAATCTCTAATGAGCATGTAATATTGATTAGCTAATGTGTCTGGATTAAATTGTGGATGATATATATCAATGATTGCGCCACCTGAACCAGAATCATCATATGTATATTTAGGTAATATTCTGTAAAAATACATGAATGAATTATTAGCTTGGCCAGGTTTCAATCCACTATAACTATAGTCAATTGAAACTGCTGCGCCACCGACGGTGGTAGCAGTTTTGCCAGTGATAGGTAATGTTGCCCCTTGCAGACTTGCAAGACTAGGATCAGCCGCAGTTCCTGTTACAGATATTTCAGTTATGCCACCGGCAAATTCATTATCAACAACTTCAATAGTACAATCATTTTCAGGCGTAGAGCCATTCAATTGTGTTCCCGGTATAACAATAATATCCCCTATATTGTAGTTGATACCCATAGTAACAATATCAACTACATAACTCTCACCCAATAATACATTGTATACATTAAATGTTGCCCCTGTACCACCTGCAGGGGTAACTGTTCCGCTCAAATCTTCATATTCTGCACTTATATATAATTTAGCTGGACTACTAGAGTCGTTACCAATACTTATATATGTACTCGCATAATATGTATCAGGAGTCCATGGTTTAACTTTTGCTTGGTAACTGGTTCTATCATATCTTAGTGTAGTCTTTATACTTCTAACCATTGGGCTAATCATTGTAGGAATAGCTTTGGCCCTACCGCTTACTTCATGTACATAATCTGATGGTATTAATGTTTCATTGATAAAAACTGTTGCATTTTTTAAATTAATTGCATCTCTGTATGTCTTATGAAATTGTATAAGAACTGCATTACCGTATGCTTCAATTTCCACTGTTCTTAATGCAACAATTTCTTGAACACTAACATAGTAATACCCGTCAGGAATAATAGTAATCCCATTAGAACTAATCCCTTCACTGTAAATTAAATCACCAGTAGTAAGTCCTACAGATAAAATTTGAATTGAATTATTAACAAAGTTGATTCTGAATAATTCTGTGCTTAAAGTAAAACTAGGATCAAATACTATTTCTGGATTAACTACATAACCTTCTCCGGCATCTATTACATCAACACCGATAACTTTATCACCCGATAATACTGCTCGTAACACTGCAGGTATTCTCGGTGCCGGGTATATTGAAGTATCTACATATGCAGTAACTAAAGGTGTAGAAGTATAACCAAAACTGCCATCTAATACAACAATACCGGGCATATCAATAACAATAGACGTTCCTGCATAGTGTGCAGTAGGTATTGTATTGTCAACTCCACGACTAATGCCATATAATTTATTATTGAGTCTATCAATAGAAGTATAAGTGATAATTTCACTATCAATAATAATTCTACCTGCTACCGGAAAACCTTCTAGATTGTCAACATAAATTTCTTGATCTAGTGTAGATATGAATAAAGATACAACACTAATAGTAGTATTATTAATATCACCTATCATTGTTCCATAATTATTAAACCAACTTGTATATTCTTCTCCTTCCCAACCTGGGCTAGACTTTGAAAATTGATAAGGGTCCCCGTTATACTCAGTGTTAACTAATTGCGGGGAAACAAATTTACCAATGTTTTCATCATAGAAACCAGGTAAATCAAAATCACTAATGAAGCCAGCAAATATGTCTGTATGCGAATATTTTAAATAGAAGTCTTTCAATACCACTCTATATGGTTTTACTTCATTGATATAGCCTTCTAATAGTCCTTCATTATCACGTTGAAACTTTTGATTAGTAGTTAGTTCTCGAACGGTGTAACTTACATCTGTAAAACTAGTTTTATTTAACCATGGTAAATAATTCTGAGATTCAACATTTTCACTTGCAATATATTCAAACATTAATGTTAGACTTTTATTTCTGTATTCATACAACGGGCCTACATATATCTGTTCGTTTAATGCACGAATAATATATCGTGTCTCAACACTTGGATAATAATCGTAAGGGGTGCTATCAAAGAAATTATCACCAAATCCAATTTTGTTTGATTGGTAGTCCCAAAGAGTAGATAAGAATTGAATAGTTCCGTTTTGTACGCCAATTCTAGTCCACACGCCTGCACTATATATGTAAACTTCACGATTACCTTGTGCATTACTTGTTACACCAGCAATATATCCATCTGTTACAGTAAGAGTTAGCAAGTCACTATAAATAGGTACATCAATTGCGGCTCTAGTACTATCACTATATCCATCAGCCCACCAATATATGTTTTCCCAATAATTAGAAACATCAAAATATGTGCCTTGGGCAACTAAGAAAGTTGTATTTCCAAATTCATTAATAGGGTATAGCTTAATAACGCCATTAGCATATTCTAAATAATTTTTAAGTGCATCTAATCTATTAATAAAGAAAGATTGTCTAGGTCTTACGCTGACTCCAGTTTGTAATAACTTAGGTAAGTATGGATCAGGTACTAATGCTCCGGTCTCATCCGTTCCAGTAAAACTGTCTAAGTAACGGTCATATAATCCAACTGGTGTGTTGTATCCTTTTTCTCTATTAACAAATCCGGGCAAGAAATCATCTGGATACTCGGATCTAATTAATTGAAATTCATTATGCCCTGTGGTATCCATTGTCCCTCGGCCAAAGCCTAAGTGAAGATTAGTAGATGTGTCATTAATATAATCACCTGCATTATATAAAGCATATGCATCTGATTGCAATGGTGCAAAGAATGATACTCCTGAATTAATTGGATCAGCTATATATTGTGCAAGGATAGTATCACTTAATGTTTTCCCATAATCAGTGAACAGTGTGTTTGTGTTGCGTACCCAATAGTAATATCTTGCAATAAGATTATTATTGCTGTCAGTAATTAATGTGACAGAGTACTTCATTAAGTCATAAGGAGTTCCAGTACCTACATAAAACGAAGGTACTACGTCACTCTCTATCCAACTATATACTGTTACATCACTTCCAGGAAATACTTTGCCCCAGTATTGAGAATTATAAACTACATCGTTTTGATGATAGTTTAAGAATCTCGTTGAACTAGTATTAAACCAAAGTTTACCAATATATGCTTTGGCCCACACAATTCTTCCGGTATTCATGTTAGGAGAATTATACCCTGCAGGATCTGACATACCAATAAAATCAAGGTTCTCTCTTACTACACCAAGTAATTTACCTTGTAACGGGTCAATATAATCTAATGATACTAAGTTAGCATCAGTAATATTGTCATATAATTGAACTTTTTGTATTTTCTCAATATCTACGATATCACTACTTTCTCGGTACACATGCCAATTTACCTCAGTGCTATCGTTAGTGTATACTACAACTCTACCGGCTTCTGTTGCAGGTTTAAAATTAGGAGTACCAATCATTACCACATTGTTATAGAATGAAACAGCAGTACCGTATAAAGGTTGAGCACCGTAATCTAACTCAAGGTCATTGCAAGATTGTGCATATAAATATTTACCAATATTGGTCAAACTTTCTTCATACGAATATACATAATCAAACATGTATACGCTACCACCATTGATTAACTTTTCTTCAAAAGTAGTAAAATTATTATCAAATGCAGTATCATTGTGTATGTTGTTATCGTCACTAAAATCAAATGTGGTTCCTAGATATCTGATACTTGCAGGAGCGCTGGCAACAAAAGAGTTATCTTCGTTAAATGCTATGGCTGCACCAAATTGAGTATTAGTTTGTGCATGCGGATCTTGTATTACTTGCGATTTAATGTAATCTACAAAACCTAATTCGTATAGATATGTACTATTGAACACTGATACATTTAATTTGTTATTGATTGCACCTAAATTATTATCACGCAGTCTGATAACTAATCTGCCGTCTTCGGTAGCATAACTGAATATGTTAGTGACGCCAGTTGAATTAATAGCGTTGGCTAGCACGGCAGCATTACCAACTGGTAATGACACACGATATCCGTTAATTAATAGATAAGTAGCTGATGTTAAATTAGCGGCAATCAATCCGGTTACAACACCAAATCGTTTTCCCGGGCTAGTAAATCTATGCAATGCCCCTTCTTGCATC
>Ga0181343_1001109_pt1 | contig 10849 bp, 16 predicted proteins | sample Su13VDMLBSD_FD_130110 | JGI IMG/M metagenome (GOLD analysis project Ga0181343, IMG submission 130110) | Freshwater viral communities from Lake Michigan, USA - Su13.VD.MLB.S.D | ecosystem: Environmental > Aquatic > Freshwater > Lake | place: USA: Michigan | collected 2013-07-15 | reverse complement strand
GGGTTATTATCTGTATCTTACCCCTTGGCATATGAGGATATAAAGAAACATCTTTCACTTGATACAAAATTTTTAGAAGACTTTAATAATAAAGTAACAAGTGAAATATCAAAACATGCCTATAGTTCTGGTGGTGGTGGGAATGTAGATTTATATGTTGATGGTAAAAAAGCAGTTAAAAATTTACGATCAATTAATTTTACTGGAACCGGAGTTGAAGTGACTCCAGATGGAATAAAAGCAACTGTGAATATTACTGGTGGTAGCGGAATTACGGATCTAGATGGTGGAACTTTCTGATCTAAATAGTTGACAAACTCACAAGCGAAGATATACTTTAGCACACAAAGGAGAAATTTATGCAATTACCAACTTCATATCAACAATTCATTCATCTTTCACGCTACAGCCGTTGGTTGGAAACCGAAGGTCGTAGAGAAACATGGGAAGAAACAGTTGATAGGTATTTCCAACATTTTGATAAGCACCTCAAGGAAAATACCATGTGCAAGTTGGATAAAGCAACTCGTGAAGAACTCCGTCAAGCAGTTCTTCAACAAGAGATTATGCCTTCTATGCGTGCGCTTATGACAGCAGGAGAAGCACTTGATCGTGATAACACTGCTGGTTATAACTGCTCATATGTTGCAATAAATCGTGTTCGTGCTTTTGATGAAATTCTATATATTCTTATGTGTGGAACCGGAGTCGGTTTCTCAGTGGAGCGCCATTATGTGGATAAACTACCTACAGTCGCTGAAGAGTTTACTGACTCAGATACGACGATCATTGTACAAGACAGCAAGGCTGGTTGGGCTAAAGCTTACAAGGAACTTGTCTCCTTACTCATTGGTGGTCAAATTCCAAGATGGGACTTATCTAAGATACGCCCTGCTGGTGCCAGACTCAAAACTTTTGGAGGTCGTGCATCTGGTCCAAAGCCACTGGATGATCTATTTAGGTTCACAGTGGATACATTTAGAAGAAGTTCTGGACGCAAACTCACCTCCATCGAATGCCACGATCTCGTCTGTAAGATTGCGGAAGTTGTTGTGGTCGGAGGCGTGCGTAGATCCGCTCTTATTAGCCTATCGAATCTCACGGACGAAAGAATGCGTGATGCTAAGACTGGCGCATGGTGGGAGGCTAATTCTCAAAGAGCACTTGCGAACAATAGCGTCGTCTACAAAGAGAAGCCAGAAATTGGTACATTTATGGAAGAGTGGGTATCTCTCTACAAGAGCAAGAGTGGTGAGCGTGGTATCTTCAATCGTGACGCTTGCCAAAAGACGGTAGCCAAACTTGGTGATCGTCGTGATCCAAGTTATGAATTCGGTACAAATCCTTGCTCAGAAATTATTCTACGAGATCGTCAGTTCTGCAATCTAACAGAAGTAATTGTAAGAACAAACGATACTATGGAGAGTCTTGCTCGTAAGGTTAAACTTGCTGCAATTCTTGGAACATGGCAAGCATCAATGTTGCATTTCCCATATCTTTCATCAGAGTGGAGAAAGAATTGTGAAGAAGAAGCACTACTAGGTGTATCTCTCACAGGTATTCTTGATAATGCAATGATGCGCGATCAACACGGTCTTAAGGCAAATCTTGAGAATCTAAAGCAACATGCAGTTGATACCAATAAGGAATGGGCAAAGAAGTTAGGTATTAATGCTGCAGCAGCAATCACTTGCATCAAGCCAAGTGGTACTGTATCACAACTCACCGATGCTGCATCGGGTATCCATGCTCGACACAACCAGTATTACATCCGTACTGTTCGTGCAGATCGTAAAGATCCACTGTGTCAACTCATGATCGACAAAGGTTTCCCCCACGAACCTTGTGTCATGAAGCCAGATTCGGTTATGGTTTTCTCATTCCCAATGAAGGCAGAGGGATCAGTTACTCGTAACGATATGACTGCTATTGAGCATCTAGAACTTTGGTTAGCATATCAGCGTAATTGGTGTGAACACAAGCCGTCAATCACTGTGACTGTAAAGGAACATGAGTGGATGGAAGTTGGTGCTTGGGTGTACAAGCACTTTGACGAGATCAGTGGTATTTCGTTCTTGCCACACTCAGATCACTCATATCGTCAAGCACCATATCAGGATATTACAAAGGAACTATACGAAGCAATCCTTGAGAAGATGCCAAAGGATGTGGACTGGAGTGAACTCACAAAATATGAAAAGGTTGATCAGACAGTAGGAACTCAAACCTTTGCATGTAGTGGTGATAAGTGTGAATTGGTAGATTTAACAACTAATTAATAGGAGATATAAAATGGATAGCAACAATTTAGTAATAATGGTAGTATCTGGTTTACTTGGTTTCTTCATGGTTAAGTATTTTCAAATGAAGAAGGAAATTGCGAGAAATGATCTAGATAGAGAAATGGATATTGTCTATAGATCAATAGATGATGTTCGTTCTATGCTAGAAAAGGATGCAGAAAGATTAACAAATAAGATTGATAATCTACAAAATGAAATTTATAATGAAATTGATAGAAAGTTTCGTGTATTTTCAAATGCATTAAATGATGCTGATAGAAGAATTGATGAAATTCAATATAATAATTCAAATAAGGAACCAACTTTATTTGATAATGTTTCTTGACTTGATAGATACTTGTGGTATATTATAACTAAAGGAGATTACCATGCTTAAGAACATTCTCGCACTAATCGTAACTTTCTGTCTGACCGCAATTGCACCTGCTCAAGTCGCTGTAGCAGTAGGAGGTGGTTGGGGAGGTGTTGCAGTTTCAACTGGTGGTTACTATGGTGGAGGATATGCTTATGCTGGCACTGGGTATTATGGTGGCTACTATGGTGGTGTAGTTGCCCCTGTGGGTGGATGGTATCCATTCTATTATACGAGTTCCATGTATGCTGCTCCGGTTCCACAAGTTCTTCCTATCGCTCAACCATGCACACCTTACACTGTAGCACCATGCTATGTGCAACCTGTCGTGGTTCAGCAACCCTGTAATAAGCCTTGTCCACCCAAGCCTTGTAACTAAACACCCGTAAACGGGGAATTTCAATCCAGTCCTTCGGGACTGGATTTTTTTTTTAATTTTTATTTCTAAAAGTGTGATAAATAATTATGTGAAAGGCAGACTACTCACAGTCTTGAGTCTGATCCTTGCGACAAGTTCATCTTGCAACAATATCGGTGTCGATAAACAGGAAACCCCCCCACCACCGATAGTAGACATTCTGACACCTCCAAAAGAACCAAAGGAGTATGAAGGGTTCACCGTAATAGAAGAGGGTCAAGATCCCTATCGCTGCGTGGGGCAAGTATATGATAAAGATCATGTTATGGTGGGCAGTGCAGTTCAGATAACTGAGACTATCGTACTCACTGCAGGACATTGCATAGACGGAAACAATCTGATGTATTTCAGAGTTGGAGAAACTGACTATGTAATAAAAGAACAAATATTACATCCAAAATATAAATTGGGTGAAATAATTATAAATGATATTGGTATTTTGGTATTACAAGAAAAGACTTGTATTACTGAATTACCAGAAATCACTTACAATAAAACAGATTTAACTCGTTACGAAGAACTAACAACAATAGGATTTTCACACTGCACCAAAAAGAAAAGTAAACCTGGCTCCTTTTATTATTTTGGTGTAGTGTTAGAAGATCCATTTGAATTTAAATTTAACTCCACAAAAGGAGCACATGTTTGGTTTGGTGATTCTGGTGGAGCAGTATTTGAGAATACTGGTAAATTGTGTGGTTTAATTTCATCCTTTAGATTACATGATTTAACTATTACTGAAATGTCTGCTACTCCTCTTTTCTATCACGAAGAATGGATAAAGGAAACTATTGAGGAGCACAAATGAACAGATTACAAAAAATTTTAGTATGTGCATGTTCATTTTGTATCGGTATCCTTCTGGCTAGACTATTAGGATTCTGATAAATACTTACATGGTAATAGCAGGAATAGATTACTCACTTTGTGGTCCCGCCATCTGTGTTTTCGATGGCGATACTTTTTCATATAACAAATGTTCATTTTATTATCTGACAGATATTAAAAAATATGCTGACACATTTAGTGGAAACATATTTGGTGAACGATTTATGGATTGGAACTCTGAACAAGAGAGATACAAAACAATAGCAGATTGGGCATTAGAGATTGTTATGGGATGCTCACATGTTGCATTAGAAGGTTATGCATATTCAGCAAGTGGTAGAGTATTTCATATAGCAGAAAATACTGGATTATTAAAATATAAGATATATGAAATGGGATTACCTCTTACAATCATTCCACCAACTGAAGTAAAGAAGTATGCAACAGGTAAGGGAAATGCAGACAAACAAATGATGTATGATTCGTTTGTTCAAGACACAGGTTCACCTTTAAGAATGACTTTAACTCCGGATAAAAAAGAAATTACGAGTCCAGTGTCAGACATCGTGGACTCGTATTTCATTTGTAAGAAGTTGTTTGATACTCTAACTTATCCGTTAGGTAACTGAGGATCTTGAGGCTTATTAGCCTTTTCCATCTCCTCTACTTTTGCCTTCAATTCAGCAAGTTCTTCTTCTGATTCTGTGCAATTTCTGATCCATTGCTTCCAACCCCAAGTACCAACTAAGAATACTATTGGGAGATACCACAGTATCCATTGCCAACCTGTTTGGAATGAGGATCCGTTTGCAATTTCGTGATTAATCTTTTTAAGGATTACGCTTTCTGAAGTACTATCTGGAACAATACTTGGAGCAGTACTGCATCCTACTAATAGTGCTAATGATAATGTTGTTAAGTATTTCATTGGTTACTCCTTATGACTTGTTAGAAGCAGCAGCAGATCCGAAGTAGAATCCAATGATGCTTAATAGGATTTGACGATTCTCGCTGGTAAACAAATAACCGTTTACTTCAACAAAGAACTTCTTGGTAGTTTCGGGGAATAAACCAAAGAGTCCTTCAGGAGTCTTTGCATCTACTTCAACGAATGTTGGAACACCAAAGAATGGTAAAACGAATGGTGCTAGGAATGTCGCAAATAGGACTGATAGGACTATTAGTTGACGAACACCACGACCAACATCTAGCGGAACTCTTTGTGCTGCTTGATTTTGATTTTCGGTGGTTTGCTTATTTGCTTGCATAAGCTGTTGGAACATTTCCTTTTGGTCTTGCGACTTTTGTGCCATGTAACGGAATAGGAATCCCGTTGCAGAACCACCCACTAACGAAATTAATTCTGTAGGTATCATAACTTATCCTTTCTTTCTTCTCTTACTTAATTGTTTAACTACTTTAGAAACTGGAAATCTTCTAATAACATTCTTTGTCATTAAAGGGACATATGCATCAATACCTGTTGTAGTTCCTGGTCCCATTGCAGCCGAAGCAGAAGACAATTGAGTTCCAGTTACACCTTGTACTTCTTCCTCAATCCTTTGAAGAAGTGCAGACAATACTGCGAATGCTTTATTTTGTAACTCTGATTCATAACTTTCACTTACTGTCTTTAAATTACGACTCATAGCCAATGAACGAAGTCTTTGATAGAGAATTGAATCTGTTGTACAAATATTAATTAAATTTGTCAATAGTGTAAGCAACTCTCTACGAATTCTTGAATTTGCACTTCTCAGGAATGGATATCTGAGATTAAACATTGTATATTGTGCTTTTTGTGCATTCTCACCTGCTAATAAAAGTAGATTATAAAATTTTCGTGGTAAAACAAGAGCACCCTTGTTTTGCTCCATGTCCATCATTTCCTGATCTGCTTTTATTTGCTTTGGAATTTTCATTCCCCACTTCCTACTTTCTTTTTATAGCACTTAACTACTGCTGCTGAAGCATATGCAGATGGCCAAACTTTGAATCTTGATTTAACACTTGCTTTACATGCAGCATGTGCTTCTTTATTTCTGGGATTCCATTTTTCACAAATAAAGTTTGATAGAGCATTTGTGTAGTTCTCTTTCAATCCTTTTTGTTTTCCCGGTCTATATTTGCCCTTTTCGGCACTCCAAGTTTTACCAGTTTTGTGACTGCTAAACTGTTGACCTTTTTTATGTGCTTTTTGTTTTAGACGCACTGCCTTTTTCTTTTGTTTATCTGACATCTCGCCCCATGTTTGAGGGGTCTTACTTGAGACTCTACGAGCAGGACGGCACTTCACACGACCACGACCCTTATAGGAACCGCATTCGCTTCCATCCTGTGCTGACCACTTCTCTTTGAACCAGCGATCTAAACTTTCTTTTAACTTACTAATTCTCATATTTCTCTCAATTTATTTATTATTCTTCTGTCCAATGGAATATTTATAAGATCCGCCTCTGGTATACTCTCTGGCAAAGTATTTAGGAAAACGATGAAAGTTTTCAAATAAGGATGTAAATCCTTCTCTATTCTGCTAAAAAGCAACCTTGTGGCTGAAATAATATCAAAAACATTGTAAAAAATAATAATATGATTGAGAATTAGTCGTTCTCGCAACTGTCCAGATGACTTATATTTTCTAAATAATCGTTTTAAATATTTAATACGATTCATATCCTCTTGGAACTCGGATATGTTCTTGCATTGAGGATTGTTATAAACCTTCATAGCAAACATCATATAATTGTCATCATCTAAAGTATCAAATTTCATAATAAACTACTTTTTTGTATTTTTAGTATCTTTTTTCTTATCTTCTTTCGGTTTAAGGTATGTATTCTTAATTCTCTTAAGATCCTTGTACTTCATCAATACTTACACTTTCTCCCAGGAGGGCATGACTTTTTAGAACCTTTCGGACCTGCCCATAATTTTCTACATGCCCAATATTGAGCACCTAACTTGCTCTTTTTCTCACCGCACTTGTGACGAGCTTTGAATGACTTTCTTGCTGCTGGTGAATAATTGTGTCCATATCCCTTTGCACCAAAGTGAACAATCTTTTCTTGACCACCTTCACATGCCTTTACCATCATCTTCTTACCAGCAGATGTTGATGCTCTTGGTTTGTTGCATGGCATGTCTTCTTTCGAAACTGCTTCAGTTACTGCTCTGATTGTATCTCTAATCTGAGAAGCACGAGCGGATAATCTTCCCTCTTGGTCTATTTTAGCAATCTTGCCTTCTTGTCTCTTGATAAACTTTGCTCTTCGCTCAGGAGTGAGAACACCAGCCTTGTGTCTACGAATAGTTGCTCTGGTACTCTCTTTTAAGAAATCAAAATAGTTCTTCATGGGTTATACCTTTGGTAATGGTGGGATTCCTGGTAATGAATTTCTTTTTGTCTTTGGTTCTGGATTTGGTCTTGATGCCCTATCCTTCTTTTGAAGTCTGGGTGCTAAGTATTTTGTTGCACCTTCATCCGCTTCACTAATGTTGTTATTTCTACTTCTATTATAAGATCTAGAAACAACTCTCACATTACCATTACCATTTGAACCACCTTTTGATAATGGTTTCTTATGATCTACATCTTTACCTTTCAAAAGACCCTGACCGATCTTGATCAATTGATCTCTTGTTTTGTTTACAGCCTTTGAACCCAGTTTTCTTTTTGCTGCACGGACTGCTGCTCTTCTTCTTGCAGTCCATCTTTCACCACGCTCTTTAATTGCTTTTGGTGAGGATTGATGTTCTCTGTATTCTTTTGAATAATATTCTCTTGTTTTTTCTCTTGCAGTTCTTGGTCTTGCTTCTGCAATGTATGATAAAATCATTTCAACAAGTTTCTTTTTTGTCTTCTTTGTCTTCTTTGTTGGTGCTTTTACTGGAGTGCGAAGTCTGTTATATAAATTTTTTACTGAGTCTTCTGGTGCTTCTTCAGGCATGATTGCTCTGAATGATTTGTAATCACCAGCAGCAGCATGTCTTCTAGCGGCAGTACCACTTACTTCTCTACCCCTTACTGACATTCTTTCAGCACCGGGAGATACAACTTCAAATGATTTAAAGTGCTTTGCATATGGTGCCATTCTTTCTTTGAAGTCAGCAACTCTGTCTGCACCAACAACCATCTTTACTTTCTTATAACCTTTTTCCTTTAAATGTTCAATTGCATGGAAAGGACTTACAACCTTTTCATGATGTTGAATATTTGCACCTGGGAAAAATGCTCTCATGGTTTCCACTTTTTCATGTGGATGAAGAGGATTCTTTTCTCTTACTGCTTTTACTTTATGTGTTGGTCCGGAACCAGATGTAAAGACAACATGGTGTGCACCACTCTGTGCAGCAGTATCCATCACATGTTGAATAATATGACCATGACCTGCTGTTGGAGGTTGATTTCTACCAAATGAAAAAACTACGGAATCATTTCCGTTCTTTGCTTCAGAAATGTATTCCTTGAATTTTTTCATTTAGTTTATTTCTTCTTTGTTTTCTTCTGAAACTTCTACAGTTATTTCTGTAGTTGTTTTCTTTTGAACTGGTTTTTTTGAAGATGGTTTCTTTGGTTTTTCTACTTTTGGTTCTTCTACCTTAACTTCTTCGGCTTTTGGTTCAACCTTTGGTTCTTCTATTTTAGCAAATTCTATGGTTTTGACTGGTTTGTTTCTTGCTTCATTAATCTTTTCTCTTAACCAAAAACCACTAATTGGTCCTACCTCTTGTGTCTCTTGATTTGCTTTCCAATACCATCTTCCATTATTTCTAATGTAAAAGCCACCATACAATTCTTTATATTGAGTCATTAATAATGATTTATTCATTTTCCTTTTCCTTTTCCACAGCCGCAGCCTTTTCCTTTTTTCTTGGATTCTGAATTTCTAATTTCTCTACGGGTTGTCATAAAATACCTCCAGATCTATTTATTCTGTTTAATTTTTGTATAAATGATTCAGAAACAGTTTCTTGTGGTTGTTGTTCTTTCTTTTTTGTATCCCACTTCTTTGGTAGAGTGAAGTTTGCTCTTGAGAAATCTTCTCTATCTACCATCTTATAACCAACTCCTGACTTCTTTCTTACTGCAACATAGCCTTCAGGGTGGGTTGGTCGTAATTCACCAGTATCTGCATCTTCTAGATGTGTACCTAGACCTTTTGCTTTTCTGAATTTGTCCACAAGGTGAAGTTTTGCCTTTCCTAAAGCAGAATGTGCATCGAATAATGAATCATATGCTTCTGCATTATCTGCAACATGTTGAAGAACTGGTTTTGATTGTTGTTCGTGTCTTGCTCTGCCTTTTTCAGATTTCATCTTTGCACGCTCTGCTTCGAATCTTGTGCGAAGATAAGTATGAAATCCTTTTGCAGATCCTTTTGGAATACCATTTCTTACATTATAATTTGTATATGTCTTTAGATGAGCAGCATATTCTGGACTTGATGAAATATGATCCATCAACTCACCAGAGGTTTCTAGATGTTGCATTGCTCCTGCTAAATGTTGAAGAGTTCTGAAATGGTCTTTTTCTGACATATCAGTACCATCCTCTTCATCATGCATTCTTGCATTTTTAAAGTAAACATCTGGATGTCCTTTAAAATGTGATAGATCTGGATCAAATCTTGCTTTCATATTTGCAAGAGAGTCACCCTCATATCCAGTGTGAACAACAATTCCTAGTTTTGAACCCATTATTTTCTTTGATTCATCAGAATCTAATGGAGAAGAATATGTAATTGTATTTGGTCTGAATGTTACATGTTCTTTATTTCCGATCTTTCTCATTTGAAGATCTTCTGGTGTGAACATTAAATCACCCTGATAAACACCCTTCATCTCTCCCAATTTTGGAAGATGTTCAAGTGCTGCTTTTAGTTTTGCTTGTAGTTGAGGACTATCTGGATAATTATCCTCAACATCATCTATGCTATAGTTTACTTTTGGTGTAACATTAAATGCACCCTTGGTAGCAACAAAGAACATTCCTGTCTCTGGATGTCTACCAAATACAACTGCTGGAGCACCATCATACTTTGTTGTTACAAAGAAATCTTTACCGCCTTTGCCAGTCATTCCATGAGAAAGTCCATGAAGATAATCTAGAGCAGTTTTAAATCCTTTTCTACCATGATCGAAGATTGAATCTTCGAGATGTTCCATGTGGATATTTTTTCCACCTGCTGCTTCTTTCAAAAGTTGTAAAAATTTTTGTTTCATATTATGGTGCTGCTCCTGGATCTGTTGCAGATGCAAAAGTAAATGATTTATAATTTAAAGGCAAATTAAAAGTTACCCAAACTGCAGTAACTGCGACTGTTGAAAATGATGTTGGTAGTTTTAATTCACATGTGGTATTGTCTGGATTTGTAAATGTAATAATGTTATAATCTAATTCATCTCCAGAAGAATTTGTTGATCTAACATAGGATATAGTTAATAAAGTACCGCTTTTGATTACTTTACAGTAACTACCATCTATGATTTTTTCACAAAAACCAGTGCTTGAAATATTTGATGTTCTAATTCCCATAAATCAATATAATCCATAAATTGAAACTGTAGTTTGTGCACCAGTATATGAATATGATTTAATTTGTAATGGTAAAACTATTGAACCAGTTGTAAATTGCATTGCAGCAGTGGTTCCATCTAAATTTGTAAATGTGAATGTGCTATTATTTGCAGTTGCAACTACTAATAATCCTCTATGGGCAGGGATGGTTGCATCTTCAGCAATGGTGTCAGTACCTGCTACCTTAATTGCAAATATTTTATCATAACTAGGGGGATTGCTTGTTCTAATTGGCATTCTTTACCTCAATTTGTTAATTGTCCGAGATAAAGTTATTTATAATCCAGCCAACGCTCCCAAAGTTTATTCTTATGTTCGTCTAGAAGAACGATATGAACGACATCCTTGCCTGGTGCTTGTGGTTGCTTCAG
>Ga0181343_1001108_pt1 | contig 10858 bp, 12 predicted proteins | sample Su13VDMLBSD_FD_130110 | JGI IMG/M metagenome (GOLD analysis project Ga0181343, IMG submission 130110) | Freshwater viral communities from Lake Michigan, USA - Su13.VD.MLB.S.D | ecosystem: Environmental > Aquatic > Freshwater > Lake | place: USA: Michigan | collected 2013-07-15 | reverse complement strand
TCTGCCGGAACAGGCGAAGGCCGAGCAGGCACGCCTCGGTGCGTTGGAGCAGCGGCTCGGTGAGCAGGCGAGGTCCTCGTTCCTTGACGCGACGAAGCAGAAGGCGTCGCCCTTTGCGCGTGCTTACGCTGGAGAGGCCATTCGTCCTGTTTCTTTGACTGAACAGTTCGAAGATAAGCGTAAGATGGACGCGCTACTCAGGTCGGCGGGAGTCCGCGAGGAACCACAGGCAGAGAGCGACTTGGAAGCCTTGCGCCGCCGTTACGGCATTTAGGAGTTCTCGATGGAACCGGTGACAGCAGCTATTCTTGGTGGCCTTGCTCTCGGTGGTATTGGATCGGTGCTTGGCGCCTCGGGCAACGTGCAGTCTGCCGAGCAGGCCCGCCGCGACATCGAGCGTGCGATCGAGTTGTACGGCCCCGAGGCCGCGCAGGCGATCCTTCAGCAGCGCCCCGAGCTCGCTGGCGTGTTCGCCGATCCCGAGGCCGTCGCTGCGCAGCGTGCTGCTCTTCAGCGCATGCAGCAGATCGGCGAGAAGGGCTACACGGTCGAGGAGCAGGCGGCGCTGAACCAGATCCGTTCCGAGGAGGCCGCTCGCGCTGCCGGTGAGCAGGCCGCGCTCCGGTCGCAGTTCGCGCAGCGCGGAGTCGGCGGATCGGGCGCGGAGCTGGCGCAGCAGATGATCGCGGCGCAGGGTCAGGCGCAGCGCGAGTCGCAGCGCGGGCTCGACGTGGCGGCAGCCGCACAAAAGCGAGCCCTCCAGGCGCTTCAGAACCAAGGAGCTATGGCCGACCAGATGCGGCAGATGGGCTTCGGCGAGGCCGAGACCCGCGCCCGCGCCGAAGACGAGCGCCGCAAGTTCAATGCCGTGCAGCAGGCGCAGCAGGCGCAAGACAAGCTTCGTGCGCGTAGCGGGATGCCTCAGACCGAGGGTATGTGGGAAAAGTCGGCCGGTGGTGGTCTCGCGGGCCTCGGCTCGACGATCACGGGCTACGGGGCGCTGAAGGGGGGCAAGTAGTCATGGCGAACTTGGAACAGATCGAGCAGTACCTTTCCCCGATTGAGCAGCTTCCATTGGAAAACACGGACGACGAGACGGTGCGTCAGTTCTTTCAGATGCAACCCGAGACCGCCGAGGACGTGACGCCTACGGAGTTCCCGATGGCTCCGGTGGCTCCCGGCCCTAGTCGACTGGCGAGCATGTCGCTGGCGCCGCCTCTGGCACAGCGATTGGCCCGCGCGGTTCAAGCGCCTGGTGAATCGGTAGGTGCATTCTTTGAGCGACGCGAACGCGAGGCTGGACTCGTCCCGAGTGGCGTAGCGGTCGCGCCCGCTGCTCGCGCTGCGCGGCCCGCTGCCGGACCCGCCAAGGACGCACAGAACTTCCTTGGAATGCAGACCGGAGATACGGGTTTCGGCTTGACGCCGACTCGCGCCGACTTCGCCGGCATCGCGGATCGCGGTGGGCAGGAACAGAAGATTACGGGCGTGCCTACCCGCACGGCGGATACGGCGACCGGCCAGACCGTCGAGGGTGCTGCTCCCGTAGTCAAGGCCGAGATGAAGGCCGACGCGAAAGCGCAGGCCGCTGGTGCCGGTGGCGACGAGGGTACGGACAACCTCGCTCTGGGTGAGTTGCTCGCTCGAGGCATCGGGTCGGTGTATCAGGGCGCGACGGGCCGGGAACTGGGCGGCAACATCCCCGAGATGCTGTCGGCCCTGCGCCAGCGGCGCGAGGCTCAGAAGCTCAAGGAGCAGGAACTCGCGGCAGAGCAGGCTCGGCAGGATCGCCTGTTCCAGCAGCAGCGAGGGCTCAAGGCCCTTGAGATCGGTGCCGAGGAGGCAAAAGACGAGCGCCGACGACAGGCCCTTATCGACGACACGAACAAGCAGATCGACTTCTTGGCTGGAGAGGCGCTTAGGGCTGGTCGCCCCGAAGATGCTGCCGGCTTGGAAAGCCTGCGTGGTTTGGCAGCGAAGGGGACAGACGTCGGGCGCATCCTAAACGCCTATTCCAGCAGACTGCTTGGCGCGGAGAAGGCAGCGGGAGAAGCCGTCAAGACCAAGTTCGCACCTGCTCGGCAGGAGGCGGACATCAAGAAGAAACTGGCTGATGCAGATCGTGCCATCGCTACTGCTTATGCAGCACGTCGCAAAGCCGGAGAGTCAGCCAACGGGCCGATGCCTGTGGTGGTAGCCCCCGGAACGACCGTCGGTGTGGACGCAAACGAGTTTGCGGGTCTTGGTCTCAAGCCAGCAGAGATTCAGACGGCTATTCGCACCAAGGTGGCTGCTGCTCAAGAGGCATCCAAGATCAGCGCAGCATTCGCTCCTATCGTGTCAGGACTGAAGGCTGCCGAGGCCGCAGCGGCAAATGTCCCTGAAATGTCCACCGGAGAGCAGGTGCGCGGAGCCGTCCTTGGCGCACTTCCCGGCGGTCTTGGGGAACGATTTAAGGCACCAGAACAGCGTGTGTTGGATCGTGCGAGCGAGAGCATTCTCGACATCCTACTGCGTGCCAAATCTGGCGCGGCCATCACGGATTCTGAGTTTGAGCGACTGTCGAACATCTACGCCAAGCGTCCATTCCGTTCAGTTGCCGAGTACAAACAGGTGCTCAAGGAACTGAAGAGAGAGATGCATGACAAGTTGACGACAGCGCAGGCCGCATACGCCAAAACCGGAAACGTCGAGACGGATCGCTATGCGCCGCTTGAAGACCTTGAGAAGAACAGGGGCTTCATCTCATTCCGCGATCCGTATTGGCAAGACATGGGTCGATCAGATGCGCGTAGTGATGGAGGCGCTACGGCGCCAACCAACACCGTTCGCATGTTCAAGGACGGAAAGGCGTTTGATGTCCCAGCGGCGAATGTCGATGCCGCCAAGCAGCGTGGCTACACGGAGGGTAAGTGATGGACCCGACGGATGCGGACCTCGGCATTGTTCCCGTTGACGATGACTCGGACTTGGGCATCAAGCCGGCCAGCGAGGAGGCCAAGGCCCTCACGGCCGAAGCCCCAAAGCCCGAAGATGTCGAGCCGGTTTCGGGCCTCTTTGAGTACGCCAAGGGTGCTGGCGCCGGACTCTTGACGGGCGCTGCGGCGCCCGTGGGCCTTGCTCCGAAGTTGAAGGAGACGTTCGAGCAGACACGGAAAGCCGCGCCCATGACGTTCGGCGCGAGTGAGCGAGTCGGGCAACTCGGCAGCTATGCTCTGCTGTCACGCTTGGGGGCGAAGGTTCCGGCCGTTGCTGGTCTGGGTCCGGCTACTGCGCCTGCTCTGACCTACATCGCCCGCGAGACTCCGGAAGCTATCGGTGCCGCGATCGAGGCCGGTGCAAAGACCCGATCGCTCGCTGACATGCTCAAGGCCGCTGGCATCTCGTATGCGATCCCCGGCGTGGCGTCCGGTGTCGCGAAAGCCGGTAAGGGCATCGCGACGACGCAGCTTCCCGAGGTCGTGCGTCGCGGGCTCGATGTGGTCCCTGGCGCCGCCCCGGTCACCTCGGTCGTCAAGCAGACCGTGGGGCGCGGTATTCAAGCCCTTCCGACCGTAGCCGGCACCGTTGCCGCGCCTATCGCGACGGCGGCCACGGCTGAGACGCCAGAAGAGTTTGCCGCCTCTCTCGTAGACGTCGCACGTGGTGGAACGGCACTCACTCGCGGTGCGTTGGGCAAGGTCTACGAGCGTCAGGCCGCGCCTCTGCCGGCCAAGCGAGAGCGGGCCGAGGCCGAGCTGCTTGAGAAGACGCGCAAGCCTATCGGTGAGGCAGAGACCGCTGTCGAAGAAGCCCGCATGGGCGTGCAACGCGAGCAGGAGACTGCGGCGCTCGAGCAGACGCAGGCCCGGGTCAATCTCGAGCGCAAGATCGAGGACCTCAAGGCCCAGCGCGGTCAAGCCGCTGCCGATCAGCGTGAGACGATCGACTCACAACTGGCGACGCTTCAGCGCAAGCGGGACAACATCGACACGACGGCGTTCCGGAAGTACGAGGACACAGCGAACGCCGACTTTATCCGAGCCGTCAAGCTCGCCAACAAGGCGAAGGCGACGCTCGAGACGCTGGCCGCAAAGCCTAATCCGCTCGCACGGAAAGCGGCTGATCGCATCGCAGAACTTCAGCAGGAGAAGGAAGGCGCTCGAGCGCGTGCTTTGGCATTGATTGCTCAACAGCATCTAGAGCAGGGGGGTCGGCTTGGAGCTATATACACGCAAGCCAACGCGCTTGGCGTAGAGCGGCCGACGCAGTTCGATCCTGACCTTCAGCAGATTTACAATCGCCGAGTCGAACATACAGACCCAAAAATGCGGCTATTGCGAGAATACTGGTCTGATGCGGAAGGGACGATCGCTAAACTGATTGAGAAAGACATCGCCAAGATCGACGCAGAGATGGAAAAGACGCTGGCCGCAATTGAAAAAGTTCCTGCCGTGATGTCGCAAGAAGAGCGTGACGCGATCAAGCGGCGCCTCGACGAGCAGGGCATCTCCAAGCTCAGCGACGAAGAGCACGCGCGGCTGGCAGCGGACTTCGGCCTGCAACTCCCGCCTACGGCCATCGAGCAGCTTCGCACGGCAGACCTCCGCTTCAAGACACAGCAGGTCCGTGGTCGCCTCGGCGGTCTCGCCCTCCCGACGGCAGATGCTCAGCAGGCTGTCGACATTGAGGCGGATAAAGCACGCCTCGCGAGGCAGCGTGCCGGTCTCGCACCAGAGGCGATCGACGAGGAGATCTTGGCAGAACGCACTAAGCGCACCCGGCGCATGGAAGAGGACGCTGCGCGGGCACGGGAGATGCGACGTACGCCATCTGCCGCAGAGGTCGCGCTTCAGCGTGCAGAGCGTGGGCTGGAAGCCGCGATACCTCAACCCGTCTCGACCATGCGGCCTCCGTCCCGTGAGGAGGAGGCCCTGCTCGACGTGCAGCGAGAGCAGGCGCGTCGTCGCATCGAGGGGCTGAGCGGTGTCGTTCGTACGCCTTCCGAGGCTGCTGCGCGGCGCTTCAATCTCGAAGAGGTGCGGCCGGCACAGGCTTCTCTCGGCCTGGCTGCCGCCGAAGGCGCTCGGCTCGATCCTCGGATCTCGGGCAAGGTCACGGGCGGCTGGCTGCGCGGTATCTTGAGCGGCAGTATCACCGACCCGGCGCAGGCCCGTACGTTCCTCGCGCAGACTGCAGACCGCGCGTCCTACGGCGACCCCGCTGCCGCATCCGAGATCCTCAAGGCGTTCGAGGCGGCGCTGAGCCGAGGCGCGAAGAACGCAGCGCAGTTCCGCGAGCGTGCCACCAAGACCAACATCGTGCGGGCGGCGCTCGAGGCCCTCGGCGATCCCGAAATGAAGGAGCTGATGGCTCAGGAGATGGCTGCTCCGACGCCTGCGGAGTAGCCCCGAAAACAAGCTATCGTGTAGGCAGCACAAGGTCCTGCGCGATTTCGGAGTGAGAAGAAAATGCCCGCCGACCTCCCCAAGCAGCACCCCTTCGTGACGACGGCGATCACGATCGCCTTCGCCTTCGGGGGGTCTTGGGCCGGGGCTCAGATGCGGGTCGACAACCTCGAGAAGCGCGTCGAGCGCCTCGAGGCGAACGTCGCCAAGGACCGCGAGGAGATGGCGAAGGTCCTGTCGGCCATTCAGCAGACCGACCGGCGCCTGGCCCTGTGGATCTGCTCGCAAGACCCCAAGCGGTGCGGAGAGTAGCCGATGATGATGGACTGTCCGAAGTGCTGGGGAAAGGCCAAGGAGTGCATCCGCTGCCACGGCACCGGCAAGTGCGCTGACAAGCAACTCTCACCGCACTTCAAACTCTCGGAACTCCTCGCCTCCAACACCGCGAAGTCCAAGGGTCTCGACAACGACCCGAGCCCCGAGATCGAGGCGAACCTCAAGGCCCTGTGCGAGCACGTGCTCGAGCCGATCCGTGCGAAGGTCGGTCCGCTCAAGATCAACAGCGGCTACCGCTCGGATGCCGTCAACAAGGCCGTGGGTGGCAGCACGACCTCGGCCCACTCGTTCGGCTTGGCAGCAGACCTGCATCCTCCCGCCGGCTGCAAGAAGCTGATGAACGACATCATCAAGTCCGGCGTGAAGGTCGATCAGATCATCTTCGAGCGTACTTGGGTCCATGTCGGGTACTTGAACCCGAAGGACAAGAAGCAGCGCGACCAGAAGCTCTCGATGTTCGTGGTGGCGGGGAAGACGACTTACGAGCCGTACAACCCCGCCGATCCACGCATCGCCTAGCCGGCCAACCAGCACGCGAGGCACCGGGGCTCGTACGCCTCGGCGCCCCCGATCCAGATCTCGTCCTCGACACGCACCGTGCGGAAGGTCCTCGTGGCCCGGGCCGTACGACAGCGAGCGCACGAGGTCGCCCTCAACTTGATCACGTTGTCGGCCACCGAGAGCAGGGCCGGCATCGGGCCGAAGGGGCGACCCATCGAGTCGAGATCGAGCCCCGCGATCACGACGTGCAAGCCCTTCGCGGACATGCGAACGACGGCTGGTACGATCGACTCGTCGAAGAACTGCGCCTCGTCGATGCACACGGTCGAGATGCCGGGAGGCACCATCGCGTCGAGGTCAGCGGGGTAGCCGACCGGCACCGCGAGGCGTTCCTGCCCGTCATGCGTTCGCACGGTGGTCGAGTCGGTGCGCGTGTCGACCACGGGCTTGAAGCAGATGCTGTTGGGCTGGTGCATCAGCATCGTGGTCTTGCCGGCGAACATGGGGCCACAGTAGACGATGATCATCGGCGTTCCTCGGCAGGGGGCTTGTTCGATCCGGCCCAGAGATCCCGCAGGGCCACGGGGCGCTCGTTGCCGAGCGGGTCCATCGGCTTAGGTTCCATAGTGTCCTCTTTCAAACCAGTTCGCAGGCGTTGCCGCTGCACGCAAGGGTCTTCGCGCCTTCCGTCTGGTCCATCCGCTCGTAGGCAGGCAACTGGGACCAATCGGCCTTCGGCATCTGCGCTGACAGGAACTCGTACTGCTCCTTGGAGATGGTCTCGTAGGGAGCAAGTTCGTAGATGCCGCCAGAATGCGGAAGGAAGGACACGCCCACCAACTCGTCAAAGTGATCGTAGACCCACGTCCCTACCTTCAACCATTCCTCGTCCTTGACGTACACCGTGATGCTCTGGTTGTGCTCGCACCAATGACGCACCATCTTCAAGTACCACTCCAACTGGGCGATGCAATCCATGTCATGCCGCGTGATGGCACCTTCGGGAGCCTTTGTTGGGAACTCCACAACCCACGTGTTGACGCTGGTCTCGGTCCACTCCGGGGCAAGCACGTCGATCTGCTCCTGCGAGTACCCTTCCGCCAGCATGGAGACGCGCTTCTGAGCCACCGCGTCTGGTCCCTGTCCGTTCTCAGGAACGAACTTGAACCCTTGATCTCGCATCATGCGGAAGATCGGATCGGTCGCTGAGATGCGGTAACGGCGGATGTAGTACGGGTCGTACCAGGGGTGCGCGCCGGATCCGCACAGCGCCAACTGCGACACCGTACCGGAAGGCTTGCCGGTTGTAATCGCCGCCGATACGTTGATGCCAAGGGCTGCGGACGCCTTCTTTTTCACCTTAATCGCGTACGCCTTGAGAATGTCCACCTTCTCGTCGGTCATCAACTTGACGTTATCCATCTGGCCCGTCAGAGACACGCCTAGAAGAGCCTCCTCCTCACAGTTCTTCTTCCACTCAGGACGGAGCCACTTGAAGTCGGTCAGACCGGCTTGCATCGTTCCAAGCCACACCGCCGCCTCCACCTTCTCGACCAGCGCGTCGAAGTCGTCCTCCGCACGCACCACGACCTCGGAGAGGTTGCAGAACTCAAACGATCTCAGACCGATCTCGCCGCAGGGGTTCGTACGGATCGAGTCTCGGAACTCCCGTCGCGGGGCGCGCTTGGCGAAGTGCTTTTCAAGCGCGTAGACGTTGAAGATTCCGCGCTCACCGGAACCGGATGCAGCCAGCGTCGTCCACTCCTTCATAAACTCCACAACGCTCGGCTTGGTGCGATAGACCGCGCTGTTGTTGCTCATGTACCGATGCACCGGGAACGGAGGCGTCTTGGCGGTCCGCATCGCGTCGTCATTCAGATCGCTGAAGTTGATCTCAGCGGAGCGACGTACGCCGCCCGCTACGACCACCTCTCCGATCATGTTGCCGATGTCGAGCAGCTCCAGCGAGGTCAGCTTCCTGCCCTGCGCCTTTAGGATGATGTCTCGCGTGAAGTCGAGCAGCTTCTTCAGAGGCTCGGGACCGGAAGCGCGACCACCAAACTTCTTGAGGCGGGCACCTCGGGGGCGTACCTGAGAGTAGTCGAACTCCATGTCCTTGCCGGCGTACCAAGCTTCCAACCCTGCAAGCAGCGCCTCGGCCCATCCTTCTTTGGAGTCCTGCACCGTATGGATTCCCATGCCTTCAGATGTCTGATGCGCCACCACGGGAAGCTGGTTGATGAACTCACGCTCGGTCGAGAAGCCGACGCCTGTCCCGTGCATGAGGATAAACACGTGCTCGGCCATCGCACGCAGATCGGTGTAGGCAAGGTATGCACAGTTATAAGCAGAGATGTGGTTGTCATCGAGTGCAGGACCGGCAGTCCAAGTCGCACGCATGGAGCCGACAACACCCAACGCCTTCATGTGCTTCTCGATCTTGCTCCAGATCTTTGCAGGCACCTTCTCGCCGTAGCGGCCCTTCATGTACGCGAGGTAGCGATCCACCGTCTCGCTCCACGAAAGCTCACGCCTGTTTTGTTCAGGAAGCCAACGGGAGTAAGTACGCATGTAAACGAACTCTTGCGACGGTTGCATAAGCGCTCCACTAAGGGGGAGGGTGAGTGCTGTGTGGGTGAGATGATTTGTTCAGCGCACGATCAGATCGTGCAGGACTTCAGCGATGGCGTCTCGCTCCATCGGCTTCTTTTCCAGCAGTTCGCGAAGGCGCAGATTCTCGGCCGCAAGGTACTGCGCCAAGTCCATTGCCTCTTCGAGCGCCATCTGGTTCCAGTCGTAGTTGTCGGTGTGCTCGAGGCCCTGCCCGTAGGTCTGACGACCCTTGAGCCGGCGCTCTTGCAGCAGGAGGTCGAAGTGCCGCTCGGACTTGGTCTGGTTCCAGGTCATGTCGCCGATGCGCGTGACGCCTTCCACTTTTTCCATTCTTCTGCCTCCGTGCGGCTCAAGCGCACCCCGTGAAGGTCCCATTCCTCGAACAGAGCGTACGTCCTCGGCCACTTGTTCGCGACGATAATCGCCACGGCTTGGGCGAACTGCCGGATCTCCCATTGAGCGTTGTCGGCAAGCCGCAGACCCAAGAAGTGCAGCCAGTTCCGCAGGTTGCCCTTCGCACGCATCTGGCTGTAGATCGACACGGGTACGTTCACCCGAGCCACCTCGCGCACGAGTCCATGGGCCAGCTTCTCGCGATACTGACGATCGGCCTCGTCCTGCTCGGCCATAAAGTCCCGGGCGAACTTCTCGGCGATGTCGATGCGCAATGGTTCTGCGCCGCTGCCCTGCTTGTTCGTCGGTGACTGCTTGACGATCCGCTCGACTCCCGGCGCGTAGTACAGCGGGATCATCTCCGAGTACCGCGCCGAAAACTCGTTGTACGAGAAGGTCCGGTGCCGCTGCCACTCGCGCAGCACGAACAGCGGCGCGTGGACCTCGATGACCAGATCGCACATCTCGAAGGGCGAGGAGTGCTTGTTCTTGTAGAGATACTCAAGCAACTGAGCATCTTTACTCCAGCCCTGGAAGCCTTTGCCGGTGCTCTGCCGCGCAGCCTCGATGATGGACTCCTCGGTGCCGCAGGAGTCGATGAGCTTGACGTAACCGTGGTCGAGAACGGGGATGTTCACTTGGCCTCCAGTACGCTGTCGGCCCAGATAAGCGCCTCGTTCAGCCCGTAGCTCCGCATCTCCTTGAAGACATCGACGGCATCGGGCCGGGAGATGGTGAGCCGCCAGTTCGGCTTTCCCCACTCGGGCTCGTCGAACGCCCGCTTGTTGACCTTGAGTGTGCCCTTTCCCTCGGGCAGCACTCGCTCGTACACGTAGTCTTCGTAGGTGTCCTTACGGTTCCACATGATGCACCCCTTTCCTTGTCCTAGGCCGACGCTGCCGGCTGGGCCTGCGCCTTGATCCGCTCGATGCCTGCCTCGACGATGTGCTTGACGTTCTCGAGCCCCTCGGTGCCCGACAGGCGCACGCAGATGAAGTTCCCGAAGGACTGCACGGGGACGATGAGGCCCTGCTCGTGGACGAGCACGCCGGCCGATGCCGCTCCGTTGTCCTGCATGATCCAGCCGACGACGTCGCGCTCGACGGTCTTGTCCTCCTTCACGTCGAAGAAGATGGCGCGGTAGCGGATGCCGCTGTCTGCGGCGAAGGAAGTGAACATGACTGCTCCTTATCCCAGCGAACCGGGAGGCTGTTGGTGTCTCCCTCGAGCGAGTCGAGGAGAGCTTTGAGAAGGCGACGCTCGGCCGGATCTAGCACGAGCGCCGCCGAAACGGCTTGTGGAAAGGGGTCCATCAGACCTCGGCTTCGAGGAACCGCTTGATGTCGTTGGGATGCCGGCAGACACGGCCGCGCAGCACGATGTTCTTCGCGACGATGTCGCGCAAGCTGTCGCCGGCCGCACGCATCGCACGGACCTCGGCGAGCAGGCGACGCTCCTCGTCGTTGGGGATGAGCGTCTTGCCGTCGGTGTCGACCGAGAAGCCGTAGGGGATCGAGCCGATGCGCTTGCCGTCGGCCTTCTTGACGCGAAGGGCCGCGCAGGTCCGAGCGGAGATGAGGTCGCGCTCGTAGGCGCTGAAGAGCTTGATGATGCCGCGCATCATCTTG
>Ga0181343_1001107_pt1 | contig 10859 bp, 12 predicted proteins | sample Su13VDMLBSD_FD_130110 | JGI IMG/M metagenome (GOLD analysis project Ga0181343, IMG submission 130110) | Freshwater viral communities from Lake Michigan, USA - Su13.VD.MLB.S.D | ecosystem: Environmental > Aquatic > Freshwater > Lake | place: USA: Michigan | collected 2013-07-15 | reverse complement strand
CAGTTTTTCGACTATGAAAACACAAAATATAACAAATGTAAGGTTCGTGTTCAGTTAGTATCTTTAGGAAGCGCAAGTGTTACACAGGCAGATTTCCAAGGTGTTTTAGTATCTAATTTTGCGAGTCGATACAATGGAAATATTATCAGATCTACCCCTTTAGGCATCATTAATATTTCTACAACTCCTACTGCAGGAACAAACATATTTAGTGTCGATACTCTACAAACTTTAGGACAAAATATTAGTGTTCCGTATGGGGCAAATCAATTTAACATACAACTATACAAAACCGGATACGGGGCAGTAGGTAGTGCGTCGAATGTTTTGTTGGGAGTCGATACGGTGAATTATCAGGTTATTTTACAGTTCGAACTATACGATGAAAAAGACATGTAAATAAATACTCTCGACATATTATATAAATGGAACTAACAACGGAGAATATAGTTAAGGAATTGTTGAAATCAAACCATAATGATGTATGTATTGATTATGACCGGTTGAAAGAATGGCGGACAATGTCTCCGTTAAGTAATGTAGGAAATCTCGTATGTGACTGGCATACGTTAGGCGAACGACTGAACACACGTATGAAATCTAACGTCTCGTTCTATGATTTTTTATATAATTTCGAGAGTCGATTCTTACCAAAGGCAGGTGTAGCGAGATTATATGATATGCGACCTAATAACTCACACATACAACGAGTCAAATATGCCTATAATTTGTATTGTGGAAATCCTACAGTGTTCCGACCTATAACGACTCTCGAAATTCTGGATTTATTACCTTGTAAAGTAGCGTGTCTCGACGCTACGATGGGGTGGGGCGGCCGTCTCGTAGGGTGTTCGGTGTTTGGTATTCCGGAATATATTGGAATAGACAGCAATACAAACCTACGGCAACCATACTCTCAATTATGTGAATTTTTAGGGAGTAGAAGCAACACAAAAATAAAGACATTGTTTATGAATGCCTTGGCGGTAGATTATAGCGAATTGAAATATGATTTAGTTATAACGTCGTATCCATATTACAACATCGAACGGTATTCCAACTATACTACATATCGAACCAAAAAACAAATGAATGAAGAATTTTATAAACCCTTGACTCTCGAAATATATAAAAATCTAATGGTTGGAGGTCATCTTGCTCTTAATGTATCACCGGAGATATACCAATATATACGGACTATATTTAGAGATGCCGATATGATTCACCCGTTACTTGCTCGTAACCGGAATGCGGTTTATACCGAATCCATATATATATGGCGTAAAATGATATAATTCCGGAACTTTAGGAATATATTTGGAAGAAACCATAACAATCCATTTACAGTATAATTCGTTCATAACGAATGATTCATACTCACGGTTCAACTGACGTTTCGATACTCTTGATGTTTGCCTCTTCATTTACTTTTTGTTGAGAAAGTTTTAGTCTAAACGCTGACGCTTTTCGTTCTACTTCAACAAGGTCTCTTGCTATACGTTCTCTTTTCCTCTGTAGCGGAGTTTTTGGAGGTTTGCGGGTTCGTTCTTTAAGTGGTTTTTCGAGAGTATTCATAGATGAACCAGTATATTCTATATTGGTATTTGTTTTTGCGTAAATGCCTCCTGCTCGATGTTTCTCTAAAATAGACTCTCGATTTTTAGGGTAATATGTTTGCCAGTATGCTCTACGCTCTTCGAGATGTTGTTCTCTCGTTTTATATTTCCGTCTTTGGGGCATTTTTATTTCTCAAAAACATATATACAATGAACAGACAAACTCTCCGTGAAAAAGAACTAAGACAACGCTTAAGAACATTATTAGGGAATTCAGTATATAGTGATGATGTAATAGAAGTGATTGTAAATTGTCAGTTGAACAAATGGTCCGATGCCGATATTGAAGCTTATCATAAAGCAAGACAGGAAGAATTCGAACAATTGAAAATGGAATTTGGAGAGACATTGCCTTTAGAAGAGCAAATCATACACAATCCGGCAGTAATTTATCACGATAGTATAAATGGAAACACAACAAGCAAAACCGAAAACACCTAAAATCGAACTCCCGAAAATCGAATATAACGACCCAGTAAATTTTGTTGAAACCAAACTATTGTATTTATCTACTCGTTCATCGAGCGGAACGGTTCTAAATGGAGATGCCAAATCACACGTTATATATGATTTACGTTCATATATCAACTACGAAGATGACCCGACGGTTCAATCCGTAGGCGTTAGTTTGCCGTATGTATCTATGGTAAATTCGAATTACATTGTAACACAATATACAAATACTCTCGAAATTCAAGGTTCAGGATACTTGAAAATAACGATTCCAGTTGGTAATTACAACGTCGATGAACTAACAGCATATTTAGTAAGTGCTCTTACACCATATAATTTTACCGTAACATTTAACACCCGAACTCTCAAATATACATTTACGAACTCGTCATTTGCCTTTTATTTCTTGGCATCATCTACCGCCGACTATATTATAGGGTTTAGCGGTATTGTATCCTCAACTGTAACTGCTCCATATACTCTCGAAATGCCCCGTTTAGTAAATCTATTACCTACCCCTTCATATCAAATTATAGCAGTTGGCGGGAGTATGTATAATGGTTTAATATTAGCACCGAACGGAATGGTTCAACAATCGAATGTATTGGCAAGTATTCCAAATATAGGCAAACAGACAACAACCCTAATATACCGGAATGATGGTCAAGAGTTCAGATTGTCGTCATTATCACAAACGACTCTCGAACTTATGATATTAGACAATGAGGGGAGGTTGGTAGATTTTAATGGATTGACTACGTTTATGTGTTTGAAAATAAATATTTACAGGAAAATCCAAACAATAAAATCGAAATTCACCGATATGTTAGAACGAGCAATAGCAACACGTATAAATGCCGAAATAGACAACGAAATATAAGGGGGGGCGTAGCCCCCTAACCTCCCTATTTAAGGAAGGAAACCAAATATATTTTTGTCTAACGCTATATTATATAACATGTCACAAATACCCCTCGCCTTGCCAAAAACTATGCTTCCTTCCCCTGAAGGGGCTTTAAGTGCCGGAGTAACTTCTCAATGGGTTAGAATCTTGCCTAACAACATCTCCCAAATTGTCAGTGACGAAGTATCAGTGCCTACTGCCGTTTCTACCTTCCAAAAGGTCACCATTGGTTCTCAACCCATACAGTTCGAACTCCCCACTGGAGGTCCTAACCAGTTTTTAGACGTAGCCAAATCAACGGTTTCTTTTCGAGTAAATTATGAGACGACTGTAGCATCGACAGCCAATTATTCTAAAATTGATTGTTATTTACAGTCAGGTGCTCACGCATTTTTCGAGAGAATCCAAACGTACGTAGCAGGTGCTATGGTCGATGATGTCACTTCAGTGAATTTGGCAATAGCAGAAGAAATGAGTTATGCTTTAAGTGCTCCAGACAGAGATATGAACTGGCATTTAGGGTGTTTGGCAGAAAACCCCGGAACATCAAGTCTAAACCGTATCCAAGGTCACGCCATCGATTCAGTTCTTACCGATTCAGCAGGATCTATTCCAAAAGCTAACGAATGCTACAGTTACGAGATTCCTCTCATGTCTTCGTTGTATGGTCCAAAAGCCATGTCTATGACTCCTCTTTCCAAGATAGGCAAATCTCAAATTGTCCTTACTACCCCTCAATTGGCTCCGATTACTCTTTTTGCTAAAAGTGATTCTAACGGAACAGGAGCAGGTGCTAAATTCAAGGTCACCATTGACAACTTCGCTATTAACTGGTTCGTAATTTCTCTCGATGATAAGAGTGCGTCTCTTCTTGGCGGTTCATCTGGCGAGTCTTACCTCCATTCCATTACTCATCGTGTAGGATTTGGAACCATCAACGCTTCTACTACCGGTCAAACTTCAATTCAAATCCCCGTCCGTGTAAAGAGTGCTCGTAATCTATCTACTCGATTCAGTGAGAACACTCAGAGCGTTGCTGGAAGTCTTGCTGGTATTTACGATTCGAAATGCCCTTTAGCATCTTCTATTAATTACTTCATTGCCTCCAAACAGAGAATCCCACCAAACCCCATTAACTTGACAACCGAAATTGCCCGTGCTTATTCTCACGCTATTGACGCTGGATTTGCGGATTCGTATGATGCCTACAAACACCGCCCCGGCCTTGCTCCAAACTCTTACTGCGTCTATGTCACTGGCGGAGCCGTCTCTGAAAGTGATAAATATGACAACCGATTTATTTTGGCGGGTGCTTCTACTGTAGGTGATAGTCTGGCATGTTTCTCATTTGCGGAAGATTTGAGAGTCACCTCTACTTCTACTATCCTCGCCGGTCAAGACTTAACGGTTTCGAACTCATTTTTGGAACTCTCCCTCGCCAAGACAAACACAAATGCTCTCAACCTTGCGTTTATTACTCGTGCTGACATCTTGTTTATGTTTAGAGGTGATGGAACGGTCACATCGAACGTTTAAAGGGGGAACCAAGGTTTCCCGAACCCTTCCTTACTTAAGTTAAACTCATAAATATATGAATATTTGTTTTATGTATAAATATAAAACAAACAGTCTGAACCCCCTCATTGAAATATTGATTGAGGAAGTTTTTTATTTAACAAACTAAAAGGAAGGGGTTAGGGGAAACCTTGGTTTCCCCTATAGTTTATTTCTAACCCATTCAATCAGGTAATCGTCACTTTGCCATAAATCATAATCCTCGCCTTCGAGATTAAAAAACCGGTTGTTAATAACGGCCCCTCGTTCGTCGTGTAGGCATACATGAATATACGCCATCTTATTGAGTTGTATATTGGTTACATTAATGCTAAACTCAAAGGCAGTTTGCGAGTATATTATAGGAACGTCGAGAGTATATTTTGTCTTATCCATTGTTATATATTATACCTATAAAAAAATCGCCTCATTACGTATGTTTTCCGTGTCGTGTGCCTTCAGGATATTCTGGATTGGTCTATTAGGAATTTGCTGGTTTGGATTTGGTAATGTTACAGTGTTCTCTTTAGGGGCAAATGAGGAGAAAACATCGTGAGTTGTTCGAAAATTGTAAAACCCCGGTCTTACCTTTTGGTTAGGTGCGTATGCCGGATTATATGTATATGCTTTATCCCCCATCGATGGAGAGGCAATATTATGTAAAACTTGTCCGGCAAGTGAATGCCCCGCTAAAACGATTTTAGCGTCTTTGTATTTCTCACGTGCTTTTGTTAGGGCGTTTTTCTCGTCTCTATAACGGGCAGTGTCTTTAAATGAACCTAAACCGGTAAGTAAATCAGTGCCGAGGTCTTTTGGTGAGAAAGGGTTAGTTCCATTCGATATATGAATTACTTTGTTTTCGAATGGAGAATATGCCGTGATAAATTCTCTCGAATCACTTAAAGTAGGATCTAATACATATCCGAACTTCTTCAGGTATTTGGCTGCTCGTTTTGGGTTACGAGCATAACCCGCTTTTAACGCATTGTATAAACGGAGTTTTTTGGGTCGTTTTGTCAAACCGTATTTACGTATTGATTCTTCAGGAATATCTGGGTTCATAGTATAGTATGTTAGGAGAAATTATAAGCGTAGCATTTGTAGAGATGTATTTTTTGGGGAGTCTTCTTTTGGTATTTTTTCACTATCTTGCGGAGAAATCGTATCCAGTCGTTCCTCACCTATTACGTCTCGTTCAATTAATAACCCGCAACAAGACACACGTGAGCATTTCGAACGATACGCCCAACGAAGACACACGAGAAATGTAGCAGAACCAGTAGCAGTTAAACTAATTAAGAAGGTTTCACTTAACGGCATATTTTATATTCATATATATATAATATGGAGACAATTGAATTAATACCGCCAAAACTACCTAACGTTCGTATGAATTGTGACGAAATAATCGATGAGAAACTCACGAAATATCCGGCAGTCGAGTGTTGTTTTGCTAAAACGTCATACACAGTCATAGCAGGATTACCAGGGCAGGGTAAAACATCACTCGCTATTAATTTAATGCGGGGGCCGTTTAAAAAATGTTTCAGTCATATCTATGTAATTATTCCGGAAGTGTCATTACAGAGTATCAATGCGAAGGACAATATATTTATAAAACATATTGACGAAGACCATATGTATCACGAATATAGCGTAGATACTCTTAAAGAAATATATGACAAGTGTCTTCAACATTCGAGAGATGGCGAGTATAGTATTTTATTGGTAGATGATTTTGGGGCAGAGTTTCGAACGGATAAGAACGCCGAGGTAGTAATGAACCGTTTCATTATTAAGATGCGACATTTAAAAACAAGCGTGATGTTATTAGCGCAAAACATATATCAACTCCCGAAAAAATGGCGTGAGATGGCGACTAACCTAATTACATATAATTTAGGTAAATCACAGATGAATAAGATATTTGAAGAGTTTTATGATTACAAACCGCAACAGATATATGATATTATGGAACTATACAAGAACCCGCACGATTGGTTAATGTTAAATGTCAAGAACAAGCGGTTGTTTTTCAAGTTCGAACTCGAAATAAAATTTAAGAAACAGGACAAGGACGCCGGAAGAGAACGCACAAAATCAATATAATATAGATACAATATATAATGCCTCGCAAAGTCAAGCAACCACCAAAAGCGAAACCGAAAAAGGAAGCGAAACCGAAAAAGGGAGCGACCCTAAAACCAACACAAGAACAAAGACAACAAACACAAGAACAAAGACAAAACGTTATAGTTAATGTAGGGGATATAAAGAAGACAAAACCCCGTAGGAGGAGAGCACCAAAACGTATTGTCGAAATGTATAGAGAGTTTCCAACGACGACATATATACCGCAACGATTAACCATATACGGAGATACTCCAACAACTACCGAAACACCTGTACGAAGTATTACCCGCACGTCAGAACTTCCTAAAACGCCCCCTATTTTAGAAGACACCGGAATTGTAGGAACGGAAGGGCGGGGTGTAGAAATTTTAGATGTTCCAACTAAAAAGGAAGCACTCACCGAATTAATAACACCTGTAGCATTACCGAAAGGGGAAAGCGAACGAGCAATAGCGAGAACCAGTATAGAACCCGAAAGAGAACGTATAACTTTACCAGATGATAGGGTAGGTAGTTTAGTTTCTTCGAGAGGGGAAACCAAGGTTTCCCCTGACCCCTTCCTTTTTAAGGAGGGGGTAAGGGGGGACGTAGTTCCCCCTTCATATATGAGTGATGTGACGATGGATTCCGTTTTAAAAAAAACACCAGTAACTAAAAAAGAAAGTAGCGAAAGCGAGAAATCGTTTCGTTTCCCAGAACCTACAACATTTCGATATAGCGATATTGAACGTATTGACCCGTCACCATACGCAAGTGAGCGTAGTTTTGGAGAGTATGGATTCTCTGGAAGTGATAGTGATGCTCCATCTCGATTAAGTGGAAACGTGTTTAAGCAACAACAAGCAGATTTTATGGAAAAAGCAAAAAACGTATATCAACAAAAACAAAGAAGGGCAAAACCCAAGACAAGATCACCGTGGCCAGAGTCTTTAGGTGGCGGTGAGATTACCGACACAACTCAATATTTTACCGACTCATCAGTGATAGAAAAACCGGTAATCGAAAAACCAAAAGAAAAACCAAAACGAAAACCAAAACAGAAAAGACTTATGCCAGAAGAAATGGTAAGTGATGTCGGATTTGGTTTGCCTCCAGACTTCGAAATGACACAACCTATACCTAAACAGACCCAACCTTTAAAACCAATGTCAAAAATGAATAAAACCGAACTCGAAAACCAATATAAACGCATAACTGGAAACGCACCCCCGAAAATGTCGAAAAGGGACTTATACCGAGAAATGATGGGATTAGTAAATCGTTAGGGGGGACGTAGTTCCCCCTAAAAATACCCATATATAATATACAATGTCACTATTGGGCACATACCATAACTCGCCGTTTCCTAACGTGTTGAATCAAGATAAAGAAGACTTCGACACGTTATATGTCGATGATTTATATTTTCGAAATGCTCTATATCCATACGCACAAGACAGTAGCGGTGTATATCAATACCGAGAAATAACGGCAGACGAAGTGTATTCTTTACAAGGTATTGAGAGTAATATTCAAGAACAAATAAACGCAATCACTACGGGAGCAGAACAGGGATACTGGGGTTCGTTTTGGAGTTCTTCGAACCAAACAATACCAACCGTAAATGCTATAGTATTGACAACATTTACAAATAGCGACCCAGATAATAACGGTGTTATTTTAGAAAGCGGAAATCGATTGAGGGTATTATTTTCAGGAGTATATAACATACAGTTTAGTGCTCAAGTCGTAGCAAACACAGGAACAGGAACGGAAACGACCTTTTGGATACGTAAAAATGGAGTAGATATACCCGATACTGCTGGAATAGTTTCTACTCACGCAAACGCAAATAAACTAATACCCGCATGGAATTATGTTTTAGAATTAGGAATCAACGACTATATACAGTTAGTATGGAGTGCGGATAATATAAACGTTTTACTGGAAGCGGCTGGAGTATCAACAACACCCATACACCCAGCAATACCAAGTGTTATTATGACAGTGTCTCAAGTATCAAATAAGCAATTGAATTTATTAGATGGTGTTCCAAGTAATTATGGATTTTTTGGCGATTTTTCTAGCGGATTAACTTCGACCGCATTAGAACAACAACTCCCGATTTCAACGCAATTTACGGCATATGGTTGTTCTTTGTCGAGTAATGCTGTAACCATAATAACTGCAGGAACATACGCTTTTCGACTAACAACCTCAATAGGGACAGCAACTAACTTAACAACATGGATACAAACCTTTTATAAAATCAATGGGGCGCAAGTAGCAAATAGTAGTGCTCACCAAACCATTATTTCACCCGGAGTAAGGCAAATACTCTCAAATCAAATCATATATAACGCAAACGCAGGAGACGTTTTAACATGTTTTTGGAAGGCATCATCAACAAACGGATTAATTATTTCGTCGAATACCAGTGCTACTCCAGCAGCTCCGACCATTCGTTTAGAAATAAGTCAGGTTATAAATTCAGGACCGACCGGACCGCAAGGACCTACCGGATTACAGGGCATACAAGGAATAGCAGGACCAGTTGGGCAAACCGGACCGCAAGGACCTACGGGAGTTCAAGGAGCAACCGGACCGCAAGGACCTACAGGACATACTGGACCGCAAGGACCTACAGGACATACTGGACCGACTCCTAATATGTCTGGTTATGTGACAACAACCGAATATAACGCAAACAATCTTGTCGTTGGAGCATCGATTACAGCTTTAGTAGCTAAGACGCAAAATCTCAATTCCGTAGCGTTAGTATCGACATTCGACGGTGAAGTAATAGCAGGTAATTTTTCGACAATAGGGGGAGTTCAAGCAACTACAGTAACGACAACAGACGTTAATGCTACAACGGCAAATATAGCAACGGTTAATGCTACGGATATAAACACGACAAACACAAATGTTACAAATTTAGACGCTACTAATGGTGACATTGAAGATTTAGAGGTAGTCAATATAGCAATGACGGGGACACTCTCCGGTGTTGGTAAATTGAATCTCGTATCGATTTCAGGGAGCAATCTTATACAAGCACCAAGCACAACTATTAACAGTGCTGGAGCGGGGGCAGTTTATTTGGGGAATTTTTTAGACACCGTATATATTAGCGGGTTTCCGTTAGAGTTTTGGATAGGGGGGCAATGGTAAGGACAAAATATATAAACATATTGTATAGTATAGCAAATGGCATTTACCCTACCTTGGACTATAAATAAATTAGTGAGCACGAACATCAACGACGCAGACAGTATAACAGGAGCGTTTGGTAATGTATCTTTAAAAGTGAATGGGAAAACACAACTCGTTGATGATACTGTGATCGAGGGACGAGTTGGAATTGGTAAAGCAGTTTCGCCAACTTATACTTTAGACGTGAATGGTAGTATAAATGGAACAGAAGTAAATACACCGGCATTAAACCTCACAGGCAAAAACAATTTAGGAGTAGTCAAAAATATTACAGGAGCAACTACACTCACATTTGCCGACGGCGAATATATTAACTTACAAAATACAACGAGTTATACAGTATTACTTCCATTAGCAACAGCGAGTTCAATCGGAGCAAGGTTCGTATTCTTCTTCTCATCTTCTCCATTAGCCGGAACAAAGACAATACAAAGGAGTGGAACACAATTCATTTATTTACCAGAATCAGGAGGAATAACAACATCTATCTTAATGTCTCCATCAACAGATTTTTGTATAGAATTGGTATGTGTTGGTTCATCAGGAACGTGTTGGAGTATGACACGACAGGGACTCAATACCGGGTTGGTAGCTTATTTGGGAGGACCAAATGTATTTACGAATTTAAATACTTTTCAAGGTGGAATAACGGCAAGTGCTACTCAAACAATCGATTTTGGAACGAATAACGTAACGATGGGTGGTAATAATATATCAAATGTGGTAAAAACGTTTAGTGACCAGTCTATTTCGGGAACAAAGACATTTACAACAGCAATAGACGCATTGAAAATAACACCTACAAGCCGGTTAGAACTGTCTAATAATAAATACATATCAGGGGCAACTACATTGAACTGGGGAGACGCACAAAACATTATATTCAATTCAAACGGAGATTATACAGTGACATTACCATCAGCCATAATAGGAGCACCCTTATCCAGAGTGGGGGCACGATTCACATTCGCTTTTGCATCAGCATTTTCGGGAACAAAAATCGT
>Ga0181343_1001104_pt1 | contig 10863 bp, 9 predicted proteins | sample Su13VDMLBSD_FD_130110 | JGI IMG/M metagenome (GOLD analysis project Ga0181343, IMG submission 130110) | Freshwater viral communities from Lake Michigan, USA - Su13.VD.MLB.S.D | ecosystem: Environmental > Aquatic > Freshwater > Lake | place: USA: Michigan | collected 2013-07-15 | reverse complement strand
GATAGCTGAATCCTTCCACGGCACACCGTCAGGCGTGTAGTGGTTATCCAACTCTTCCGTCAGGAACGCTACGAGGTTCTTATAGCTACCAGCGTCTCGGGCGAGGCTTTCGAGCCCTTCGTCGTTGCCGATCCACAGGGTCACGTTCCAAGTTTCGTAGTTTGCCCAGCCGTTGTAGCCGAGTTCGTCGGGGTTCGTCATGGTATTAGAGGCTGCGGATGTTGAGGATGAGGGAACGGCCACGGTCACAGTAGCAGGGCTCGCCCTCGTCAACCGTGCCCGTATCGTAGCACGCTTGGCAGTCGATGTTCTGCGTGTAGACCTCTTCGACCTCGACACGCTCGTACATCAGGGCATCGTACACTTCGAAGTATTCCGTGTTGCTCATGCGCGTATTATAACCTATGCTAGGTCCGAATGCAAGAGGAAAATAGAAAATATTTTTTTCCCATTTTCTGGAAAGTATGCATTTTGCTACGTTCGCCGGAAAAAATCGCGTGGACGGGACTCCTGCCAATATGGCAGCAGAGCCATAGATGCTAACATCCATTAACTTTAAAGGGACTCCTAAATACAACTAGCTAGGAATTCTTCTAAGTTAGGATAATTCTTTTCTGATCTACCTAGGATTCCTTGAACCTTCTCTGAGTTTAGTCTATAAGCTCTGTCGTGTCCTAGTCTGTCCTTAACGTGTTCGTAAACTACTTGCTTTCCAAGAAGGGACTCCACTAGATGGATTATATCAATATTCTTATATCGGACGCCGCTACCTATATTGAATACTTGGTTTACTTGCTGGGACTCCATTAACTTAAATATAGTTTCTACATTCTCATCAACGTGAATCCATTCTCTTACTTGGTCGCCTTGACCATATAAGGGTATGGCTTCTTTGTTGAGAGCTTTCTGAATCATCTTGGGTAGGAACTTCTCAGGGTGCTGATAAGGTCCGTAGTTGTTGCAGGTGCGGGTTATGAGATATTTAAGACCAAAGGTATGGCTGCAAGCTTGTACAAGGTGGTCTGCTGCTGCCTTTGATGCTGAGTAGTAAGAGCTTGGTCTGATCTGATAAGATTCATCTGCACCTTTTTCTGAGTTGGGTACTTGCTCCATGTCCCCATACACTTCGTCTGTGGAGATTTGAATGAATTTTATTAGCTTTGAAGAGTTCTTGCAGCTCTCCAGCAAGTTATAAACTCCTTCAATGTTCGATTTCATGAAGGGTGAGCCATCCTTGATTGAGTTATCAACGTGAGTCTCAGCCGCAAAATTAACTACATAGTGTGCTTTATGCAAAATATACCATGTATTGTTGTTAAGTTGTGGGTTTGATATATCTTCTATAAAATGCATGATGCGATTTTCATGCTTAGGACGGTCAAACCATGAGAAGATTCTGTTGTTATCGGCTGCGTAGGTCTTCTTGTCTATGATTGCTACCGTGTAATCTGTGTTCTCAATAATATACTTTACAAACCTAGATCCGATAAATCCATATCCGCCTGTTACTACCACTAGCTTGCTCATAATGTGACTCCTAGGTCTTATTATAGGAGGGATTAATTAAAAATTTTCGAGGGAATATAAGTAAATTCTAATTTTACAAATTTGCTCTAAACTATTCTAAGATCTTCTCTAAATATATCAGACCTTGCAAGGGTCTTCTTATAAGGAGATTTTTTTATGCCATTAGTAATTCTACCAACGTCCGGCATTTCGGTTACAGGAGCCACTGCGGCTAACCTTCGTCAACCTGTCGGATCTCTATTTGTTTCAGGAACTCCATCTGGTTTTGCGGGTCCTTGGGCAATAGAAACTCAAACCTTAACTGTTAACTACGTTCGTGTTCCTACCAAGATGGGACTCGTTTCTGGAACCGATTCAGAAGTTTATAGCCTTTCAGGAAATAATACTAGAGTTACAGAAGTTCGTGAAACAGGCTTACGCGCTGTAGTAACGGCTAGCTATCGTAAAGTAAAAGATTACAATAGCTATGCAACCTCGGCTCACCAACAGCCACAGCGATTCTCAATCCTAGCTGATGCTGATAAATTTGGTGATACTTATGGAGCAGGTTTAAGCTCCACAACCTACTTACTAGGTCCTGCTGGAACGGTTTTCACAAGTCAACCCTATATGCGTCGCGTAGCGTGGGATGATACAACCGATGAAGAAGTAGCATCTTCAATCGTTGGAGCTAACTTTTTAGCCGTTGATTATTTGGGAGTTCCTTTTGAGGCATCTCTTGTTGATGATAACTTCAATCTAGGAATATACCCCGGAGCAGCTCATGCATTTGTTGATACGGCTACGGCTCCATTCTTCTTAGATTCCTCTTGGTTCGGATTTGGAGCTAAATATGCATTAGCTGGCAAGTATGGACGTAGCAAGGAAACTGATGCTCGTTTCATTGGTTGGATGGATAACCTATCAGATGCAATCACGAATAGTTATTTATACAAAACAACTTTCACAGAGGGTGTTGATTACACTATCAATGCTACTACCAAAGAAGCTATTTTAGTCCCACCAAAAGTCGGTATGGATTTCTACGATAAGAACGTCCACCTATACTAATCTAACTAATACCTGATTAAAAAAGAGGCTCTCTGAATAAGGGAGCCTCTTTCTGTATACTAAATAAGGTACGGAGATTAATTATGAATTACGATAAAAGAACAAAAGTTGCCGACATGGTAGCAAAAATGAATCCCAAAAGCATCAAGGCCAAGAAATTAGCCTATAAATATAAATTAGATTTGGGTGCTAAACCACCTGTTGTCCCAATTATTCCTGAAGTAGTAGAACCTGTTGTTGAAGAAGTGGTTCCAAAGAAGACTTCAAAGAAGAAAGCTTAGTCTTCAAGCTTAATTGGGAACTGATTATGCTTAATAAAAGCTTCTCGGTTCTTATGCCATGAGTCTCGACCTACCAACTCACCTCTGGAGTTGTGTAAAATGTCTAGACTTATGGCTTTATTTGTAAATCCTTTAAAGAAAGCAGTAGAAGTATAGTGAATATCATAGAAATCCCACTCACCTTCGAAGTATTTGGGCTTCTCCAGCCCTACTTCTCTGATAGTTTTGGCCTTTGCCGCCAAAAACAGACCATCTAGCACCACTACATCACCCGGATTTCCGTAATAAGTGACATACTCGGCTCCATTTTTGTTAATATGGCTCACTTTTCCACGATGTTTGCCCCAAGACCACACATCTTGATCCCACCAAACAGCATTTTGACCTAAAAATGTGGTTCCTGCTGGTCCAACAAAGCCAGTTTCTGGTAAAACTAGAGATTCTTTGAGTTTATTTATAAAATCTTGAGAAGAATCACGAATTTCAATGTCATCATGACAGAAAATTACAATATCTTCATCTGCTGGAGCCAGTTTTTCAAAAGCTCCTTTATATGCTGCAAATAATGATTTAGCATTTGACATTAAAACTACACTAATACCACAACTGCTAAAGAACCTTAGTAACTTATCTGTAGTCTTGGTTACATTATTTCTATCTCTAGTACATATAATAGCGTTTATCTTCATATACTATAATAAGTAGATCGAATTAAAAAATTTATGGAAAACCAGAAATTATTAGAAGAATTTAAAAAGTGCTCTACTGACCCCGTACACTTTATCTCAAACTACATTAAGGTTACTCACCCTGTACGGGGACTGGTTCCATTCAAACTCTATCCATTTCAAGAAAGAATCCTAGGTGATCTTCAAACACATAGATTTAACATTCTTCGCAAATTCAGACAGGCTGGATGTACCACTATCGCCGCCGCTTATTCTTTATGGATGGCTATTTTTCAAAAGCACAAGTCTATCGTAATTCTATCCAAAGGTGATGCAGAATCAACCGAAGTCCTTGATAGAATTAAACTTATGTACGACGAGCTTCCTGAATTCCTAAAGCCGGGAATCATTGAAGATAACAAACACACGCTTAAGTTAAAGACGCACTCAGTAATTAAGTCTAGACCATCAGGTAAGCAGTCTGGTCGTTCATTAGCTGGCTCTCTTTTGATTATTGACGAAGCTGCGTTCATTGAAAACATTGACACCATCTGGGCAGCAGTTTATCCAATCATCTCGACTGGTGGTAGAGCCTTCGTGCTTTCGACAGTTAATGGTATAGGCAACTGGTATCATGAGGTATATCAGAAGGCTATAAACAAAGACAATGCATTTAATGCTATTGATATCAAATGGCAAGAGCACCCTGAGTACCAGTACAACCCTAACTTCTCATACCTTTATGAGGAAATGACCAAGAAGGGTTTAGATATTCATAAGTGGGAAGAAACTACCAAAGCCAATATGCCTACCAAGCAATGGCTACAGGAGTATGAATGTTCTTTCCTAGGCACGGGCGATACTTACATCGAAGGCGAAATACTTAAGCAAGTAGTTGCTCAGACTAGTGAGGATTATTATACCAAGTATAATAACCGAATGAGAGTTTGGCAAGATCCACAGCCACATTATTCTTACGTCATAGCTTGTGACGTATCCCTTGGTAGAGATAGGGACTACTCAGCTTTCCATGTGATTAATATGTATAACGGGCAACAGGTCGCTGAGTTTTATTCAAATAGAACAGCTATTAACGATTTTGCTAAAATCTTATTTAATGAAGGTATGCTATATAACATAGCTCCTATAGTTTGTGAACGCAATACTATAGGTAATAACCTAATTGACTGGCTCTATAATAACTACGAATACGAAAATCTTTGGGCTGATGAAAAAGGCGACTTTGGATTCCTAGTAACAGCTAAGAATAGAGAAAATATCCTAGCTGAACTAGAAGAGGCTATAAGAACTAACTTAATTAAAATTAACTCTGCTAGAACTGCTAGCGAACTAACTACTTTTATAATTAACGAAAACGGAAAGGTCGAGGCTGAAAAAAATCACCACGATGACCTTATCATGAGCTTGGCTCTTGCTATTCACGTTTATAAACAAATACTTGATACTACTCCAATGGAGTTTTTAACTCGAACTGGCGCTGAAGAGAAACCACCAATGCCCGCTATGGGAATGAAAAGCTATGTTGATCCAAAAACAGGTAACAGAGTTTCTCAGAGAATGACCGAGGATGACTATAAATGGCTGATGAAATGAATGATAAACTGAACGAAGGATACACTAATTTCGGAGGAACCGAAAATAGAGCAGGATCCTTCTATGTCCCTACTGGTCCAATAGGTAGATTCTTTGCTAAATTTTTTGCTACCAAAGCTCAACTTCCAGTTCAACAAGCTTTAGATAAAGGTCAAGTAACTCCTGAGACTGGAGATACCGTAATTACTAGTCCATCTCAGATTATTAAAACTGAGAATGTAGACAGTGGACCTGCACTTGGTGGAGTATCAAGGAATCCAATCCTCCCCCAACTAGAACTTAATAGAAGACGTAGATATAAAGACTATGAGGAGATGGATGAATATCCAGAGATTGGAGCAGCCTTTGATATCTATGCAGATGATAGCACACAAAAAGGTACTAGATCAGAACGATGGACTATCAAGTCTGATAGTGATATTGTTGTAACAGAGATTGAGACTTTATTTACTAATATTAATTTAGACAAGCTAATATGGGATATTGCTCGTAATACTGTAAAGTATGGTGATTGTTTTATAGAACTTATTCTTGATCTTGAGAATCCAAAGGAAGGAATTAAAAAATTAAAGATTTTAAATCCTAATTGGATTCTTAGAGTAGAAAACGAGTTTGGTTATCTAAAGAAATTCTTACAAGAAGTTCCAAACTCTGAAAGTTTACAGTATGCTGAGATAGGCCAATCAAACGCAAACAGACCAGTAAAATATATTGAACTAGATAAGCACCAAATAGTACACTTTAGACTGCATACTTCAGACCCCGTGTTCTATCCTTACGGAAAATCAATCGCAGCTATGTGTCATAGAATATTCCAATCATTAAGAATGATGGAAGAGGCAATGATGATTTATCGCTTGTCTCGCGCACCTGAGCGTCGTATTTTCTACGTTGATACTGGTAACTTGCCAACAAGCAAAGCTGAGATGTTTATTGAACGTCTTAAGCATAAGTTTAAAAAAGAAAGATTCTACAATACATCAAGAGACACCGTTGATGCTAGATTTAATCCAATGACTATGGATGAGGATTACTTTGTTCCTACCAAAAATGGTAAAGGAACAAAAATTGAAACTCTTCCCGGAGCACAGAATCTAGGAGAGATCGAAGACGTAAAATACTACAGAGATAAGCTATTAGCTGCTCTCAAGATTCCAAAAGATTATATCGTAGAGAAGGATCAATCTCCTGAACGTAAAGCTAACTTATCACAGCTAGATGTTAAGTTTGCAAGAACTATTCAAAGAATTCAAATTGATATTGAAACTGGTTTAGAAAATATTGCAAAACGTCACCTACAGCTAAAAGGATTCCCAGCTTCGGTAATTCAGAAGCTAAGAATTAAATTACCAGAACCTTCAGATATGTCTGCAAAGCGTAAACTAGACATTGATGAGCAAAAGGTAAGAGTTGTTCAAGCTGTTCAAGGATTACAACTATTCCCTAAAGAAACCATATACAAAGAATACTACGATATGACTGATGAAGAGATTCGTAGAACTATGGAGCTACTAGAGGCTGAACAGGAAAAAGCTATGAAAATGCAAGCGGAACAACAAGCTGCTGCTGGAGGGCCTCCCGGAGCGCCACCTCAAGCTGGCGCTGGTCCCGGATATGGGGAGGCTGGTGGACAGGAGGGTGCAGAAAATACACCTCCGACAGCTAATGAAAGTAAAGAACACGCTTTTGATTATTTAATAAATTCTGATATAGATAAAAGTACTAAGGCAGTACTTGAAAGAATTGTAGAAAAACAAAAGCAAAAGATAAGTTTAATACAAGAAAAGAATCATATATAAGTGTATGAACTACACTCAGGAGATCTAAATGTTTGCAAATATATTTGAGGATAGAAATAAAACAATAGTTCACTTAATTAAATTAGGTGATTGTCTAGGTCGCTCTCTAAGAGAGAATGTAAGTCTCTTATCAGTTGACAGTAACAATTCAGAAGTTGCTTACCTTACTAAAGCGGGTAAAGTGATTAGTGGAACTTACATAATAGGAGAAGATATTTCTTTAAGTAAAATTAAAGTACAAGATTCTTCTATCTACAAAGATGAATCAAAGTTTGATAAATTTGTAAATGAAAAAATTCATTCATTCGTTGAAAATATTCATTATAGTGAGTTTGCTTCTGCTGATACTTCATTTAATGATGTATTATCTTTATGGGAAAACAGACTAAAGATCTCCTCTGTTCAGAAGAAGTTAATTGAACAAAGCACTAAATTATCTAAGATTGAATCAATAGTAGAGTCTGATGAATTCTTGAATTTACTAGAAGTAACTCCTCAACTTCTAAACTTTTTACAAGAAAATCTAGAAAAGATCATTCGAGTTCCTGAGATTCGTAATGCAGTAAACTTATCAAATACTATATCAGAAGCTTTTAATCTACCCAGACTATCTTTAGAAGCCTTAGAAGAGAATGGCACTTATACATTAAATAACGGTATTAATCCTTCAATCTATGAAATGATTTGTAGACAAGAGTTAGTAAAGAAAGAGCTGCTTGAATCAAAGAAAAACTTTGATACTATTTGGGCTAGCAATGCAGCTATAAGAAAGCTAGCTAGCATGATTTTTGAAAAAGATGAAGCAGTAGTAGAAGCTCTCTCAGAGGCAGTTAAGGAAGTACCTTATATTTCTCTAGTATCAAAGAAAACTCTATTCAATACGTTTAATAACTGTTTATCTCAAGTAGACGGTATTGGTGTGTCTGAAAAAGACATACAAGAATTTGCTACAAAGATCTTTGAATACAAAAAAGATATCAAGCAGATGTTTATTAATACCATAAATGAAAAGTACGGGGTTGATGTGATGAACCTGCAAGAACCCGCCTCTTTCAAAAGTTTGGCTAATACTCAAGTAGTTATTTTTGAAGCTCTATCAAGACTAGCTCCTAGAAATTCTATATTAAAGAAAACACTATCAGAGACTGCTGAATTCTTGAAAAATAAATCAGGAGTTGAGTGCATTGATGTAAACGAATATTTAATGGAGATTTTTGTAGAAGCAGGATATAACGTAGTTCTAGAGGAAGAGGGTGAAATACCTAAATTTAATTTTAAAAGAGTAGCTAGAGATCTAGTTGATTTACAAGATCTCATAATGACTCTAAAACAAAAGGCTATGGATCAACAGTATCCTAGTGATGAAAACCTAGAACCAGAAGAGGAAGAGCCACAACCACCAGCACCAGAGGCAGGAATGCCTCCACCAGAAGCTGGCGCTCCTGCACCTCAGGAAGAGATGCCTCCAGAAGAAGAGGGTCCTCAATTATCTCCTCAAAGATCTCAAGATGAAATAGTTGCTGATTTAGCAGAACTAGAAAAAGTTGTAGCTGATTTAGCTTCTGAATTAGGTATGGATTCTGAACAAGAGGGAGAAGCCTCCGAAGAAGAATCAGAAGAACAAGAAGAAGAGCCAGAAGCTATACAACAGAAACCAATAAAAAAGAAAAAGTCTGCTAAGACTCTACCTGTTGAAACTGAGGAGCAATAATTATGGATATTAATACAGGACAAAGAACTTTTTACTTAGCATTATCTGGAATAGGAAATAATGCTTCTCAAATAATTAATGTCCCTTTTGAGGACACTTCTGGTAATATAATAAGATGTAATTATGTAAAACTTGTTGGTGGATCAAACAACGCTGCTACTTTTGGAAGTTTTGTAGCAGAATTAAGCGGTTTATCTAGAACAGGTAATATGGTTAGTAATGGACTAAGTGCTGTAGCTGTTGCACCAATAGCTTCTGGCATTTGTGGTATAGGATCAATTCTGGGAGGTGGGGCTGCTGGAGTTGCAGAATGGCATGGAAGTAATGGAGAAGTTTGTAATGGATTAAAATTACAAGTAATTGCTTCAGGAGGTAACTGGGTTATTGGTATCACTTATGGAAATCTATTACCTTATAATCCAGTTAGAGGTATGCCTGTGATTAACGCTGTTGGTGATGGAACTTATTCTGCTGGTAACGGAAGTTACGATAAAGGAATCTAATTTATGACTGAAGTATCTTCTATAGTCTCCCTCGACAGAGATGGAGCAGGAAGACCTACTTGCCTACGGGCCATGACTGAGGGGGACACTATTTCAGATAGTGTCCTCTCTCAGAATGTTAATGATGCTGTAACTGAAGTAAATAATAATTCTAATGATTGGAATGATGCTTATCAAGTTGTATATGACAACTCTGCATCTTGGAATTCTGCTGTAACAGGAGTTGTTACACACTTAGATAATATTGGAGATGTTGATCTTACTGTAATTAGTCCAGATCAGACTATAAAGTACGATGGAGTAAATTGGGTTAATGTTGATTATGAGCTGAGTCAATTAGCTGATGTTAATATTACTCCAGTAGATAAAGATGTTTTACAATATGATGCAGGTTCAGGTAAATGGATTGGAGTAAATTTAGTTAGCGTATTAGGGATAAATGATCTTAGTGACGTAGATATTACTTCTCCTTTAAACACTCAACTTCTATACTATAATTCAGCTTCAAATCAGTGGAAAAATGCAAAAGCAGAACACTCTTGGTTAAATGGCACAGGAACCAATACTCACGCACAGATAGATACACAATTAACTAACTTAAATACTACAGCAACAATAGTAGCTAATAATTATGTTAATTGGAACACAGCATACTCACACGTTTCAGTTACAGGCAATCCTCACTCGACTGATTTAACTGATCTAGAGGATGTTAACATACCCTCGACCCCAACTGATGGATATGTACTAACTTGGAATAACACAGGTAATTATTGGGAAGCCCAAGCTCCTACAGGTGGGGGTGCTACAGATCTCGACGATCTTACAGATGTGGTTGTAGTGACACCAGCATCAAATCAATTTTTAGTTTATGATACTACGAGTTGGACTAACAAGCAAGCACAGCATACTTGGTTGAACGGTACTGGCACTAATAGCCACACTCAAATTGATTCGCACGTTCTAGGTGTAGTTAATGCTTCTTCTAACTGGCAAGCAGGATATACTTTCTATACCGCTAGTGCTGATGAATTAGCTAGTGTTTACAAAACAACACTAGATGGATCAGTTGGCTGGGAAGCAGCGTACCAACATACTCAAGACCTAGTGAGTAATCCTCACATGGTTACAGCAGAACAAGTTGGAAATACTGTTTCTCAATGGAATGCTTCTGCTCTTGATGGATATAAAGTTAGCTTTGTTGATACCCCACCTACATTTACTGGAAGTCAATTAATATATAATATTGAAAAAGGATTTTGGGAAGCTAATAGACAATCATTTACTTTAATGGCTCCAAATACAGGAAGTAATGTTACCAATACTTCTTCTATTACTTTAATTGGAGCGCAAGGAATAACTGTATCAGGATCAACTAATACTTTAACTTTCTCAATTTCATCTAATACTATTTCTCAATGGAACGCCTCTGCACTTAGAGGATCTCCACTATCATCAACATTAGTTCCAACGACAAACCAAGCTCTAATTTATAATGGATCGGTTTGGACTGCTTCTTCTATTTCAACAGGAGGAGGTGGAGTAACTGATCACGGTGCGCTAACAGGTCTTGCTGATGACGATCACCCACAATATGTTTTATCTGCTACAAACAATGCACTCAGTTCCTTAGTAAATAATCACATAGCTTCTGCTGTTCACTGGGATATAGCTACACTAAATAATAACTATATTAATGCATCTGGTGAT
>Ga0181343_1001101_pt1 | contig 10878 bp, 10 predicted proteins | sample Su13VDMLBSD_FD_130110 | JGI IMG/M metagenome (GOLD analysis project Ga0181343, IMG submission 130110) | Freshwater viral communities from Lake Michigan, USA - Su13.VD.MLB.S.D | ecosystem: Environmental > Aquatic > Freshwater > Lake | place: USA: Michigan | collected 2013-07-15 | reverse complement strand
TATGAGAACCTTCCGAAGTGGTTGCAGCAGGGCATCGTAGAATGGAACAAGACAAGCATCACATTGGAGAACGGATCGAAGGTAATCTGTTCATCCACATCGTCTAGTGCCGTCCGTGGTTCGTCCTACAACTTCCTGATGCTTGACGAGTTTGCGTTCGTTCCCGAGCAGATCGCGGAAGAGTTCTTTACATCGGTGTATCCAACGATCACCTCTGGTAAGACATCGAAGACGGTCATCGTCTCCACCCCAAATGGTCTCAATCTGTTCTACAAGATGTGGCAGAATGCCAAGAACGGAAAGTCTGAGTTCGTACCCGTTGAAGCACATTGGTGGCAAGTACCAGGGCGTGATGAGAAGTTCAAGGAAACCACGATCAAGAATACCTCCGAAAGGCAATGGTATTCGGAATATGAATGTGAATTCCTTGGCTCTCAGGAGACGCTGATCAAGGCATCGAAGATTGCAGCCCTAACATTCCAAACTCCTCTAATGGAGACGGAAGATGGCTTGGCAATCTATGAGCATCCTATTAAAGGACACATCTATACAGGTTTGATTGACTCTAGTAGGGCTATTGGGCAGGATTACAACGCCATGTTGGTCTTGGATGTCACCTCTATGCCGTACAAGGTGGTGGCAAAGTATCGAAACAATACTATTCCCGTCCCCGTGTTTCCGAATCTTATTAAGACGATCCTTGAGAAATACAACGAGGCATATGCTCTAGTTGAAATCAATGACACGGGACAACAAGTGGCAGACATCCTTAAGGACGAACTTGAGTATGAGAATATCATCACCATCACCATCAAAGGCAAGAAAGGTCAGAAAGTCGGAGAAGGCTTCGGTGGTGGCAGGGTGTATAGTGGCGTGAAGATGAGCAGCCAAATCAAGAAGGCTGGTTGCTTCGTAGTTAAGGAAATGATCGAAAGCGACAAATTGATAGTAAACGATTTCGATATTATTGCTGAGATCAGCACTTATATTGCCAAGGCGGGGTCATATGAGGCTACAGAGGGCTACCACGACGATTTGATGGCTTGCTTGGTGATGTTCGGTTGGCTGACTACACAGGACTACTTCAAGGACTTGGTCAATCTAGATGTCCGCAAGCGACTCTTTGAGGAAAAACTTAAAAAACTGGAGGAAGACCTAACACCATTTGGCTTCCTTGATAGCGTAGAAGACGAAATGGACGAAGCGGCGAGGATGCTTGCTAGCGAATCCACGGAGAAACCTAAACAATCTAGGCGGGATAGATCATGGATGGATGATGCAAACGAGATCATGTGATGATCGGGTGAAATGATCAAACGAATAAATACCCCCGTCTATCAAACCAATCCAAGGAGACTGAGATGGCATTCCAACTTTCCCCAGGCGTGAATGTAACAGAGAAGGACTTGACCACAATCGTCCCTGCTGTTGCCACAACCAATGCAGGCATCGTGGGTCTATTCAATTGGGGCCCATGCAACAAGCGCATCCTCGTTGACAGCGAGAACAACCTCGTACAACTCTTCGGCGCACCCGATGACAATGTCGCTGAGTGGTGGTTCCCCGCTGCCAACTTCCTTGGCTACGGCAACAACCTTCAGGTTGTTCGTGCCAAGATTGACGAGATGGTGAATGCCAACGGACTTGGATACACAGGAGAAAACATCACGGTTAATGGTGCTACTGCTTGGAATGCCGATCCCGCAATGATCGAAAACGACGATAAGTTTGAGTTTGCCGATGTCACCAAGATTGGTTCATTCGTCGCCCGTTATGCGGGTGCGCTTGGCAACACACTTGAAGTTCAAATCTGCGGTAGCGCAACTGTCGCTGTCTCAGGAGCAGGAGCCACGGCTTCGGGCTATACCGCTGCGGGACAAGACTTCCGCAATTGGACATACGGAGACGAATTCGATGCCAAGCCGAACACCACAACCTATGTCTCTGACTTGGGTGGCGCAAACGACGAGTTCCACTTGGTAGTCATTGACAAGAATGGTCTTCTCTCGGGAACTCGCAACACCATTCTTGAGAAGTTCCAAGGGCTGTCCTTCCTACCTGGTGTTGTTTCTTCGGATGGTACAAGCAACTACTATGTTGACCGCATCAACCGTACATCGAAGTACATCGCTGCCATCAAGAAGGCAACTAATACATCTTATAATGACCTTTTCAGGGGTTCCACAGGTGCATGGGGTACAGGCGACTCGCTTAAGTACTACACCGATGCATCTCTCTCCGCAACTTCGGGTGTAACTGCTACGAACCAATCTTTCGGAGTAGGTGTGTGGCAACTCAAGGGTGGTAAGGATGGAAAGACCACCGATCTTACCAATTACATGAAGATCGCTTTCGGTCAGGATTCGGATTCGGATCCTGAGGGTTACCGCCTCTTTGCCGATGCCGAGACCGTTGATGTCAATCTCATCATCGGCGGCCCCGACAAGACATTTACTCCTGCTACCGATCTCACAACCCCCATTGCTGACCTCGTTGCTTCTTCGATCAAGGACATCGTTGATGCTCGTAAGGATTGCGTTGCGTTCCTCTCGGTGCCCAACAAGGATCCAAACGAGACCGATCAGGTCAAGCGGGATCGTGCTGTTCAATACCGCAACAGCATCGGTTCGTCCTCGTACTGCGTGATCGACAGCGGTTACAAGTACATGTACGACATCTACAACGACAAGAACCGTTGGGTGCCGCTGAACGGCGACATCGCGGGTCTCTGCGCTCGTACTGATGCGAACTTTGATCCTTGGTACAGCCCCGCAGGCTTCAACCGTGGTCAGGTTCGTGGCGTGATCAAGTTGGCGTTCCAGCCCCGTCAGGCTGACAGAGACACCCTGTACAAGAATGGCATCAATCCTGTTGCCACCTTCTCAGGCGAAGGAACCGTCCTTTACGGCGACAAGACTGCCCAAGCCAAGCCCTCTGCATTCGACCGCATCAATGTGCGCCGTCTGTTCATCGTGCTTGAGAAGGCAATCGCCACCGCCGCGAAGTACAGCCTCTTTGAGTTCAATGATGCCTTCACACGCGCACAGTTCCGTTCGCTTGTCGAACCATTCCTCCGTGATGTTCAGGCTCGTCGTGGTCTCATCGACTTCAAGGTTGTCTGTGATGAGAAGAACAACACGCCTGAAGTAATCGATAGCAATCGGTTTGTTGCAGACATCTACATCAAGCCGAATCGCAGCATCAACTTCATCCAGTTGAACTTCATCGCCACCCGTACAGGCGTGAACTTCAGCGAGGTCGGAGCCTGATTTGTGATGCAGGAAACCCTACTAAATAACCACAAGGAGTCCTAAATGTCACAGTTCAGCATCGACGCATTCCGCGCCAATCTCATCAATGGTCTTGCAAGAAACAACCTGTTCCTTGTCCAAGGCAACTTCCCTGGTGGTAACACGCAGGCGATTCAGGGAGCAGCCGATGTGGCGGGTGCGCTCTTCGGTGGAGCAGTTGGTGGAGCCATCAATGCCGTAGCCGCTGCTGCGGGTGGTGGAAGCCCCTCTGCACAGGTTTCGTTCCTGTGCAAGGCTTCGAAGATTCCTTCTTCGACTCTCAACACCAACCAAGCCTACTACATGGGCCGTCCATTCAAGTACCCAGGCGACCGCACTTTCGCAGATTGGTCGATCTCCTGCTACAACGATGGAACCTACGGTCTGCGTAAGTCTTTTGAGGCTTGGATGAACCTCATGAACACGAACCGCACCAATGTCGGTGCGAATTCCATGAATCAGTTCATGACCGATTGGACGATTACGCCACTCACCCGTGAGGGCAACCCCATCGCTCGTTATAAGATGGTCGGATGCTGGCCCACAACCATCGCTGAAACAACGATGGACATGGGAGCGCAATCCGAGCCTTCAACATTTGATGTCACCATCGCATATCAGTACTTCGAAGTCGAAGGCGTAACCACCTAATTGAAAGGTCATGAGGTATCTACATAATGGAACTTTTCGGATTTCGCCTAGAGCGAGGTAAGCAAGAGAAGAAGCAGGAAAAGGCCCTGAAGTCGTTTGTCGTTCCGACATTCGATGACGGGGCTATTCCTGTTGAAGCGGGTGGTTTCTATGGTCAATATGTTGATCTCGACGGTACCGTCCGTAACGATTTCGAACTGACCATGAAATACCGCGAGATGGCTCAGGATCCCATTGTTGAAGTTGCAGTAGACGATGTGGTGAATGAGTCAATCGTGGTAGGTGAGAAGAAGTCTCCCGTGAAGATTGTCCTAGACCGACTCAAGGCTAGTGACAATGTCAAGGAGAGAATTCACGAAGAGTTCCGCAACATCCTTCGTGTCATGCAGTTTGAGACTAAGGGAACTGAGATTTTCCGTCGATGGTATGTCGATGGAAAGATCTTCTTTCACTTGATCATCGATGAGGAGAACCCACAGAAGGGCATCCTTGAACTGCGTTATGTGGATCCGATGAACATTCAGAAGATCCGCGAATACACCAAGGAGACGATGAAGAACGGCACGAAGATCATCACGGGGTACAAGGACTTTTACTTGTACAACAAGGATAATCCCCGTGCAGGAGGAAACCCATCAGGCATTAAGATCAGCGAGGATGCAATCGCATTCTGCTCATCGGGTCTCATGGACAGCCGTTACAAGAGAACCGTTGGATTCCTTCACAAGGCAATCAAGCCCCTCAACCAACTCCGAATGTTGGAAGATGCCATCGTCATCTATCGCATCAGCCGTGCCCCTGAACGCCGCATCTTTTACATCGATGTCGGTAACCTTCCCAAGACGAAGGCAGAGCAGTATGTAAAGGATCTCATGAATCGCTACCGTAATCGTCTCGTCTATGACGCGGCTACGGGGGAAATTCGTGATGACAAGAAGTTCATGTCGATGCTTGAGGACTATTGGTTGCCTCGCCGCGAGGGTAGCCGTGGTACTGAAATTACAACCCTACAGGGCGGTCAGAATCTTGGAGAACTGACGGATGTCGTGTATTTCCAAAAGAAACTGTATCGTGCCCTGTCTGTGCCTGTGAGCCGTTTGGAACAAGACAAGCAGTTTATGCTTGGGCGTTCCACGGAGATCACCCGCGACGAGGTACGGTTCACGAAGTACATCCACAGGCTCAGAACCAAGTTCTGCGAGTTCTTCTTCGATGTCCTCCGTAAGCAATTGATCCTAAAGAAGGTCATCACCGCCGACGAGTGGAACGACATGAAGGAAGCGATTTACTTCGACTTCCTCAAGGACAATCTGTTCACGGAACTCAAGAATGCTGAGTTGCGCCGTCAACAGGTGGAAGAAGTGGGCAATATCAAACCATACATAGGTAAGTATTATTCTCACGAATGGATTCGAAAGAATGTCCTCGGTTTCAACGAAGCCGAAATCAAGCAGATGGACAAGGAAATCGAACGAGAGCGCAACGCAGGAAAGATCGAACCCGATACATCGCAGTTCGGTCTCGTATAAGGGGTCTGAATGGAAAACGATACAGACAAACTCCTCAAGTCGGTCATTGAAACCCTCATTAAGAAGGAGGCTCCGAAGTTCAAGAGCCTCATTCAGAAGGAGTTGGCTTCTCGTATCCATGACAAGATCGAAGAACTGAAGAAAGCACTCTCAGGACAAATCGTCACGGGTGTGGGCGAAAAGGGGGAAGCACCTCAACCACTTCCCGAAAACCTACCTGGCGCACCCTCTGCCCCACCCGTGACCACGCCTATGAAAGCGGGAGATCTTAAGATCGTTCCAACCGCTGCGGGATCAGCAAAGGACGATATCTCCCTTGACCCGAATTTTGAGAAGGAGTTCTATCACTCATCTCAGAAGTACAAGGGTCAGGATGTGTTGATCAAGCAACTTGGAACTGGTTTTGGCAAGCCAGTTCGCGTTTACATCAACGGTCGCCGTTGGGAATTCTTCCCAGGTCCGAAGGCTGCAATGAAAGCAACCAAGGACTATATCGACGGCATGGTGAAGGATGTCAAGAAGGATCCAACGCTTGCTGCAAACATGACCGCACAGATCAAGAAGGACAAGGCTGCGGGTGTGTCGCAAGTCGCTGCTCCTGTCGATGCGGGTAAGCCAAATGAAGTTGCCGATGCTGATCTCAAGAAGAAGGAACTTGAGACAGGAAAGCCCGCTGATCCAAAGAAAGCCAAGAAACCATCATTCGGTGGAAAGTAATAAGAGTCAGATATGCTTGAAACAATCGCAAAATTTCATGTCATGGGAATGTCTCCACCTGATGTGGAATTTAAGTTCGACCCATCCAATCCGAAAGAAGTAGTGTCAGTCTATGGGACTGAGATTCGGAAGATACCAACTAAATTTGTGTTGGAGTGGATTCGTACTTACAAACACATCGACAACATGCCATGGAGCGAATATGGCACAGATAAGGCGCATTACGCAGTTGATGATGATGGTGGCTATCAATACTCATTCTTCATCGGCGCACATTGGAGCAGGCTGTTCTTTGGTCGCAAAGCAGCCCCTGCACTTAGAAATGTGCGAATGGGGAGTATTGGCATACAGCAGACTTTTCCGAATCTATACAGTTACAGAGATTGGTTGAAGCATATTCAGGCAAAACTGACTAGCAAGAAAGAAGAAACAGAAATGAAAGAACACCCCATCAACGAGAAGGTCGATATCGACGGTCGCACCCGTGCATACCGCGAGACGGTGATGCGTCTTGAGAGCGCAAAAAAGTTGCGAGAGCAACGCGCCCGTGCTATGCAGGAAAACAAGTTCGGTGGTCTTTACGATGATGGCAGCGGCAAGGGTGCTGTTATTCCTGCTCCAGTAGACATCAATTTCCATGAAGCCATGAAGATTGTTGAGAAGTACAAGGCTCTGCGAGATAAGAAAAAGACTCTCATGGGTTCGCCCAAGGAGTCGATGGAGAGCGCAGTCGCCATGAAGGGCGAGAAGTACACCATGGCTGAGGAAGAACTAAGCCCCAAGCAGAAGGCATATCGTGCTTTCTTCGACAAGGCTCTCAAGAAGTTTGGTGCATCGTCTCCCGCAAAGATGGACGATGACAAGAAGAAGAAGTTCTTCGACTATGTGAAAGCGAACTGGAAGGGCTGATGGCAAAGATAAGCGTCAAGTTCAAGAGCAACAAGGCTGCGGAGGAATTCGCAGCCGCTTTCTCGGTTCTTGGCGACAAGGCTGCGGTGGAAATCAAAGAGTCCACCGCAATCGTGTCATCGGATGATCCAAAGGCTCTTCGGTTCGTAAAGCAGTCTGCAAATGAGTATGTCGAAGAGTTGTATTGCAAGAGCATGGCAAACAGGCTTCTTACAGCAATAACAGAGTGCATCAGCAACGGAAATGAAACAACTGTGCAACTGATGGACAACAGCACACAAAAGGTCACGGTTCGTCATGCAGAGGCAATTGCTTCGGTCTATGACAGATTGAGCGAAGAAAATCAGACTGCATTCCTCGTTCTTGCAACCGAGAGCAAAGACACTTACGCACACACAGTCAACTTTGCCAAAGCAAACGAGGAGAACAACTAATGGCTTACACAGAACAAACATTGGTGGGAACTCAGAAGAGACTTGTAAAGAAGTTTCAGTTGAGTGCCCATGGTACAGCAATTTCATTCGGAGTCACAGGATCTGCATTTGCAAACGGCTTGACGGGTGATGTGATTCCAATGACTGACGGCATCACCGCTACTACTGCAAAGTTGGCATCGATCAAGTCTGCTTGCACGGCTCGTTATACGCTGACATGGGCGGGAACCCCTGGTGCTACTGCATTCGATTCTGCTGCTGCGGGAAACATTGATTTCATGTTTGAGAGATTCACGATTCCAAACAATGCAACAACTCCAACAGGAGTTATGACGATCACCCCATCAACTGTGACGGGAACGATCATTCTTGAATTTGTACTCTGATGCCTCTGATCAAACAAGACATTCTCAGAACGAACAAGCGATATGTCACAAAGATCGTCGCTAGTGGAGTTCCCACATCAACAGCAGAGAGCATCACCCTTGGATTGACGGCATCAGCATTCCTTGATGCAGAAGGCACTACGGGAGTAAAGTTGCATTCTGTAATGTCAACAGCCAATGCTGCTGCTGTTGCGGGATGGTATTGGACTGCCCGATGGGGAAACACATACACAGGGGGCACATACGGGCAAAATGCAGGAGATTGCCTGTTTGCAACAGGTGTTGATACCGAACTCTTTTTCGAGCCTAGGTTTTCCCACAGCAGAACTGGTGTGAAAGCGCAACTAGAATCGGGCACCATCACGATAAGCCTAGATAATAGCGGAAACGAATTCAGCACCGCAAACGGAACCATTATTCTTGAGTTCACGATCTAAAGGAGCATACAGATGAAACTCATCTGCGAAGTCAACGAAAACATCGAAATCCTGACCGAAGAGAAGAATGGTCAGAAATCATACTTCATCGAAGGCACTTTCCTTCAGGGTGATATCAAGAACCGCAACGGGCGTGTCTATGAATTCAAGATGCTGCGAGACAAAGTCGAACAGTATCGCAAGGAGTTCGTAGAACAAAAGAGAGGTTTCGGTGAACTGGGTCACCCCGAAGGGCCAACCATCAACCTAGAGCGAGTCTCCCACATGATTGTGGAGTTGGCTCCCGATGGCAAGAACTTCTATGGCAAAGCCAAAATCATGGATACGCCATACGGAAAGATCGTAAAGAACCTGATGGACGAGGGTGCCAAGTTGGGCGTTTCCTCGCGCGGTGTCGGTTCTCTTGAAGAAAAGAACGGTGCAAACTATGTGAAGGACGATTTCCGTCTTTCCACAGCCGCTGATATCGTTGCAGATCCCTCAGCCCCTGAGGCTTTCGTCCGTGGGGTGATGGAAGGTCGGGAATGGATCTACGAGAATGGACTTCTCGTCGCCAAAGAAATCGATGAAATTAAGCAATCCATCCGCAAGGCTTCCTCCCGCAAGTTGGAAGAGCAAATGGTCAATGCTTTCAAGCGTTTCATCGACAAACTGTGAGCCAAGTGTTACAGCCATATAAATAACCAATACCAAGGAGAACCCCATGGATTATCAGAACGAGGAAATTGAAGAAATCATCCTTGACGAGGAAGAGGTCGAAGAGACCGATTCGCTTGACGAGGCTACAGATACTGCCGATGCCAAGACCAAGCAGATGAAGAATGTGTCTGCCAAAAAGGGAATGGCTGAGGAAGAAGAAGAGGAAGAGGTCAAGGGCGGCGTTGCTAATGCTTCCACCACAGGTGCAGGCAGCGGCAAGTTCGCGGGTCTCTACAAGGACGGCACGGGCAAGGGTGCAGTAATCCCTGGTCCCGTTGATGTCGGTGCCGCAGGAGGTGATGCCAAGTCCAAGTTGATGGCTAGCGTCAAGTCGAAGAAGGCTATGCGTGAGGACTTGGATGTCCACATGACTGCCATGTTCGACGGCGAGGAACTAACCGAAAACTTCAAGACCAAGGCTTCCACCATCTTTGAGGCTGCTATCAACGAGCGCGTCGAAGAGATCAAGACAGAGTTGGAAGAGCAGTACAACAACCGTCTTGTCGAAGAGATCGATGAGTCCAAGAAGGCTCTTACCGAGCAGTTGGATTCGTATCTCTCATATGTCATCGAAGAGTGGCTTGAGGAAAACCGTCTCTCTATTGAGAAGGGCATCCGCACAGAGGTTGCTGAGGAGTTCATGAGCGGTCTCCGCAATCTCTTCGTTGAGCATGACATCATGGTTCCCGAAGCAAAGGTCGATCTTGCTGACAAGATGGCAGAGACTGCCGATCAGTTGAAGACCCGCCTTGACGAAGAGATCATGAAGAATGTCAAGTTGGCTGAAGAGGTGAAGGGCTATCGTCGGGAGCAGATCCTTGATGAGATGGCTACTGATCTTACAGTCACACAGAAGGAGCGTTTCCGTACACTCGCAGAGGGTGTGACGCTTGAGGGCGAAGAGGGTGATGTCCGCAACAAGTTGGAGATCATCAAGGAGTCCTATTTCAGCGGCAAGAGCAACAAGTCCGTGATCACGGAAGAGTTTGCTGCAACCGCTGAAGAGAGCATCGATGAGACACCTGTTGGTGGACAAATCGAGAACCTGACTGAATCGATGAAGGCTTATGCCGACACGCTTCGTCGTATTGCAAAACGGTAAATAGCGTTAAGGCTAAATATCAAAGTTCGTTCTAACCAAGTTACTACCAAGGAGAAACCCTAAATGGAACTCACTATTTCCGAAGCCCTTCAGAAGAAGTGGCAACCCATCCTTGAGCATGCGGATCTTCCCGCAATCAAGGACAACTACCGTAAGGCAGTTACAACCATGCTCTTGGAGAACCAAGAGCAGTACCTCCGCGAGTCTGCGCCAACGAACTTCAGCGGCGCACAGTCTGTAGGACAGGAAGGCGGCGGCAATGTCGCTCGTTGGGATCCCATCCTCATCTCGCTCGTTCGTCGTGCAATGCCGAATCTCATTGCTTACGACATCTGCGGTGTGCAGCCGATGAGCGGCCCAACTGGGCTTATCTTCGCAATGCGCTCCCGCTACATGGATCAGAACGGCCCCGAGGCTCTGTATCAGGAAGCCGATACCGCCTTCGGTGGATCGGGTTCCACGGGTACAACCGCTGCGGGTGTCTACAACACCGATCCCTTTGAGGTTGGTGGCGTTGACCCCGTAAATGGTCTCGGCACCCCTTCGGGTGTTGCGGGTACCAAGGGTTACACCACCTATAAGGGTGAGGCTCTTGGCGACTCCGCTTCGAACCCATTCCCACAGATGGCGTTCAGCATTGAGAAGACAACGGTCGAAGCAAAGACCCGCGCCCTCAAGGCTGAGTACACGATGGAACTCGCTCAGGATCTCAAGGCGATCCACG
>Ga0181343_1001100_pt1 | contig 10882 bp, 13 predicted proteins | sample Su13VDMLBSD_FD_130110 | JGI IMG/M metagenome (GOLD analysis project Ga0181343, IMG submission 130110) | Freshwater viral communities from Lake Michigan, USA - Su13.VD.MLB.S.D | ecosystem: Environmental > Aquatic > Freshwater > Lake | place: USA: Michigan | collected 2013-07-15 | reverse complement strand
CCGAGCTTATGGCCCTGATCACTGCGCTCTTCCCAATATTGCTTTTACCCACAAGCGTTGTAAATCCCTCTACGTTGAGAGTAAGGGATTCAATGCTCTGGAAATTCTTGATGGTGATTTCAATCATGGTTAGAATCCAAAGGTCAGCTGGTTATCCGACCATGTCACAATGCGATAATTGCCCATCGAGACGTGAACAATCAACTTACGCTCCATCAGATCCCGCAGTACCCGATTGATGTAGTGGGTTACTGTAATGCCAGCGACCGCTTTCATGTCTACAGCCAGCTGCCGGGGGCTGAAGTACCCATCGTAGGACTTGATGTAACGCTCGTAAATATAATCTACATCCGAGACCACGGAGTCCTTGTGCCACAGCACGCGACCGGCCAGTCGGGTCTGCATCGTCGGATCTAGGCGAGCAACTGCGTAGATTAGATCGACACCCCATTGCTCAACGTGGGCGGCGAACGCCGAATCCGTCAATCGAATTGCTTGGTTTACATATTCCACACCGACCACGCATTCCTTGGGCACTGCCGACCGAATGGATTGCTGCGCCTTGGCCAATCCGTCGGCTGTCTTAAACACCTTCAACGGGTGGATATAGGAGTCATACCCAAGCTGCAGTAACTCATCCGAGTGGACCTGGACAGCAACGCTGGTGGGGAGGCAGCCTGTCTGCAGGCTAATGTCTTCCACCATGGTTCCCATGGAGAAGGGCTCGTCCGCGTTAGCAATATAGTCCGCGATGTGCTCGCTAATGTTAACCCGGTGAGAATCCTGCGTATCCCAAGCCACATCACAACCGGCGCGCCACGCCCGTAGACTCCCCAATCGAATCATGGCCGACCGAACGACATAGGGGTCCGCATTTTTGGCATCAGCATGCGTAGCAGAGAGTTCTGCGAGCAGCTTACGCATGTTTACCGCAGTCCCATTGCGCGGTACGCGCTTTTTGCATTCGACAGCCAGCTGCTCAAGTACAGGCCGGGTTAAACCGCAGTTACCTACATAGACCCATTGGTGGTTGCTATACTTGCAAATTTCCTCACTGCGTTGCATGTGTGAAGTCACTGCCCGAATGTTTGACGTCAAGCCCGTCTTTGCTTCATACCCGGATAGGATCTGGTGGATGTTCAGCGGTTTGCCAGCCTCCCGGAGAATTTGGTTAAGTGTGTGGTTCACCTTAATTCTATTCAGATAGACTTCCTGCGACTGAGGATTTTCACCGAGATTGGAATTCACGAAAATCTCGACCCAATCAGCAAGGCACGAGTCTGGAACATAGATCCCACGCTCATTAAGCATCTTGTGAAGGGCCTCGCGCGAAATTCCCGGAGCGATGACCTGGTGCAAGGTCTGGGACCATTTCTTTACCAGCTTCAGATGATCCTCCCGATCACCGAGGGAAGCAATCCGGAGAGTACTCGATCGAGGGACATAGATCGGAGTCTGCGCAACAAGCGACAAAAGCTCAATATCGCTCCGGTGCGATGCACCAACGAGACTCATCGCATGGTCAAGAGGGACCGTGTCGTCCATATTGTTAAACGCCATGACGAGCGGCTCTAGAAGGTGCGTGGCCGTGGGTCCCCAGCTATCCCGGAACGTTGCAATGGCCGTGTCGATCATCTGATGAACTCGCTGTCGGCTCACCGGAGGGTTTAAAGAATCCGCGATCTTCTGGCTCGTGACTTCTTGCACGAAGTATTTCTGGAATACTTCGCGCTCCGCATCCTTGCGAAGATTAGCGAAAAAAGCCGCGCTAAACTCAGCGGCATTTTCAGGGACCTTGTCCGACTGAAAAACCCGATATCGAACGCCCTTCTCTGAGATCTCGGTCAGAAGGCTCGCTACCAGCCGGTGTGTTACCTGCCCATAGTTTGAAACCTGCGACACGTTTACATTGCGATGCCACTCAGCTAACTCACCCAAAGTCTCGATCTTTGCAGACAGGATTACATTCCTAAGGCGCGCTGTGATCACCCCAAGATGCTCCAACACCGGAAGATCTTCTGAATAACCAAGATCGAATGAACTCGGAGCACGAACGTTAGACTGCTTCCTGCGCTTATCCGAAGCGGTCTTCACCAGCGCTAGCAGGGCAGCTAACTTAGTAGGCCCGACGTGGCCAGCTTCGACGAGGCTCCCAATGTTGAGATTGGCAAGCTCCTCCTGATTTGTGATGTTAAGCTTCTTGAGAATGCTGCCAACAAGCGGAAGGTCCCAATAACGCGACATGTGTTCTCCTTGGCTTTATCTTGCTGTGAGTGCAAGATTGACGTCGCTCCACCATCAAGCGACGAACGTATTTTAGCACAAAATCGATACGGGCGCAAGTATTATTTCTAAGATTAATAATGTAGATTAAAAACGCAGAGCCCCGAGATGTGGTGCATCTCGGGGCTCTGCACTAGGTGTGACGGGTAATGCTAGATATCGTCCATATTGACAGAGGGACCTTCGTCCGTCTCCTCCTCAGAATCCACGATCATGGGACCATCACCATCATCCAAGTAGTCGTCGTCATCCTCCATCTTCTTGGTAACCGCATCTTCCGCCAGCTGCGCCAATTGCTCATCATCGATAGCGCGGAAGCCCTGGATGATTCGATCTCGGCAGCCTTCCATCATTTCCTGGTAGGCCTTCTGGTTACGGGTAATGGCAACGCGGAACTTCTCAATTCCGATTGCTTCGATCACGGCGCCAGTAGAGGGCGAACTGAACGTGTAGACGTCCTGCTTCCGAGCGTTTTTCGTATGCTTCACGATGTCGTAAGCTTCCGCGACGTTCATCATTGTCCGAAGCTCGTCGATTCCAATCCCATAACGGACTGTTACAAGGCCTGTGTGACCCTGACGAGCATCGATCTTATTTTTAATATTTTTCACTTCAATGTCCGTCGAGACTGGCACCTCCTCGTACTCTTTGATGATTGGGTTAAACACCTTGGCCTTCGAAGCCTGCTTGGGCTTAAGCATCCAGCGCAAGGAGGCCCAGAATTTCAGCGCGTTACCACCCACGGTGCTTTTGAGGGCTTCTTCCGTGTAGCCCATAGCCCCGATCTTGTCGCGGGTCTGGTTGGTGAAGATCACAATAGTGCCAGTTTTGGCGATAACGGCCTGGAGCTTAGGCATCCAAGCGCTCATGAGGCGCGGAATTTCGGCCACACCAGATTTATCCTTCTCGTCGTTGACGTTGCGGCGAGCTTCGCGTCGAGAAACGAGACCGGCGACGGAGTCCACTACAATCATATCGACACCATGGAGCGCTGCTCCGGTGACGATGGCTTCGGTCTCTTCGAAAGTGTGGGGCTGAACGCGCAGCGCTTGACCTGAGCCACCGAGTTCAGGCGGCCGGAAGTCCACACCCAGCTTTAACGCATAGGCGTCGACAACTGCATGCTCGAGATCAACGTAAACCACTGTCCCGGTCCCACCATTCTGCGCAATGGCCTGTCCCGCAGCCATGAGAGCGATTGTGGACTTACCCGAAGATTCTCGACCATAGATTTCGATGATCTTGCCTTTCGGATAACCGGGGCACAAGAAAGCGCCGTCCGGTGTGCGGGTTCCCCCGATCAGCATATTCAGAACGGTGGATCCTGTGTTGATACACTCCATTTTGAGGGTCGGAGTAACCACCACATCGCTCATATTCACTTTGGCCTTTTCCATCCCTGCGACGAACCTGGCCAACTTGGGGTGCATCTTCGGTGCTTTGGCGCTCATTGTCCTGACTCCTTCTTAGCCTTGCGAACGGGTTTACTTGCCTCTATAAAAGACACTAACGACGGGTCGATTTCCGCTTTGGCCGGAAGTTTTACATCGCCGGTAGGAATGGCCGAAAACCGGAAATATCTTTGATTCTCACGAAAGGCATGTGAGACATTCTTTTCCCGGGGTCCTTTCAAGGTCTTCACTGTCTTGACCCGAGAAATGAAAATGCGGGCTTCATATGTGTTCAGATCTTCTGGGCTTAAATGGCCATCTAATACCCCGAAGAATCGCGCTGCCGAAACCGCAATTGCGTACGCATCGGCCTGGTTGTGGTTTATGAAATCGGCATTCTGCGTGTCTAGGCTTACCCACCTTTGGACATCTAGCTTACTTATGATGCCCGGGGTTCCCGTAAGTCCTCGGAGTAGCGACTTGAGTGTTGACGGATCGAACAGCACAAGATCTTTGCGGTTATAAAAGACCGCCTCCATGGCGTACAGCATCAGCCCGTGATGTATCACTTGAAAAGGGCCGTCATATGCTGGTGATTCCATGCCGACGGCATCCGGATTGTGCGTTTTTATGACCCGATCGACAAGATCGCGGAATACGACAAATCGCATGACAGGAACCATGTCTGTGGGGGTTCCCATGTGACCGGAATCCACCAGTCTAACCGAGCCGTGCGCGTCACTTCGATGTATAGCCCACCCAAAGCCTGTAAGTGATGGGTCTATTCCCATTGTAAGCATTTATCCTCCAATACGAGTCAGGGCCGACACCGGGTCGGCCCTGACTCATTTTACGTGTTTACGATAACATATCGCGAAAATCAGATCAAGTCGTCGTAAGAGCTAACGAGCTTGGGCATGTCGGCACCCGCCGCACCACCATGACCACCAGACGAGAGACCGAGCTTCTCGGAGATCTTGTCAGCCTTCATCTCGAAGCCGAGCTGGCTAGACACGTGCTTCCACATGCGAAGACCCTGATCGAGAATCCAGGCCCGAGTCTCGCTGTTGGCCGGGAGGCGGGTCCAAACGGCGCTGGATCCGGCGGAGATCTGCTGCTTCTGGAACTTCGGATCTCCGTCGAGGACGACGTTCAGATCGATCGTGAACTTATCATCACCACGAGCCTCGCGGTAAGCATCCTCGACCTTCTTGAACTTCTGGGCCGACATCTTCCAAATGTAGAAGTTCACGTACTTACGCGCCGTCAGAAGGTCCATGTCCACTTCCAGACCGTCCTTCACCGGGTACGTCATGACCACCATGCCCACCGTCTGGCCCGCATCACCGAACTTGTTGCAGCAGATCTCAGGGCGAACCACCGTGCTACCCTCATACTTGCTGAGACAACGGATGGTGCCCACAGCCTCGTTGTAGTGGGTGTAGGAGAACGCGAAGCGAGGCGACTTGATGTTCAAGCGGTCGACCTCGGTCAGATCATCCACCGACTTGTTCAGCTGCTCGGCGATCTTCTTGTCGATCTTGGCGATGTACTCGGCCTTTTCCATATCGGTGAGAGGCGACCCCTTCTCCTTGGCCTTCTCAGCGAGGATGCCATCGCTATACTTCTTGAGGCTGATAATGCTCACACGGGTCTTCTCGCCAGAGCGCGTCTGCTTGAACTGCTCCACCGCGTTGGTCTTGATGACCTTGCTCTCTTCAAATCCGAACTCGAACATGTCGCTCATTGTGAACCTACCCTGTTTGGTGGGCTTATTCGCCCGGTGGCTTGATTGCCATTCGCACCTTACATTGACCGATCCTAGCCTTTTTACCCTGCCTTTACGGCCTTCCGACTTACCTTTCCTTGCTTGCTGGGGTCGGGGAGCAGATCCGATCCCAATCGGCCAGACAGTTTACATTAAAAGAGATCATCATAGGAACTCATCTTAGATAAGTCCGGCTTGGCACTCGCAACCGGCGCCACATCGTCGATTGTGATCTTCGAATTAAAGAAATCTGCAATCATCTGGGCATGCTGAGTATCAACGGGCTCTGGTATATAATCGGGACGCTTCGCACCAGACAGGAGATCAGTCGGGTTAAGGTCATCCTTATTTACTGGGGCTCGCATCCCACTTGGGATGCTGCGGTCTTGATTAACGACTGGCTTATCAAATCCGCCCGCCCCTTCCATCCGGATCATCGCGTCATCCCGGACCAGCGACCGCTGCATCTTGATGTCAGCCACCGTTCCCTTGAGATGATCGTACTTAGCCTTAATGAGCTTTGCAGTATCTTCGGTGTCGATCAGCTCGCTGCGAAGGGTGGCGATATAAGTATGCTCGTCGCGCAGCATGGTCATCGCAAGTGCCTTACGATCCTCGATCGACGATTGCTTACGAACCAGGACGTCATCCGCCAGCTTCTCAGCTATCTTTAGCTCGAAATCGGATTCAGCTAGCTTGAGCTTTGTTCTCAGCAATCGCTCATGCATCTTGACCTGTGAAAGGTAGTACTGAACGCGATTCATATAATTTCGGCAGTCAGACAGCGCTTTCTGCAAGTACTTCGTCCCTAAATGAGGCTGAGTAGGATCTGGCTCCAGCACCACTTCATAAGAACCGATTTCCTCCAGCATGTCGCCTAGCTTTTCTTGTGTGAGTTCCATGTTTATTCTCCCTTCTTCCGAAGCAGTGCATTCCGCATGCCTTCATAGTTGGCTTTTAGGATATCGAGCCTTTCCTTAGCCTCATCGCTACCCATATCCCCCCGCATAACTGCGTCTTGAATGGCCCACGTAGTTACCCGACTCGACGCTTCCAGACGGTCGATCTCGACTCGATCTAGACTTTGTGGCTCTGGGTAAGCGAAGTTAGCCGAGATAAAATGATTCGATTTTGACCCACCCCGAACGTCAAAGGAGTAGGAGACGGTGAAGGAGCTGATTTTAGAATCCACGGGTGGCCTCAAACGGTCTTGGCAAATATCTGAAGGCGTAGCACGGTCTCTTTGAATCGTTCAGATCCACGACAAGTTACAGCGGACACCAGCTGTGCAAATTGTGGGTCCCCATACATTTGTACTTCAAGCCAAGAGGGCTCTTGCGCGTATGTACATAGGATATAGTGAATGAGACCATCATTTAGGTCTGCTATATCTTCAATAACCTCGCCCAGAGGCCACTCAGACATTCGATATGATGGATCTTCAACCAGATGACGGACACAGAACACACCTAGGCCATAACTGGTGAACATGGATTCAATCATGGTCACATTTTACATTTAGACCGCATCCGCATTGGATTTATCTTCGGGGAACATACGGTTAAGTGCGTCAACCCAATTATCGGATGCCAACACTCGTGGATCGCGAATTTTGCGAAGTGTTGAGATAATATCCTTTAACGGCTTATTGGGGGATAATATTTTAAGAGCCGCTACTATCATGGTGGCAGACCGTACAAGGCCCATTCGGCATGTAACCAGTATTTTAGAACCCGTCTTAATTTGGCTAGCCAGTAAAGCGGCATCTTCTTTTACTTCCCGGACCTGATGGTTAGAGATCTCTTGGCCTTGATCCTTAAGATGCATGCGGTGAACTTCCACACCCGGGAATTCGCTCGATTTAGGCTGGTATTCTTCAGCACAAAGCCACAATATGCTGAATTCTTCCTCCTTTAGATCGTCGCCCACCGGGGGAGCTGAACCGATATATAGGTTTTCTAAAACCCGAGTTTTATTACTACCTGATACGGAACGGCCCTTAATATTCGACCCCATACTGGCGGCTAAATATTAAGGGCCTATTCTGCGCTAGTTAAAATCGTCGTCGGAGTAATCTGACCGCCGACGGAAGTCTTGCCTGTTGCGACGTCGATTAGGGGTCGATTCTGGGAAGCCGGGTGGCGGTGGTGTATATGTTCGCTTGGCACCGCTGACTGCGAAATCGTCAGTCGATTCGAATATCGACGGGACTGCGGGCGCCACGTATGAGGACGAAGCACGATAAGTAGACGGTGTGGGTGCGGGACCGCGACGAACTGACGGTCGCTCGTGTGCTTCGTTCACGACGATCCGACGACCACCAATGTCAGTATTATTCAGTTCTACGATGGCGCGGGTGGCATCACCCTCGTTTGTCATTGTGACAAACGCAATGCCCCGCGGTCTATTATCTAATTTGTTAAAAATAATTTTCGCCTCTTTCACCGACCCCACACGCGAAAAGTGGGTTATGAGGTCCGATTCAGTGGCGCTGTAAGGAAGATTTCCGACGAATAATTTTGTGGCCATGATTTTCCGAGTTGTCTAGGTGATGGGTGAGGTAAAAAGGGAGACGGGTATCGTGCGCTAATCATTCACTCAGACATCTTCCATCCTCCACACAAGTAAAGTAATCATGGAACGATCTGCAGTTCGTAAAAGCGGCGCAGGTAGAGATCAGCGGCATCGGCATGCCGAAATTTGTCGCCTGCGAAACCAAGGCCTTTGGCTGATCTATCGATGATACCGATGGCCACTCCTAACGAATCAGACATGACCTTCCGCCGGTCTGGTGTCTGCGCAGCGTTCCAATTCATCATGGTCTTCAGGAATGTTCGTAAATTTCGATATGACCCAAAGAATCGTATAGCTAAGAATGTTGCCTAAGATGACCAAAATTGCGGGTAAACCGGTAAATATTAAAACACCAAATCCTATCAGCATCAACATTTCGTTTATCCTTAAGCGATATCAAATAAATTCCTATAAACAATTTATAGAGGTGTCAGCGTCTTCTTTTTTCTCTTGCTGGTTTGCAATCGCGTTCGCTCCTTGTGACATTTTACACACAAAGTTTGGATGTTTGCAAGACCCCCATCCCCACCCCCCTGAAATACGGCAATAATGTGGTCTGCATGCCAAAACGATTTAAGGGCTTCCTTGTGGGTCATTCTTCTCTCAGATAACCAAGCCACATATTTGGAGTTGTGCTGATAATCCAAGCATGTACCACGAAGTTCGTGTACTAAATCTTCATATTCTATTTTTAAATACCTCGTGTCAAGGCGGCATTCTGCGCATTTTCCAAGATCACGTTCATATACATACTGTCTTAAATATGTCGAATTGTTTCTCAGTTTCCACTCATGAACACAGTTATCCGAACAAAAGGTGCGCCGAGGAGCCTGAACGGATTTTAGACACGCACGGCACACTGATTTGCCTGTGGACTTTTTTATGTCCTTTAGCAGTTTGTTAGAGGCTCTTATCGTGACTTTCCGACGCTTATCCATTGAATCCACCCTAAAATCGGATAAAAGATGACACCATCTCGCGGAAAGCTGGTTTCGATAGTGGACGATACGAAGCAATCCGTAGATGAAAATAGTGAGGCCATCAGGATAACAGAGCGAATAAAGACAACTGTTGTAGATATACCTATAACAAGTGCTGAGGCTTTACGACCGCTTTACGCATCCCGAGATTTTTGTGAGAAATCATATAAAAAGCATTTAACAGACTCACACCAGACCATCAAAAAGACCGGAGCTTGGCGATCGATAGCAGCTGTTTTGATCGCACCGTGGGTCTGGTGGAGTCGAATAAATGGATGAAAACCAGCAAATAAACTGCGAAATCGCGCCCGGCGAAGAACTGCGACTTGGCGACCCCAGAATCGCCAAGTGCAAATTCAAGCCGGGTTCATCGTTTTTCATCGCAGGAACAGACGAAAACTCCGACACTGACATAGCTGATACTCAGACCGTCGCGGGCCAAAAGGATCCCGCAGGGAGTGCAGACATGTTAGTCGTTCAAGCACAAGTTCAACAAGTCCCCGCTGCCGTGCCCGCAGCTGCCCCGATCGCCGCCGTGCCATCCGCGGTAGCCCCAGCAGCCGGGGTGCCAATCACAGGCGCACCGGCCCCCACCCAGGCTACCGTGGCCCAGGCCCCGATTGACCCGGCTACACAACTCACCCAGTTGGCCGCGTCTGGTCAGAATATTAGCCCCATGACCCTCGTCATGGGTGCGCTCGTCGTACTGGGTGGTGGCACTGCCTGGAAATTCTATTCGCAGAAGTCGAAGCAAGGATTTGAACTCAAGATGCAAGAAATGGAAAACCAGAAAAACGGAAACGAGGAGCAGAAGAAGCAGTGCCAAGCCGCCGCTGTTGCGTGCGGTGCTTCGACGGCATCCTTAACTGCTCGGCTTGAAGATCTTTCTCGCCAAATGTCGCAGATGAAGGACTCCATGGAGTCTCTAAGCAAGAAAGTCTCGTCGGCGGAAGAGGCCAGCATTAAGGCCGGTAAGATGGGCTCGGGGCTTGAGGATCTTGAAGAGCGGCTGGAGTCCATGGAAAAGAAGATGAAGCGCCTGACCAAACGAGACTCAGACTAGAATTCATTCCCTAAACAGGCGGAGGCTTCAAATGGCGATCAACTCACATCTTAACATTGACAAGGTCGGACTCGACCTGATCACTCAGTTCGAAGGCTGCAAGCTGAAGCCTTATAACGACGTGGCGGGCCTGAAGACGATTGGCGTAGGCCATCTAATCAAGCCCGGTGAGAACTTCGATTCCGGGATCACAAAAGAAAAGGCGATGGACCTTCTCAAGGCCGACTGCCAAGACGTTGTAATGGCGATTCACAAGAACGTGAGCTACCCGCTAAACCAGAACCAGTTCAATGCTCTCTGCAGCTTCCTCTTTAATCTAGGTGTTGCCTGGATTAAGAAGGGGTCTGTTAAAGAGGGATTGGATGCGGGAAAGCCCGACATGGTGGTAGAAGGCTTCCTTAAGTTCAGCAAAGCTCGGATCGGTGGTGAGCTCAAGACGGTTCCTGGATTGCTAAAGCGTCGGCAAGCCGAGGCTGACCTGTTTATGAAGCCGGTGGTTGCGACCAGCGCCAAGGCCTAGTGAAGTAGCGGGCTCCGCTGGACATACAGACCAGCGGAGCCTACCATGAAGATGCGATCGATTTTTGGGCCCACGATCTATGCGACCACCGTGATCGGGCTGGTTACCATAATTAAATGCCAGCAGGACCAAATCGAATCGCTAAAGATCGATGGATCCAAATCGATCGACCAGAAGGACATTGGATCGGGAATCACCAGATCCAGCACCACACAGACAAGTCAGGCGGGGATCGACGCCAGTCTTTCGCAAAATGGCGTAGACTCCGGCAAAATCCGGAAGGACGCGGACCAAAACGGAGCT
>Ga0181343_1001099_pt1 | contig 10882 bp, 6 predicted proteins | sample Su13VDMLBSD_FD_130110 | JGI IMG/M metagenome (GOLD analysis project Ga0181343, IMG submission 130110) | Freshwater viral communities from Lake Michigan, USA - Su13.VD.MLB.S.D | ecosystem: Environmental > Aquatic > Freshwater > Lake | place: USA: Michigan | collected 2013-07-15 | reverse complement strand
GTGATCTGATACTTCCAGTACTGACGCTGCATACCAAGCGAGTTCCAGTCGTTGAAGTATTGAATAGCCTGATCAATGCGGTCTTCCACTTGGGAATCATCCACATTGATCTCTATGACAGGCGCACCAAGGGCGCGGAGGCAGTATTCCTTGAACTCTTGTCGTGTGGTAGGCTTCGCCATCGTGTCTCCTTTGGAGTATTTAGAAGACCCGCAAGTTACTCTTCTGCGCGAAGCATGGCAACCAGTCTTGCCAGTTCACCCTCTCGGTTGCATATGCGGTCGCATTCAGGATCAATGAGGGGCAGATGCACCATCGTGTGTCCGTTGGTGATGAAGTGCTGCACTCCCCGTTCATACACCCGCGTCGGAAACCCGTAGGGTGCGCTGTAATGCGGCTCTAGTTTCAAAAAATCACAGAAACGATATGTATGGTCGTTTACGGTGATGTCGCCATCTGTTCCATAGTGTATAAGTCGCATTCACATCACTCCTCATCAAGGGGTAGATACGCCTGTGGGATATTTTTTGGCTTGTTCTGCTGTTCTGGAGTGTTGGTTTTCTTTGTGGCTTTTGCCTTTCCGCTCAATAGCAGGAAGCCATTGTCAGCGATTGCAGGGGCAATCTTAGCAACAGTTCCTTCAGCAGAAACACCACCTATCTTACGAACATTTTCCAAAGATGTCTGCGTGGATATTGCGGTCTTTACCGATCCAAACACCGTCTGCGCGGTGGTTCGGTACTCCACTACATCCTGATACAGTGCCTTGACACCACCACTTGCGAATGTATAGATGGTTCCATTGTAATCGGCTATGGAATAACTTGCACTGCTTCCGTTTATGGTGATGTTGTCGTATATGGTCTTTAGCGCAGAGACATTAGAATCTATGGGCAAGAACGAGAATCTGTCACCACAGAACCCCACCTGTCCAACAGCCAGCAGTCTTATGAAATCTCCAGAGCCTCCTGAAACTCCGTTCATCGTTGTTGATCCAAGAAGGTACTGCACGGAGAAATCCGAAAGTGCCTGCTTGATCTGTCTGGCTGCGGTGACTCCGTTCAGATCCTGAACCGCAGTAATGACCATGCAAGCCCCGCTGTCGTAGCCAAAAAGGTATCCTGCACTGCCACCAGAAACTGCGTGACCGCCGCAGACTCCAACGAACATTCCAGATGTTCCACCAACAGCCAACTCCTCACGCACGATGTTTCCTGCACCCATTCGCGCATTGGTGCGCTCTGTCCATGTGTGCGTAGAAATAACGCGGTTTCCGTTTATAACAGGGAAAAGATTGCTGCCGAGCGGTCCGTTCATGTTCATGGCATATACGGTATAGTCGCCAGCAAACTGATTTGTGGAAACAGGAGCCGTGAGTCCGTGCGTGAACTCACGAAGCGCAAGACTCACTCCACCAGCACTGATCATCAGATGCTCAAGCCAGCCCTTCAAGGGCTTGTCTCCAGACACGCCACTGCCAACCATGAAGGCGGCGGTGCTGTTTCTGATGTTTCCCGACAGACCCGTAGCCTGTGCATGACGGTTTCCGTTCCAATACGAGGCGATTGCAGCAGAGCCACCCTGATTGGAATAAGCAATAGCAAACTGATGCCACTGGTTCGCCGTCACTCCGTTCGCAGGACACACATTCAGGATATTTTCATAACCCGAACTGGCGTAACTGGCGGTGGAGTAGTGGAACTGTAACTGATTGCTGCTTGTATCGTATTCCAAGCGGAACGAGTCGTTCGTGCTGGCGTACACGCCGTCCGCACTTCGCGTGACTAGGATTGGATCGTAGTTATTGCTTGGTTCTGTCTGAAAGTAAAGAAATCCTGATATGGTGAAGTACGGGAACGATGTGGTTGAAAAAGAAGGCAACTGCACACCCGCTGCTTTTGTGTCGGTGTCAAGGTACGATCCCTTGAACTGCAAGGCGCGATTGCCGAGATCGGCTCCAGATGCACCAATAGTTCCAATGGTAGGAAGATACTCTGCGGCAGTGGATCCAAACAGCGCAAGTCCATTCACCAGAACAGGAATGAACTGCGACTGCACCATCTGCTCACCGATCTTGAACTGTCCCACGATGCTGCCAGTGAGAATCTGCTCTGTGGCGGGAGAGATGCTGACGGGAGTTGTCAGCGTAGTGGTAATTCCTGTGGGAAATCCGTCATCATCGGTATTGATTACGGTTTCCGTGATGTCTACGGTGGGGGGATTTATTGAAGTGTCAACAATTAGAGGGGTTCCGCCACCGATGGATGAAGGAACAAAGTTTGACGAATCGTAATTGTTCTCTATGCGAACCACTTCACCGCTGCCGTTTGTGACTATGAGTTTGCGATTCATGTGTAATTTCCGTTATCGTGTGCTTATGGAACCGCCGCGCGCGAACTCCACATGGGCATGGAGAGTGCATCCAATATTGGGAGACGCGGCTGCGTTGCTGAACTGAGATCCGCCCGAGCCTTCTGTTCCGATATTTATTCCTCGTTGGATAAATCCATAACCTACGGGATTGGTTTCGTTCATCCAGATGCGAGAACTAGCAGGACTTCCATATACGGTTCTTTCGTTTCCAGAGATGGAGTTGACATCTCGCGTCAAAATCTTGCGATCTCGGTTGCTTCTGCGGTCTTGGAAGAATCTGATGCCAGTAACTGTCTGTGCTGCTGTCGTGCTCAGGGCATTTACATTTTCCACCACTGCATGAGATCCGCTTCCGATGTTGAATACTGTGACCTCTGGATTAGTGGCAGCAGTGTTGTATTCAAGACCCAAGGCGGCTCCTGTTCCGCCATCCATCATAAAAGATCCACCAGGACCATATCCGTTTACTCTCCAAGAACGCAGAATGAACTGACTTCCGCGATCCACATGAATGAATGTGTCTCGGAGAGCAATCTCTGTGTTTGATACGCGGTTTCCGATTTTCGTTCCACGAATGGTAGTAAAGAGTCCGTCCCCACCGTTCCGTATGGTGCTGCCTCCGATGTGTCCCACGCAGAAAGCAGCCCCCAGTTTGACCGACGAGTTGTCATATACACCGATGCAGTTCTGCAAAGGACTGCTGACCGCTCCAGTGTCGTTCGGATTGTTTGCCGCACCGATTCCATCACTATGCATGGGGTGTTTCGTGAACAGGGTTCCGATCACTGCACTGCTGTTTTCCGCAATACGAACAGCAGACTGCGCGTAGCCAGTCACAAGCAACGCTCCGTTGATGTATCTGCCATCGTTCGGAATCGCAAGTATACTCGAAGCAGATGTGTCATGCGTACCAGGATAGATGGAGTGAGTGTCGCCAACATTCAGCCGTGAGTTCTTGCGAATGTCAACAGCATTGTGACCGCCGTTGTTGATCCACAGACTCTTCAGAATGTTGATGGTGGAATTTTCGGTTGCAAAAATCGCAGAAGCGACATATGTTCCCTGACTCTCAATAAAGTGTCCCCCGTAACTTCCCAATTGAACAAGACAGTTTGCTGCGGAGGAACCGATGCTGTTTACGGTTCCCATGCCAGACCATCCGCGAGTGAATCCATTAGCACCCGATATAAGTATGGAGTTCTTGCCAATGATGTACTCGGCGCAGACACCAGAGAGAGCCATGTCCTTATAGAATCGTACGGAGAATGTACCACCCACTGCTGCCGTGATACCGTTTCTTATGTCATCTCTGTTCCAGAAACTCAATCCGAACGGAGCAAGTTTCAGCATACTTGCGTATGCTATACTATAATCGGATGGATCATCGTTACCAACGCGAGTGGCACCAGCAGTCAGACCAGACAGATCAGATGCACGACCAGTCCACGAATTGGTTGTGACATATGAATTTACATAACCAATTTCCCTTGCACCCTGACCATCGGGAAGTTCCATGAACGCCTTCATTACAGGATAGCGATACGGATAAATGGAAAGATTGGTGTATGCATTGAAGTCTGCACTTACACCATCTGAAATGGTAGCGCCTGGGAAAAGTGGATACACGAAAGTCAATGTGCAAACAGGAGTTTCGGAAATGCTATTCACGAACATGGAAGTAGCGGCAAGAGAACTGTTGAACATACGCAAGCCATTTCGCCGCGTGGAAATATAGATGCCTTCCATCCTGAAATTCTGATTATACTCCTGACCATAGCCAGACGAGTCCACGAAATCCAGTGTGGTGTTGTATGCCATGATTCCAACTTCACACTGATTGATATACAGTATAGGCGCGTTGTCTAGTGTTGCCCCGCTGCTTGCGTGTGCAATATACACACTATTAGAACCTGCCCCGTTGTTCACGGGATCAATGGTGTTCTCGTAGAACGACCGAATCTGAGAGTTCTTTGCAATGATGGGACGAGCGATTCCATGAAAACCAAGATGGCGGATGCCTACCGTGGAATCCTCTATCTGCAAGCCTGTTCCACTAATAAGTCCACCCGAACCGTCACGAACCGTGGTGGTTGACTGAAGCGACAGCGTGCTGTTGAGCGTCAATCCCAAGCCAAGAGTTGAAACATCATCAGAATAATTGTATCCGTTTGCTGAAGTGTATGGAAGACTATCCGATGCAAACATCAGATTTCGGATTGCGCGAATGGTTCCGTTCTTTAGGAATAGTGTTCCCCGACTGTTTCTGTAGTCTCCGCGCAACACAACAGGATACAAGGACAACACATAAGGATCGTTCGTGTTGGGCGATACGCCAGGATTGGATGGATACGCAGTAGAGTCACCTGATGGATCCGCAGTCCAAGTGGGATCTCCGTAGTAACCGTTTGGCTGCGAGTACTGCGGCTCGGGGTAGTTGGACGGAATGCCTGCCCAACTGATGGTGTTGTTCAAGCCACCACTACCAGCCCCCCATGTCCAGCCAGGGCAACGGCAGTCGTAGTTCAGGTTGTTGAACTGAACCGCCAATGTCTGACCGCTGGCAGTGGCTGCATGGATTCTGCCGATGCCGATGATGCCCTGAGCGTCTTCATACGAAAATCCGTGGTTGAAGAAACGGTCGCCGTTGAACATCGGCATATACGAATGCGATCCACCCGCGTTTAGTGCTGGCGTGGTGTAAACTCCCTTGTTGCTTAGAGCAGTGCTGCGGTATCCGCTTCTGCTGGCAATGTTTGCGTTCGTGACCGCAAAGTACATACCTGTTTGGTCTGCGCTGAATCCGTGCAGGGTGTGTCCGTTTGCATTCGTGGTCAAGCCATCCCAAACACGGATGGTGGCAGTGTGTCCGCCGCCCGCCCACTGCTCAAGATTCCACGAATATCCCTCAACCTGCCAGATGACGCGCTGCTGAAACGCCGCTGGATCGCCTTCAATGATTATGTTGCTGCCCTGTGGGTGATACAGGTCAATGTTGTTGACGATGTTATACTCACCCCGCTTCAGGCGGATGTACAGTATAGCCTTGCCTGTGATCACGAACTCACGGGCAACAGTCATTGCCTTGTCTAGCGTGAGATACGGATTGGACTCCGAGCCGTCACCTGTTGCATCGTTTCCCGTGGTGGAAACCCAGATCACCCTGTCGGTGGCGATGACCTTCAGGGCTTCCAGAGAGGGATTGCTTGGATACGGTAGGTGTGAATACGGCATTTAGTGTGTTCTCCGAACTTATTTATGGTTTCTTTCGTGTGTCACTCAAATGCGGATTCGGTGTTTGTGTGCATATATCTTTATGCTTATCGTAAAATGATTGAAAATGCTTGGAAATTTTCATCAGCAGAACACTACTATTGAAACATACGCCAAATTACCTGCGTTGTTGTTAAGTATCTGCCCATTACTTCCACCCTCTATGCCTATTACGCAAGAATTTGCTGTTCGTGAAGTAACAGAAGTCTGTATAGTTTGTCCATCTGCGTCTCGTCCTCCACCAACAACAACCACATAATCTGATGTTGGTAGTGCTGGACTAAAATTGAATGTTACTGTTCTCGCATTAGTGTTTACTCCTACACTCGATGTAACATTGGATGATTTGTTTCCTATAGTAAATGTCGATGTGGTGCCGTTCCAGTTTGCAGTTGCCCATGCCCGTGCTGCAAACATGGGAGCCGATCCATTTGGAACCGCAAGAACAGCACTGCCAACTTTTATTGCTCCATTTACATCCAGTGTCTGAGTTGGATCTGTGGTTCCAATACCCACATTGCCGTTGCCTGCGATGCGAACGCGGTCGGTGGTGGTATTATTTGCTCCAGTGGCACCCGTTTTGAATCTAAAACCGTCTCCCCATGACAGAAAGACACCTTGCGAGCCGTCCACATCCATCGTCATGTACGGGGTGTTTGGATTTCCAGCACCACTGCTCGCACTTCGCCATACTCGGACACCGCCGCTCAATATGTTTCCCTCACCTTGGCTCAAAACCGAAAGCGAGGTGGACGGATCATATATGCCATTAACGCCAACCCGTTTATCGGTTTTCACCGTAAGACCGATTTTATCGTTGGCAATTGCACCGTTGTCCAAGCCAGTAGCCACTCCAAGGTGCAGAGTTCCAGTCTTCGTGGCGACACCAGCCGAACCTGATGTGTTGAGCAAGTGAAAGTTTCCACTAGTGGAAACAATGTCCGTTCCCGCAGTGATTCCGCCAGACACCGACAGGCGCGAACCGCTGATTGCACCCCCGCTGATTGCACCCGATGCAGACACGCCACCAATCACCTCAAACGCAGCGGTGGGTGTCGTGGTTCCGATGCCCAGATTTCCGCCGTTCGTCAGGCGCATCCGCTCCGTGCCAGTGGTGGCTACGCTGGTGTTCGTCTTGAAGATCAGGTCTTCGCCCACACCAGCGTTTCGCAGCAAACCCGAGCGCAGATCACCTACGAGCAACTGATCGTATGGGATGTCAACACCGTCAATGATGGCAGCGCGGGTGTACGGTGAGGCTTTAATGATGTACCGCACCACGGTGTAGGGCGGCATATTTGACAAAAGACCAGTATTAGAACTGCTTGTAGTTGTGTACTTGGAGTTTGTTGTTCCTGTGAGAACACCAGCGATGTCAACAACAGTAGATTCCTGACCACCCTCCGAACCAAGCGAATAAATGCCAGAGATAGCCGAGTTGTTTGCCGCATCACTTTCAAGATCACCAGTTGCAGGCAGGGCTGATGCATTCACCCCAAGCGGAAACCGCCCACGCAGATCGGGAGTGTTGAAGTGAGTGATAGCCGTAGAGGTAATGGTTAGCGATACTGCTTTGAATATGTTTGGGCTTGCAGCATTATAGGCACGGTAGTTTCCTGTGCCAAGTTCATTGCTGACAAATCCACCACCTGCAAACACGGTATTGTTTATTGTGAAGTTTTTGTTCGTGCCTGAGTATGTGGGAATGACCTGAACCACCGCAGAGGTTGATGTCACACTCAATACAATCGCAAGCAAGGATGCGTTTGTGGCTGTTCCCGCAAAAGGACTGCCTTGTCCAGTAAATGCAACAGCACTAGCCTTGTATTGGATGTAATCTCCCGCCGCAAGAGCGGTGCTGACATTCGTTCCCGTCAGTGTAGCCACATATCCGTATTTCGGAGCGGCATCGCCAGTGGTACTCAGTAGTGCGGTGTACAGTTCGGGGTATTGGGTGACACCATAAGATGCACCGTCGCACTCTAGCCAAGTATCGGTAACTGTTCCCTCCGCAGCATACGGCATGATGGTTCCGACAGGCTGAATCTCTTCAATGGAAACCGTGGACGATCCGCCGATCTGCGTTCCAAGGTAGTTCATTACGATGAACCCGCTTGTTCCCGTGGAGCGGGTCAACACAGGCTTTACCACCGTTCCGATTGCGCTCGGCGGTGATCCCGTGAGTCCACCCGCCACCGATGAGTCAAGAAACAGCACAGGGCTGCTGATTGCGGCATAACGCGACAGATTAATGTATCCCGCATATGTGATCTTGAATGATCCAGCCTGTGCGTTGGACACAACGCCGACCACTTCGGAGTTCTCTGCGGTGTTTGCCTGTGCGAGTTTCCATGTGCTGTCAGCAGGATCAAAGCGAACAACATCTCCGTCAATAAACGAGTGGGTTACTGAAATAGTCTCTTCTATGCTCTTTGGCGTGGACGATCCGCCCCGTAGTAGTAGTGATGAACCCATTGTTTTTTCCTCAGATTATTCGCTGACAGAGATGGTAAGCAGTTACTCCAGACGATCCACGATCAAGGGCAAGACCACGGGTCTTCCATGTTCCGTTAAGTGTGATGCCAACGGTGCTTGCGCCGAGGTACAGCACATACTCTCCGCTCAACCCACCCGTGTTGTGGTAGTACACCGTCACGCCCCTGTTCGGAGCAAGGGTAGATCCAGTCACACCGATGATCATGCTGCCAACTGGAAGATCGTTGAACTGTGCGGACGATCCAGTGTAACCAGTAAATGAAGACTGACCAGCATTGTTTACATCTCCGCGATAGGAGATGATGTGTCCTCCGAATGGAGTAGTGCTGCTCAACAGAGGCTTGCGGACATATCCGATCACCGTGGGAACCGAATCCGACAGGGACGGAACATCGGATTCAAATGCCCGAGAGGTGCCTGCACAGTCGGAGTTCAGGAAGTACTGTACGCCGCCAACCATGTTCCCCTGAACACCACCAACCGTAGCGCATACTCCTGTGAGTACGCCAGACACATCAAAATACCCGTCACTCACCATCGTGAAATCGTAGTTGATGCCGCTTGAAGATCCGCTGATTGCGAGTTCTTTTGTGCTGGTCACCACTCCGACCACTTCGGCTTGCGCTTCGCTGTTTGCCTGAGCCTTTACATATATTCCGTATGAGTATGTGGCTCCAGTGGAACCGCCGCCTCCAACAGTGTAATCATACGACAGTCCTGTATTCACGCCGTACTTGTACCGCAGAGCATCACCCACGCGGAACTTGTTCAACTGCGTCACGGTCTTTGCCATTGTGGTGGCTGTGGAAAGCACAAAGTCTTCACCAAGCAGACCACCAGTAAACGGAACCACTACTGCGCTGCTTGATCCTGTTGCGATCATTACCGCCTTGTGAACGGTTCCAACAGAAGCAGACGGTGATGTTGACAGTTTTCCTGCGGAAGAAGACAGGTAATACACTCCACCCGTATTCAGGGTGGAAGCACCGCCAAGTATGGCATTGGAGAAGTTTCCGAATATTTCACCGCTGAAGGTCAACTCAAAGTTGTCCGCATCAATACGCTTGGACACCAATCCGACAACTTCCGCAACATCAACCGAAGTGGCTTCTGCTGGCAAGTATGTGCCGCCTCCATTCACATAGACAGGAGTCCCGAAAGACAGCCCGTGTGCGGGCTGCCGTATCTGCTTGCGGTTTGCGCCGCTGCGAATACTCATAAACGGATACGCACCGTAGGTGGAGCCGTTCAGAACTTCCGCGAAAACGGTGGAGCCTGCTGGCGAATATCGTGCAAAATCAATGGCACGATCAGTGGTCTGTCCGCTACCAGAGAACTGCATCTGCAAGCCGTGGTCAGTGGTGGTTCCACCGTCAATCCGCAGTCCGCTGCCGTGAACAGGCAGTATCCCGCCGCCAGCAGGGTAGATTCCGCTGGTTGATCCGCTGAATCCGATGCTGGTGTTTGCCCGCCAGAATCCAGTGATTCCGTGTACCTGATTGTACTGCCACAGCCACTCTGCGGTGTTTCCGCTGCCGCGATTCAGAATGAGTCCACCGCCACCCGCTGTGTCGATATTGGTATCGCTTGCTTGAGCCGTATCACCCAAAATAATGTTGTAGTCATCAATAGTGACGACGTTGGCATTTACCGTGAATGTGGACGCATTGAATGTGACATTACCGTTGAATGTGACACCAGCACCAAACACGATTGCACCTGTGAAGGTGAGTCCATCGCTGATTGTAGGATTCAGGGCAACCGAGAAAGTTCCGCCAGTGGTTCCTGTGTAGGCAATGCTGCTACTAGACGCGCCCTCGTAAACACGAACCTTGTTCAGTTTATAGACGGCGGTGTTGGTAATATCCTTCCACACATTGAAGTTGTCGCCAAGGGCAACTTCAGGTATGGTGTATGTGGAATCGTCTGGTCCAGTGTTCGTAGCCATTATTGCTTGCCTTGTTTATCCTGGAGGTATTTCTGTTGCAGTTCGGTGATCTGCTGTTGCAGAGTATTTATCTGCTGGTGCAGAGCGTCTATCTGCTCTTGTTGACTCTTTTTTAACAGGTATGACTGCACTGCTTCCGCATCGCAGAGCAGGGCAGCACCCGTTTTGGTGTCGCGGCGGTAGCGCATGGATCAGATGAAACTCACCACACGAATATTTTTCACGGACGGTGAGCCAAAGTACGAAACCAGAGATCCACTGTCCTTTCGTGAATCCACGCGAACCTGATACGATCCAAAGGTGGTTCCTGCGGTGACTTTGAAATATCCTTCACGGTAGTCCAGTTCCGATGTACTGGCAAAGGTGGGATTCTGACGGGCAACGGTCTGCCACGACTTGGAGAAGATGTCGTCCTCTCCTGTCTCGCTGTAACGGTAGTACACCTTGCTAGATGTTCCTGCGGGGGTGTTTTCGTCCACGAACACAGCCAGTCCCTTGGAGTGGATGTCGTCACCGAGTTCCACCACGCGAGAGATGTATCGTCCAATCGTGGACATGGTGATGGCGGCTCCGTATAGACCATACAGATACACCATCGGTGAAACTGCCGTGAGATTTCCACGATTCAAGGTATACTGCAAGGTGGGAGAACCCGTGACCGTTGCAGTGGGATAGATCGTCTCGTTGTTGATAAACGAGTTTGATCCGATGATGCGGCTCACCGAGCAACTGGTTGGAATCACTTCAGGAGCATAGAACTTCAGAACCTGTGCGCCATTGCAGGACGACAGATTC
>Ga0181343_1001098_pt1 | contig 10883 bp, 9 predicted proteins | sample Su13VDMLBSD_FD_130110 | JGI IMG/M metagenome (GOLD analysis project Ga0181343, IMG submission 130110) | Freshwater viral communities from Lake Michigan, USA - Su13.VD.MLB.S.D | ecosystem: Environmental > Aquatic > Freshwater > Lake | place: USA: Michigan | collected 2013-07-15 | reverse complement strand
GTACTTTGAAGAACTGTGCAAATTCATTCCATGCAGTTTGGGTATTAGTAGCGTAGGTTACATACATAGTCTCATACATATCCATGAGGAATGTAATTGAGTCAATGATGACACCATCCACTAAATGTGGATTTGCTATGGCATAGTCCAAACCTTGATGTACTTGGTAAGGGTCAGTAATTCGATAGGAATCGAATTTGTTTTTAAAGGGTAATCGTTTGCCTGCTTCACAGTTTAAGTACATCCATTTTTCTTGGTTCTGGATGTCTTTCAGTGAAGCTGACTTACCCTCACCAGAGAATCCTGTAATAAGGATTAGCTGGTCATTAATATCATTACTCATGTTTCACCTGAGAAAAGTAGCTAAGAACGTTGAATACGGTCAGCAACTGTTTTGAGAACAGTGGAAGCTAACTCGTTCTTATCTAGTGGTTTATTGAGTTTATCGTTGAAAGCATAAACAGTTGTTTGAATATCCATGAGATTCATACCGCTGTCTAACAGAGCCAATGCGTATTTGAGCATCTGATTGTTTCTGTTGCCATTGGCAATACGTTGAGCGAACCAACGTTCAAGATTATCCATACTTTCAATTTTGGACATTTCATTTCTGTAGGCTTCGTTTTTAGAAGTTTTTGGAATGAATGGTAATATGTCCAAAAGGTCACCTTCCATATTGTAATGATAGGAACCAGTAGAACAACTTTCCCATTTACGAGAACGTTGGTTAGCTTCTTCATCCATTTTGAAAGGTAGCCATTTAGCAACGTTTGCCATGAACTCTTTATAGTCAGCAGCATCCAGTTGTAAACGGTAATTCATAGGTATGATTAATCTGAAGCGATTAGCTTCTGGGGTACTCCTTTTGGTTGTATAAGTCATAAACTTATAGTCTTTGAGTAGCTCATGTGCAGTATCTAATGAGATACCACCATCAACGTCTAAGACCAGCATGTTAAAGCCAGCAATAGCGTTTTCTTCTAAACGATGTCCATTTTTGAAGTGGTGGTTACACCAGTGCATTCCATCTGCTTGGGTCAACATATGCAGTTGGTCAAATGGTGCTACTTCACTAGCATAGTGGTATGCAAAATGGTCACTGTAAGACAGGCTGAGTTCATCAATATTGGTCTTCTGTAGTGTCTCACCACGGAAGAATTCAATACCATCAATGAAGGATTTCTTGATAATGATGTGTTGCTTATAGCCCCATGCTGTAGCTAAAGTCATCATCTCATTACGGGCAGCATTACCAGATTTGTAGAATGGTAAAGCTTCCAGCAAGTCAGCATGAGTAACTTCTACATGAGCATTGGCTATGTATTTGGCAAGTTTGACATAAGTCTTTTCACGAGTGAGTACACGTTCAAAGGCTTTACCAGATTCTTCTACAAGCAATATAGCTTGCATCAGATGGGTCATGGTAACGTCAATACTTTTATCCACAAAAGCATATGCACCAGCTATTTTGAGTACTTTAAAGTATCTGTGACTAATTTCAGATTTCTTAATTTCTTCATGGTCCGAAAGTGAGTCAGAGATTTTCTCACATTCAATTTTGTATTGAACCAATTTAATGGCTACATCTTCTGGTACGTTACACTTCCAATCGTACATGCCGGGGTCAGCTAAATCATGGAAGATGTTAGACCATTTATCAATGACTTGGTGATTGCTTGTTTGGGTCAGCTTTTTATAGACTTCAGTAGCTGACATAGTGTGCCAAGCCTTACGGTCTTGTTCACCATAACCAAATAAACAACGTCTGGCATAACCTGTATCCAAAAAAGAATAAAAATGGTCCTCAGTTTGTCCACCATCTAATAACTTATTAGGTGTACCAAACAGGAGAGCATTAGTAGGTGTCTTGCCATCGAGTTCTTCTTTTCTTTGGTTCTCAGCAGTATTTTTGGTTAGTTTTTGTTTTACCAACCCTAAATCGTATAACTCTAAAAACAGAGTAAGTACGTCTGTTGAACCAATTAAATTAGAACCTATTTCATCAATTTGTAAATTGATGGCACCACAATTAGCTAATTGAAGTTTCTGACGTAATTGCTTAACGGCTGGTGTAGTAGCAGAGTCAAAGGTAAACGCATAAGCACCACATGACTTGTAATCAGCCATAAGCTTATCGAATTCCAATTGAGCATCAGCACCAGTCTTAGCAGACTTGTCATTAGCTAAATCCCACAAATGTTTTTCAACAATGATGGGCATGGTGTCATTCATGAATCTGTTTTTAAATGCTTTAACAAATTCATTTTCCATAATAGCTACAGAATAACCTTTACCAAACCCTGACGTAGCTAAGGCCAGAGCATAGACATTAATAGGTATTTCACCTCTGTCTTTTGTAACTACTGAAGCTCTCATACATGAAGCCATTTTACCTAAGAAATAGGCAACTTCAGTTCTGAAGAAATTCTTATCTGTAGTCTGGGTTTTATTACAGAGCACATCTACGATTTCTTCAATGACAGGATGGTGAGATACGTTTGATAAATCAATCGTGCTCATATCTATCCTTTTGTTCACAAATAGGAAAAGCAGGGCAATAGCTGCAACGTTTCACAACAGTTGGAGTTGTAATAATTACACCTTTGCCACCTTTTTCTACCATGAACCTTTGAGCTTCGATAGCATCGTCAAAAGTTCTAGTAGACCGTCCACTTACTTTAGTGGGGTCAGAATAATACTTATATTGCGGGGTTGAACGCCATAAGTCTTCTTCAGTACATTCTGGAATCTGAGATTCTGGAGCATCCTGAAGTTGTCTTATTTGGTTCAATTTGTTCACGATATACTTTTCAGTATCTTCCAGTGAGAACAAGGCAATAACCTTACTCTCTAATCGTTTCTGTGGATAATTTGGATTTTGCTTGGCTTGGCTTTTTTGCCAATCCGTAAACACAAAATCGACATTCATATAATCTTCAGTAACGATTACTGGATTGAGCCAACGATAAACACTACCTTGGATTCGATAGTCATCATCCTTGCCACCATACAACCATGTGTAAGCTGTGGTACTTTTCGTATCACGTAAAGCACCTTCAGCCACCATATCGAATTTACCACCTACCTTAAATCCATTGATGGTACGTGTACTACGTTGTTCGATATAAATAGGAATAATGTCTGGGTCAGCTTTGACTTCTTCAGGGGTAGGGTTAATTGCTACATGTTCGATAACTGATTCAGGGTATCCAAGACGCTTCAGAGCAGTCCTGTAGCCTTGTTTCCATGCTATCTCTACAGACGCATGAATAGACTTACCTAATGCAGCAGAAACGTAATCAGACACATCTTCAGCTTGTTTAAGCTCAGGTGGAACTCGACGGCCTAAGATGATTTGTTTAATTGGCTTTAGCAGAGTAGTTGCAGAGATGTAATTTGGCTCATTGATAAAATCGTAATCATCATATAAAGCCCAAACTGCTAAGGTCAAAGGTATACCTGTGTTATTGGTAATCATGGGGTATTCCTCAGAAAAAAGTAATCCACATAAATTTATGTGGATTACTAGTATAGATTACTCCATTGGACTTGCTTCATCAAATTCCATAGAAATTTGAGTATCAGCAGGTTGCTCAGGGGCAGCAGCTAAAGAAGATGGTACATGTTGAAACATGGCTTCAGTCATATTGCCCAGTGGGATGATATTTAAGAATGGCATATCAATCACATACAGAGGACGGTTTTGGTTTTTCAGGAAGTCTACTTCAGCAGATTTACGCATTACGTTAATTGCATAAGCGTTAATTACTTCTGCATCTAAAGCAACAATGCTGTTTATCGTTTGACTGAATACCTCAGTCGATTCAGCAGTTTCTTTATAGACTACTTGATTTACAACTAAATAAAAAAATGCAGATGGAGTTGGTAGTAACTGTTCAGACATAAGAACCTCAAGGATAAAAAAAAAAAGAGACTAGATAGTCTCTTAGGTTGGTTGTGAATTTACACAACGGATAAGGTTAGTTTAACCTACTAACAATATTAAAATCTACTACTGTGCTAGGTATGGTTTGGCCGGATGGAGAAGTGAAAAGTACATCTAAACCAGCTAAGCCAGTAGGCCACTGTGATGTATCGGCGTGCATAAATAACAAATTAGTAGTTGTTAATGGGTCATCCCAAAAAACATCAATGACAGAGATTAATCCAGATGAATCAGGATTACCTTTCTGACGTAACATGGCATCTAATTTCCATTCAGCAAGGTCTGGTTTATGAAAATTAACTGGCATTGGTATGGCATATGAAAAGATTTGACCTTTTACAAATGTGACTGGATTCATAATCTACTCTCCTTTTAGGGTAGTTTGATTATGGTTTTAATCCTTTGATTTAGCAAAATGTTTGTCTAAAGCTTGTTCCACTAATTCTGGTGTTAAAGCATCGTTTGGTATATGAATTTCTTTTTCCCATGTTGGATGGAATATGGAAAGTTCACCTTCTAGCTTAACATCATCATCAGCAATATCAGGGTGTTCTTGCCAGCGAATAGCTTTAACTAAGTGTTCATTGGTGAATATGACTGTATCCATGTTATCTCTAATCATGAAGTATTGAGCATCATGTATTTGAGCAGAAGGACGGATATTAAGTCTTTCTTCACTTTTACGAACTACTCCCATGAATTCAGAACCAGCTCGTGTATTGAGTAAACACCATGACTGACCCAATGAGTTGGCTGCTGAACGTCCTTCAGCTTCTGCCTCATAAGGGGTTTTACTGGTGCTACGGATAACTTGTTTGAGCAATGGAGTACGTACACGTAAACCGAATGCAGCAGTAACATAGCCATCAATAGCAGCTTGTTTAAGCTTACTTTCAACCCACTTAGTGCTATGTACATAGAGTTCATGAAAGGAAGTCTCTACAGCTATTGCTAATTCCTTACTGAATCCACAGTTTTTCATGAGCGTGTAATGAGTACCTAGATAAGTGAGTGCAAAGGTTGGTGCTTTACTGTCTCCCCTTAAATCAGGGTACTTATCTGCAATGGAGTTGATACTGGTTACACTGGTAGGGTCAATGTCTGGCATCTTTTCCTTGAAGTAGCTATAAGCTCTCAGGCAGTGTCCATCCCATCCTTCGGTGTATACTTTCTTTTTATTTGGGTCTTTGGTAGTAACAGCAGAAATTCTATCTTCAAGTGAAGCAAAATCTAATCCTACCCATAACCAGCCCGGTGGTGCTTTGATACAGGATTTAATAAGTTTCCCGTATTTTTTACTTGCAGGTAAGTTTTGTAAGTTAGGGTCACTTGAACTTAAACGACCAGATAAAGTACCACCAAGGTTGAAATTACCAAATAAATAATACCAGCCATCTGGTCCCAGTACTGATGATTCAAATGCAGGGATGAAGCTGGTAAGTAATTTATTTACTGTTGAGTATTCAACTAAAGCTTTAAGTAGGTCTTTTACAGACTGGTCTGTTGTGTGATTTATCAAAGCTTTAAGAGTGTCTTTATCTGTAGCGGGTAGCTTGGATTTAGTCAGCTCTAGTACTGGTAACTGAAGTTGGTCAAACAATAGTTTTTGTAGCTGTGGTCCACTGTTTGGATTGAAAGTTTCTTTAGCATCAGCAATGGTTACCCGTTTAACTTTAAGGGTATTATTTTTCTCAACTACCCAATCTATATTGGCATTGTAGATAAATTCTTCTACATGCTTAGATTTGATAATGATACCAGTACTGATGTTTATTTCTTGGGTCAGAATATCCTTAACTTCTTTGACCCTTACCATATCAATAGGTAAGCCAGATAACTGCATTTGGACTATATCTAAAATGGCTGGTTTAAATATGGTGTTATAAATATCTAATTGATTATCAGCAATTAGAGTAGGCCAGTGTTTGTTGTAAACGAACCAAGTAGAAAGAGTATCCACAAGGTTGTACTTCAGTAATTTAGCTGGGGGTATCAGTGTAATATCTACAATATCTGATTCAGCATAATTACCTGCAAATTCCTGAGCCTGAGCTTTAAGACCTAATTCATTACCTGCACAGCTATTAGTAGCTAAGTAGGTAATAAGTTTGGTGTCATCCCAGTTGCTGAGCATTACATCCAATCCGTTGAGTATTCCATTTGTATCCAGTAAATCATCCATCAAAAGTTGGTAGATAAGTACAGTGGCATCAAATGATATATTGTGGTAAATCGCTTTCTGCTTGAATCTCAGGAAGAAATTAAGTAGTAGCTTACGGATGGGTTGGTTAAGAACGTTACGTCCATATGGAGCTGCTATAGCCCCTTGTATTGGTTCATAGTCTACAAGGAATGAGATACCTTCAGAATCATTCCAAGCAAAGGAAATGGAACCAATACCACAGGAATAATGCTTGAGTGAGAAGCCTTCGATGTCTATGGCTAGTGGGCAGCTCATTGCCAATAAACGTTCTAATGCTGCTTCAATTTCGATGTAAGTAACTGGGTACTCTGCATGTTTGATTATGCTAGTGCCGGGTTCTTCATATGTACCTTCAGCATGGGTTATCAGAGCATCCATTGATTGTTTAATTTTAGCTCTGATGTGCTCAGGGTCATAGAAGACTGATTTGTGAGATGGAACAAATACTACAGATGACTGGAGAAAACTACAGGGTAATACGTACCCTATATTTAAATCAGCTTTGGCAGTAGTAGTTAAAGCTTTGAAGTATTCTCCATCATTTACAAGGATGTAAGGTGGTGGATTATCTTTGTACGCTGGTAGGAATTCTTCTTTCAGAAATTGCATTATCTCTGCTTTAGGTGTCTTCTTTTTGGTTAGGGATTTGTGTAACTGAATCACATGAGCATGAGAGAAATCAATACCAAAAGGAGCTAAGTATGTACCAGCAATCTGACTCATATTTATATCGTGAGACATAATAAGAATACTGCATGAAGCTGTGTCAGAGTACTTAGATATTTTCATAATTACCTCAAGAACTGTTCCATAATTTGTGTAGAGAACATGGGGATTATTTTATCGTTTAGATAATGCAAAGCATTAGGGTTGTTAATGATAGACCAACCTTCTGGTTTTACACGAGCTAAATTCATAAAGTGCATTGAAGTTACAGCTTTGTTTCTAAGCTCTACTACAAGGAAGTCTGGGACTGCATCCCTGATGTCTTGCTTACTTTTACACTCTTGGAATAACAGATAAAAAAATCTTTCTAACAGTGATTTATTAGAATCTGTCTCAGATTTTAATGCCATTAGCTTATCCATTTTAGCTACAAGAGATGTGTCTAATGCTGGGTAAGGTTGGCCTTTAGGAGGACGAACAGTTTGACGGTAAGTGGACTTATAGAAGCAACCACGGTATAGAAAACCGTTTACAGCTAAAGGAGCTATTTTAGCATTAGCTAGAATCAGCTCATCTATGGTTTTTTCATAAGTTTCAGTTTGTTCATTACAGATTAAATAAATGAACTGTTGAGTAACTAAAGATTTTAGGTGGTCAATATCGTTGGTCATGGTGTTACTCCAGAGTTTGGTAGTAACCCTGTTTAGGATTAACGTTACCATACAAGTTGATTTGTTTTCTGGCTCTAGAAGCACCTACATAGATAAGCCTTGAAGCAGTGTCTGTGTTGTTGCAACTACTAATGTCACCCATATCCATGAGTACCATATCGTAGCTTGAGCCTTGAGCTTTGTAGGTGGTCATAGCGTCTTTGGAACGTAAGTCAGGGTAAGTATTTCTGAGTTTGAAATACATTTTCCAATTCTTACGGGACTTGTAGAAATTCACTACATTTTCAAAATGAATTAAGTCTTGAACCAAAGGAACACTAGTATAGGTTGCATGTTTGGAAACCAAATTTGCATAACGAATTCTCAGATAAATATCTAAACCATCGTCTACACAAATTTCAATAACATCAGGTGAAAGGTCTGTAATGGTAAGTTGTTCTTCCACTGATATGATTGAGTCTGAACGTACTACCACACGGTTGTTTACTACGTGTTCACCCACAACAAAATGGTCAGGTAGATTACGTAGCTGACGGATATATTTGTTGTAGTTGATAGCAGCTTTGTTGGTGTAGGTGAGAATAGCATTGTTATGATTTGGGTCCAGAAAATGGTCATTGATAAGTTGTATCAGTGCAGCTTCATTTGGAACCAAATTAACAAAAGGACTCATCAATGTGATAGGTGATTGAACCTTATTGTCTACGGCTGATTTAAGGTCAGCACACAAGTCAATAAGATGTTGAACACCTTTGTTTCTCATTGGTTCAGTCAAACTGTGAACTGGAACATGTGGGCGTAATATAGGGAGAGTAGAACTGTTTACACCCAGTAACTGATGTTGGTCACCTACCCATAAAATCTTACAGTTAAGTGTACCTTCCAATATGAATTTCAGTAGCTTAGCATCTACTGTTGAGTATTCATCAATGACAATAATGGTATTTTGTTTGATGTCAAAATTAGCTGTTTTAACTATTTCAGATTCACCTGTTCTGAAGTTGTCTTGTACTTTCAAATTCATATAAGAATGAATTGTAGAAACAGGCATATGAACTTGGTCAGCTAGTACTTCAGCAGCTTTATTGGTAGTAGCTGTTAATTGTACGCTGGTGTATATAGCAGGTATGCCCATCATTTGGGCCATTTCTAAATACTGTGGGATAATTTTGTTAAGTAAATTAACTACTAAAGTAGTTTTACCATAACCACCACCAGCATCTAAAATAAATTCTTTATCAGTAGAAAACAGGAATTTAAAGAATTCTTCAGAAATGCGTTCCTGTCCTTCATTGAGGATGATAGTAGACATAAGATAACCTGAATAAAAAAAGCTCCTACTGATGTAGGAGCTGTGGGTTAAATAAAGGGATTCAAATCAGGTGGAGTGTAAAGTGCAGACTTACGAACTTTTTTGTTTTCATCAAAAATGGGGTTACCATTTTCATCAAATTTGGAAAAGTTAGAACGATTGACTTCTTGCATACCACCTGCAACATCTAAACCAATCATATGACCAACACCTGATGCAGTGACTATTTGGTCACATAAGGCATCAAGTAGTTCTTTACGGCACTTGATGGTAATACCTGAATTGGTTTGTTTAAGGTGGTTTGAAAGCATTTCTAACAGTTCTGCTGTGTCATTAATTAAAGCACGGAGAGCAGGAGTGTCAGAGTCTAAGGTATCTAGCATTTCTGCTACTTCTTCAAAATGCACACCTAACTGAGTTGTTAAGTTTTTTATTTTTGGTTCAGGATAACAAGTCTGAAACCACAAAACTGCTTTCTGTACACTGCATTCAATTACTGGGGTCATAATGGATTTTTCCTTTTGGACTTAGTTTGAGTATTAAATTCAGCAATGATAAGGTCTTTGACAAAGTGCTTAATTGTATACTCTTGGTTCACTTGCTGAGTTAACCAATCACGTTGAGCAGGTGTGAGTACACTTACTACGTCTTCCATGAAGGCTCTACGTGTATCAGCAGGTGGAATTTCAAGGTCTAATAGACGGTGACATACAGTTGTTTTGTGGCAATTAAGTATCTCACCTATGGTAGCCATGCTATAGCCAAGACTGTTTAAGGTAACCAATTTGGCAGTATCAATAGAATCAGACCTTGTTTTACGAGAACGTTTAAATTCAGTCATGTTTACCTCACTAATAAAAAAAGCCACCCATTACAGGTGGCTTTATTTTAACTAACTCAGGAAGCGTTTGATACGGTCAACATCATCCTGTGGAATACCTAAGGCAGTCCATGACTTTTTAGATTTCTTTTTCCATTCGTTAAGTTTAAAAGCAGCAGCTTCTGAACTAACTGGAAGAAGTTTTAACATTTGTTCTTTTTCACTGGTTGGAGCATTCACTTTAGCTGCCTTTTTAGTTGGGGCTGCTTTAGTGACTTTAGCTTTGGCCTTAGCAGGTGCTTTGGTTTTTGCTTTAGTAGCTTGTTTGGTGTTACGTAAAACACCTTTAGCAGCAGCAGGTTTAACTGTTTCAACTTCTGGCTCAGGTGCAGGAGTTGGTTTTACTGGTTCAGGTGGTGTAAGAGTATTGAACTCTTTCTCATCTACACCCATTGAAGCAAATGAGCATTTACGTTTTTTCTTCAATGCCCAGAGTTCAGCTTTAGCTTCAGTAAATGCTTCAGGAGTTGTAGCCTGAACCATTTTCATAAACATAGCTTGAGCTGTGTCTTTCAGAGTACTGTTTGCCACAGGAGTAGATTTTACTTCTGATGGTTTTTTAGGTGGTAGTTTTTTGGATTCAACATCATCATTGCTGATAGCTTCTACAGCAATTTCATCCAGTGCTTCAGGAGCTTCTTTTACTGGTTCCTGATTTGGATTAACGTCTACAGGGTGAGCATCACCCATGCGTTTGTCTTCCACTTTGCTGGTAATACCAATATGGTTACCTGCAATGATATTAGCCAGTAATTTGGCACCATCACTGGATGCAGTGAATGCTTTGTTGTCACGTACAAAGCTGGCTAATACATCAGGTAACTCAGCAACAATGTGATAAGCACAAACACGTACTTTGTTGGCATCATAGCTAGGAACAGCTATAACGTCTTCTGGCTGGACTTTACAGATAACCAGAACATCACCACTGAATGATTTGATATAGCCTCTACGTGCGATATGGAGGCCATTGGAGCACTCATTACGGCGGTTCTTATCCACTTTGGTAGGGTCTACAAATACTAGACTACCTACTTTCTGATGTATACGACCAGAATGGATGTCTTTGAATATACCTGTTTTGCTGGTTCGTTTTAAAGACTTGTAAGCAATGATGGAACCATCATCAGCAATAGGTAAATCACCACGCTCTAAGAAGCGTAGTAAGTCATCTACTGTATGATTTGGTTTTACTGCCATAGCAG
>Ga0181343_1001097_pt1 | contig 10885 bp, 12 predicted proteins | sample Su13VDMLBSD_FD_130110 | JGI IMG/M metagenome (GOLD analysis project Ga0181343, IMG submission 130110) | Freshwater viral communities from Lake Michigan, USA - Su13.VD.MLB.S.D | ecosystem: Environmental > Aquatic > Freshwater > Lake | place: USA: Michigan | collected 2013-07-15 | reverse complement strand
TTGGTCTATATAATTTTTTATTAAATTTGATGAAGCTATTAAATTATTTCCAGTAGTATTTAAATTATCGCTTATAATTCTAATGTCATTATTTTTTAAAAATCCATTTTCATCCATTGAAACAATATTATTATTTAATGGATTTGTTATTTTACTACATTTATTATTTAATTGTTCTTGTAAATTACTACTACAATTATTTATATATGATAATTCATTAGGTGATATTAATATATTATTAACTTTTATATCATTCTTAAATGTTGTCTCATCATTAAATTCATTCTTTTTTAAAAATATATTATCTGTAAAACTATTTATTGTTGGTTGTATATTGCTTAATTGTTGTTGTATATTTGAATTGATATTTTCTAAACAACTTATATTAAAAGGTGTTATATTCGTATTTAAAGCATTTATATTTGTATTTAATTTTAAACCTCCATTTATAATTACATTATTATATAAAGTGTCTTCTTTTGTTTTTTGTAAATATAAAGTGTCTGCTTCTGTTTTTGTGAATGTATCACCTCCTGGCTGTTCATTAAAAATATTTGTTTCGTCTAAAATAGGGTATAAATCACTCATATATATATAATATATAATATATAATATATTTTATTAATTTATTAAAAAATATTATATATTATAATATATATACTTATGAAATTTAAAGATTTAGAAAAGAAATTATTTAAAAAATCAAAATTAATAAATGATAATAAAAATAATGAAAATAATATGGTTGGTGGAGGAATGACACCTATTTTATTAAATAGTGAGAAATTTATTAAATCTGGTGGTTCAGTAAAATTAAAAAATGTGTCGTATATTAGACCAATTAAATTAAAAATTTGATTAATTATTTATATAGTTATTTATATATTTTTAATAATTGAATTTATATAAAATAAAATAAATAATTATACTATTTATTTTATTTTTTTTCTTATTATATTAATATATATAAATAATGTCTAAAAGTGATAATTATAATTTTGAAATGTCAAGAAATGACGATTTAAATGAAGTTTTATTCGATAATAAAAAATATATTAGATTAAGTGATAGCAATAATAATTATAGTAATAATCAAATATCATATCAATTATCCTCATTAAGTAATACTAATAATTATGTAAATTGGGCTGAATGTTATTTAGTTATTCCATTATGTTTTACCATTACAAGCTCAACAGCTAATAAACAATTTTCTACCACTGATATTAAAAATACTAAGCTATTTTGTTTAAAAAATAATTTACATTTAATAAATAGTTTAACTATTCAATGCGACGGAAAACCAATACATCAATCTTCAGCAAATTTAAATGAATGGTTAAATTTTGATAAATTAGTATCATTAAATAAAAATATGGTCGACCAATTAGATTATTTAAATTTTTATCCAGATGATGCTGAAAATTGGAATTATGAAACTTCAACAAAGGAATCTGTTAATTTTAATATGTTTGATGCTTCAGATAATTTAACTGGTTTTAATAAAAGAAATTCAATTTTTTTAAATGGTGGAGGTGGTAGCACTATTAATATTAAAAAGGGTAATAGTTTAATGAGTGATAATTTAAACCAAAAGCCTATTTGTAAAATTTTAGATGGTTCTATTTCTTATCATTGGAACGCAGTTTTAAAATTATCTGATTTAAGTGATTATTTTAAAAAAGTTGGTGTTTCTAAGACTTTTACAGAAATTAATATTGGTGTAAATATGGGTTCTTTTAATGTTGGTGTTACTACAGCAACTAATGCAGATCCTAATATCGCTTCTTTTGATAAAATAACTTCTTTCACATCTTCATTTCAATTTAACACAAATCCTTGTCAATTAAATTTAAAAAATTTAGTTCTAGGTACTTCTACAACTACTAATACATATAATTTAAATTGTGTTTTAAAAATTAATAATGATTATGCAACTGGAACTAATATTTATGCTCCTGTTCTCGTTCCTTCTCCTTCTGTATTAAATTCTTATATTAGTAATCCTACCAGAACATTTTATTTTGATGACGTTTTTTATACTAATATCGAAAAGGTAGGAGCTTCTAGCAGTATTAATTTTAATGTTTCTAATGGTAAGACTAACTTAAAAGGAATTTTATTGGTTCCATATGTTCATTCAAGCAAAAATATTATTGGAACTTCTCAAATATATCCTCCTTTAAATTGTTTTGATAATTCACCTAATACCACTTCTCCTTTATTAACTTTATCTAATTTAAATATTATATTAGGTGGTTCTTCTGTGCAAACTAACGCTAACGATTACGATTATATGATGTTTTTGCAAAATATTTATGGTTTAAAAAGTATTACTGGAGGTTCTAATTTAGAGAATGGACTTATTAGTTTGAATAAATTTTATAATAATTATAGATTTTATTATTTTAATTTAAATGATAATGGAGATAATGAAAATGTAAGCAAATCAATCCAAATAACAGGTATTAATAAAAGTGCTGTCGATGTTTCAATAAATGTTTATGTTATTTATACAAAAAAAGTTTTAATTGATAAAATTGAGGGAAAAATTCTTGATATACAATAAATATAGATTTGTTTATTTATTATTTATTTTCTTATTGTAATTATATAAATATAATGCCTAGATTTTTAAAAGGTTCAGAAGAAGCAAAATTATATATGCAAGAATTAAGAAATAAAAGAAAATTAAAAGGTGGTGGTTTTAAAGATGTTTTAAATAGAGTGGTTGATAGTGGAAAAGATTTTATAAAAAGTGGTGTTAAAAATGAATTAAATAAAGTGGTTGATAGTGGTGTTGATTATTTAGGTAAAAAATTAACTGGTGGAAGAGTTAAGAAAGGAAAGGGTATTTTTGGAGATGTTTTAAGATTTGGAAAAAATCAAGCATTAAATTTTCTACCAATGCCTGCTCTTGTTCGAGATGTTGCAGGTTATGCTGGTGATAAAGTTATTGACCAATCAGGATTAGGATTTAAAAAACAACGAAAAAATAAAAAAGGTGGTGCTTTATATCCTGCTGGTTCTTATAATTAATTTATTGAAATATTATATTAATTTATTTTTTTTAATATAATTTAATATATATATAATGTCAATTTTAAATAATATTGATTTAAATATATTATGTGAAAATTTGAATATTAAATTTGTTAATATTATATCAAAAGATATGTTAAATAATCATTTTAAAGAAAAATTTAATAATGGTATATTTATTGTTAATTTAAATAATTCTAATCAAAAAGGGAGCCATTGGGTAGCTATTTATAATAATTGTTATTTTGATTCATATGGTTTTGTTGCTCCAATTGAAATAGAAAATTATTTTTCTAAAATTAAGAAATATTTATATAATGATGAACAATTACAAGATTTAAATGATACTTATTGTGGTTGGTTTTGTTTATATTTTTTATATTGGATGATTAATAATAATCAATATGACGAAAAAAAAAGATATAAAGAATTTTTTAAATTATTTGATAGAGAAAAATTAAAAAATAATAAATATATTGTTTTTAAATTTTTTGATAATATCGTAAATGATAGAAAAAATATATTATCTACTTTTAATAATATATATGATAAAAATAATTAAAAAATCATTAAATTTTTTAAATTCATTTAAACCATCGATAAAACAATTATTAAATAATTATGGTGATAATTATATTAAAAATATTTATATTTGTAGAAAACCAATAAACGATATTTTACGTAAAACACTTAATTTTATATCTATTGGTAATTTTGAAAATAATATTGACAAATTAAATTATGATAAAATATTCCATTTATTTATTATTTGTGTTTTAGATGATGTTAATTTATTAATTGAAAAAAACGAGAGAATAAATATAATGATTAATAATATTGATTTAAATAATAATGATATTGATAAATTAAATGTTGATTTAAAAAATCAAAATATTAAATTAAATGAATTTATATATACTGGTCTTAAATTTATGGGTGATGATAATTTTTTTAAATATTCGTCATATAAATATAATTGTCAAAACTTTATTTATAATTTATTATTATCTAATAATTTAATGAATTCAGAATATGAAAAATTTATATTACAAGATATTAAGACTTTATTTAATAATATGGGATATATTAAACCTATTAGTGATGTTTTAACAAATATCGGCGCTATTGGTAATTATATATATAATGGTGGTGAATTAAATTATGAAAAAAATTATAAACTACATACCATTTTATTTAATAAAAAATATTTTAATAAAGAAAATGCTATTAAATGGTTAAAACAAAATAATTATAAATATTCAATAATGAGAAATCAGAAAAATTTTTATAGATTTCAACAATTGGGGAATAATTATATTAAAAATAAATATGGTGTTAAATATTATTTTACTATTAAAAGTAAAGATTTTAATGGTATAGAGTATATTATTGGTTATAATTAAATATTTTCTTTAATTATTATATATATGACAAATAATAATAATTTTTTAAAAGATTATAACGATATTAATAATTATCTGAAAAAAAATAAAAATAATAATATTGATTATAAATTTATTTTTAATAAAATTAATAAATATAATGATAAATTAATCTCAAATAATAATATATTATTAAAAAATAAATTGTTAAAAAAAATAATTTCATTGTATAATTTAAGATATAAATTATTATTAGGTGAAATTATGGCTGGTAATAATAACCCTTTATTAATTAAAGAATTTAATAATTTATATTCCTAATATTATATATATCAATATATTATATGCCTAAAGATAATATAGACACTTTAGAAAATTTACAAAAAAGAATAAATAAATTAAATTATCATAGAAATAGATATAATGAAGAACAGAAAAAAATAACGGTTATATGTCCTTATTGTTCTTCTATAATTATTATTCATAATATTAACAATCATTTAAAAACGAAAAACTGCATTAAATTAAAAAGTATTGTTATTAAAAATAATCCATTAATTGAAGATAAATTTTTATTAGAGATTAATAATATTAAGAAAAAATTTAAATATGGTGAATTAATAGAATAATATTTATTATTATATTAATAATAATAAATATTTATTATTTTTTTATTATTTTAATTCTTGTCGTAATTTTGATAATTGTTTTTTATTTTCTTCTAAATTTGCATTATATGATTGTTTTAACTTATTAATTTCATTAATTTTTTCATCTTTCTCTTTTATTTTATTATTTGCAATATTTTTATTTTTTTCAGCATTTTTTTTATTTTTTTCTAATACTTTTTTATAATTTCCTGTCGTTATTTTAATTGTATCGTCAATGTCTTTTATATTTTGTTCGTGTTTATTATATTGAAGTATATTTCTTTCTTTTTTTTTTTCTAAATTTAATATTTCTTTATCGAAATTTTCAATATTTTTATTTATTTTTTCATTTTCATCTTCCAAATTTTTTATTTCTTGTTGTTTCTCTAATTTATATTGCATTGATATTTTTTGTTTTTCTTCTTCTTGTTTTTTTTTTTCTTCTTCTTGTTTTTTCTTTTCTTCTTCTTGTTTTTTTATTTTTTGCTGTTGTTTCTTTTCTTTTCTCTCTTCTTCTTGTTGTTGTAATAATTTTATTTTTATTTCTTCTTCTTGTAATATTTTTATTATTTCATTTTCATTAAATCTTTCTTGAACAGTATTTATATTATTTTGAATTTCATTGTATTTAATCCTTGTTTTTTCATATCTATTTTTTAAATCCATTATTTTTTTTCTTTCAATATTATATTGTTCTTCTATAATTTTTTTCTCATTTTCTTTTTTTTCATTTTGTAATTCGTTATTTTTATCTTCTAATTTTTTTAAAATTATATCTAAATTTTTTATTCTGTTTTCATAATCTTTATTTATATTATCTATTTTATCATTCATATTTTTTATATCGATATCTATTGTTTGTTTTAAAACTTGTTTTTTGGGGTCTTTTAAATATTCACTCATATAATTTATAAATGTATCTACATTTATAACAGCATATTTTTCTTTTATATTTTTCATAAAATCATTCCAATTATCTATAAAAAATATTATATTATTCATATCTCTTTTTCCATCTATTGAAATAAACAATTCATTATTTAATATTTTATCTACATTATTTAATGTTGTCTCATTTAATAATAATTTTTTTAATTGTTCTATTTTTTTATTATTTTGTTCTAAAATTAAATTTGCATCAATATATTCTAAATTTCCAAATTTTTTTATTTCTGATTCTTGAATGTAATTTTTTTTTTCGAAATCTGTTAAATTTGCTATTGGTATATAATTCCTTTTTAATGATTGTTTAATTTTTAAATCATTCATTAATTTATTATATTTATCTCGTTGTTGTTTTGTTAAATAATCTATTTTTTCTTTTGGAAATTTTAATATATTTTTTCTCATTTCTTTTAATTTCTCATTTTTAAATTTTTCTGATGACAATATTTTATTGTATTTTTCATTTATTATATTTTTATTTAATAACATTATATATAATAATATTATAAAATAAATTATTTCATTTTTATTAAATTTTTAAATTATCTAAAAAATTATGTCTTAATGGATATTCACTATTATCATTTAAATCTAACATTAGAAAATCTCCTTTATTTTTTGTTGTTTCTAAATAATATTTTTTAAATTTTTCTTTATCTATATCATATATATTATGATTTTTTAATATTGCATTTAATAAAGATAATTCTTTCTGTTTATATAAGCATAAATAATTTATATTTCTTCTTATTTGTAATGGAACATTAAAATAATTTTGTGATAAAAAAAATATATGACTAAAAAACTTTCTACCACTATTGCTCCATTTCTCTAATTCTTGTAATTGTTTTTTACCTAAATTATTTATATCGTCGAATATTATTAATCTTTTATAATTTTTATTTATATCTTTAAAATCTTCTAATTTTGGCAATTCATTTATATCATCTAATAAATAAAGGCCATCTTCTATTATATTTTTTAAATAATTTAATAAAGCTTCGTCACTTGTTGAAGATGTAAAATAATATATTTCTATAAATGGAATGTAATTATTTTTATATATACATCTATTTATATATTCTATAATTGATGTTGTTTTACCACTACCAGACGGACCAATTAATAAAAATATTGCATTTTTAGATTTAATATGATGATTTTTATATGATTTCATATAATTTTTTTCATTTTCATTTATTAATTTATCTTTATTATTTTCATCATATTCTATTGTCCAATTCTTTATTTTATCTTTAAATTCTGTGTTCATTATATTATTAATATAGATTTTTTTTAATTTATTATTATTCTTCTATTACTAAAGTTATTATTAAATTTGTATCTTTGATATTTAATTTATTATTATTTTCATCAATAAATTCAATCTCGAGATAACTATAATTATTATCATATATATCTACCCATAATAAAGATGGTGGATATATATTTATATTTGAGCCGTATGTTGTATTTGGTGTGAATGAATATAAAATGTTTTGAGGAATTGATATATTATTATTTATTATATTACATAACATTATATAAGCATTTGATGGGCTTAAATTTGGGACCTTTCCTTCATCTTTACTATATATTATATTTATTACATTAGAATTTGGTATAGATGGATATAATTTATTTTGTTGTAATCCTAAAATATCACTAAAATTTGAATTTATATTTATTTGTGGACAATAACCATTATATATAGAATTTGGTTTGCCAGGTGTTCCTGATAATGTTGTTGGATATGCTATTAATTTAACTGAATATAATGCTGTATCATATTTAAATTCTAAAAAATAAGATGCATTATTATCTATTATATTATATGGTATATTATTATTTGTTTCTCTCATCATATACTGTAGATAATAATTTAAATTTTCTAATGTATAAAAACCGTCTGGAATTGATATATTTGTAGTTTGACCATTATATATTATTTGAAATGTTGAATTATTATATGTTTCTTTATTTATATTCTCTTGTGAGTATGGCATTATTAAACTAGCTAAAGCCATTTTTCCTTTTATTCTTTGTGTATTATTAAATTTATATATAAATCTATTTTTTGAATTTAAAATAAAATTTTTGCTATTTAATATAATTATTTTCATTATATATATAACATAGATTATTTATATAATGAAATTTATTATTTATTATATTTAAATGTTTTTAATATTATATTTTGTCTATCTTGTGATAAATATATATAATTCGATAATATTAAAACTAATAATTTTTTTTTATATTCTTGTTTTTCTTCTTTATTTAAATATTTTGACCTAAATAATGGATGTTTAACAGATTGTGGTATTCTTATTTGTTTATTTAATTGTTTTATATAATTTTGTATATATTCTAATGGTTGATTTGATAAATTTATAAAAAATTCTTTATCATTTTGTATTTTATCATATTGTTTTGTTATTTCATCATTTAAATTATACATATATTCTCGTCTTTTTTCTAATATTTGATTTTCTTTATTTATTTCTTTCTCTAATTTTTTTAAATATTGTTTATCCTGTTTTATTTTTTCATTTATTTTTTTTGTTTTTAAATTAGATTTTTCATTTAATAATTTATTTATTTCTGAATATTGATTTGGTATATAATTTTTATTTAATATTTCTTTTAATTTTTGTTTATCATTATCTGATAATTTATTTAATTTTTGTTTTTCATCATAATTTATTATATCATCATTTTTATTATTTAATTTTTGTTTATCATTATCTGATAATTTATTTAATTTTTGTTTTTCATCATAATTTATTATATCATCATTTATTTTATTTAATTTTTGTATTAAATCTGGGTCGTCTGTTTCTGTTTTATTTAATAATTCTAAGATTTCTTCTTTTAATTTTTTTCTATCACTAATATTAATTTTTTCTATTTTTTCTATTTTTTTAAATATATTTATTATTAATTCTGTTAATTCTATAAATTTATCATTAAATCTCGCTTTTAACATATATTTAATAACAACACCAGGATATTTTTTTGGAATATCACTTATTCGGGGGTCTATTGGTATTAATATTCTAAAATAATCTTGTATTCTCCTTATTCTATCGTCTCTTAATCTTTCTTTTCTTTCTTCTTCTCGTTTTTTTTCAAATTCTTCCATTAATATTTTATCTCGTTCTTCTTTTAATAATTTTCTCCTTTCTTTTTTTTTTATTTTTTTCTCTTCTTCTGTTAATTTATTTTTTGGCATTATATATAATAATAATAGATTATTATTTAATCAATAATATATTATTATTTAATCAATTTAATTATTTATTTAATCCCAATCTTTCAATTATTTTATCAATTATATATTATTATTGGTCATTTAAATTTATTTTAGTTAATTTATTAACATCGATAAATGTATATGTATTATATTCGTATTGTATCCTTTTTCGAGAACAATAATTTTTTTGCTCAAATTCATTAAATAAATCTTTGTCATATTTTATAAAATATAATCCATCTGTAAATAAAAATAAAAATATCATTTGTTTATTTTGTGTCAATCCATATTTTATTTTATTTGTAGTTATTATCGTTGTTGGGTATTTATCTTTTGTATTATTTCGTGTTTTCATCTCTATTAAATATTCATTGTTATAATAATCAAATTTATCATATTTATTTTCAGATATTTTTAAATTTTCAATGTTAAAATAATTTTTGATTTTATCATAATAATTTATCTCTTGATTTTTCGCTATTTTATACTCTTCAGTATGTGAATAATCAATCATAAATATATATTATATATTATATATTATATTTTATTTTCTATATATATTTAATTTAATAGAAATTATTAATTTATATTTAATAATATTATTTAATGAATATATATTATAAAATTATTTTATTATATAATCAAATATAATAAAATAAAAACAATTAAAATATTATAATAAACAATAAAAATATTATATATATATTCATTTAAATATCGTTATATTCCGACCTATTATTTAATTTCACTCTTTACAAATTATATTTGTTCATATTGAAATGGAACCGGATTATTATTTAATTTCATTCTTTACGATTATATTTATTCATAATAAGAATAGGCCGGGTTTATTATTATATTTCATTTTTTTTATTTTCTTATTTAAATTTAAAAAAAAATAATAAAAAAAATAATAATAATATAATAAACGGCCCCCTTTATATAAATAAATATGGTAAAAAATAAAATAAAATAAAAATTGAATAAAGTAAAGTGGCCCAAAAAAAGAGTTTTGGCCCAAATTTTGCCCCAAAACAGAAAAGTCCCCTATATGAACAAAAATAAAAAATACTTTTACCAAACGGGGCAAAATTTGGGCCAAACCTCAAAAAATGGGCCACTTTACTTTATTCAATTTTTTAATAAAATATAAATATATATAAATAAAAAAATATATAAATAATAATATAAAAATTTATTTTCTAATAATATATATATATAGATAAATAAAATGGCTAGACCACTTGGAAGTAAAAACAAATCAAAAGAAGTTAAGACTGATGAAATAAAAGAAGTGAAAGAAGTAATAACAACAATCCCAAAAAAAAGAGGAAGAAAACCAAAAAATATTATTGAAAATATTAATAATGAAATTGTTAATAATGAAATTGTTAATAATGAAATCGAAAATGAAAATATTAATAATGAAATTGTTAATAATGAAATCGAAAATGAAAATATTAATAATAATATTGATAACAATATAATTGTAAATAATGAAATCGAAAATGAAAATATTAATAATGAAATTGTTAATAATGAAATCGAAAATGAAAATATTAATAATAATATTGATAACAATATAATTGTAAATAATGAAATCGAAAATG
>Ga0181343_1001095_pt1 | contig 10905 bp, 15 predicted proteins | sample Su13VDMLBSD_FD_130110 | JGI IMG/M metagenome (GOLD analysis project Ga0181343, IMG submission 130110) | Freshwater viral communities from Lake Michigan, USA - Su13.VD.MLB.S.D | ecosystem: Environmental > Aquatic > Freshwater > Lake | place: USA: Michigan | collected 2013-07-15 | reverse complement strand
TCCGCGAGGGGTATGAGCTGGTTCGTGGGGACGAGTACCCTGACTACCACGTGCCCACGGTTGAGGATGGCCGACATGCTGGCGTGATCAGCGTGGGAGGTCTTCTGCTTGCACGTATCCCCGAGGAAACTGCTGCGGAGCGTAGTGCATATTACCTGGACAGGGCGAACGACCAATTGCAGGCAGCTGACAATGAGTTGTTGAAGGCCAATGCTCACCATAGCATGGTCATTGACCGTCCGACTCGTCGCTCCCGCGTTTCATTCGGCGGCTCTAACAAGGGCTGACGAGTCATCTTTTTGAAGGAAACATCAAATGGCAAACGTAAATAAGCCCTTTGGTCTGCGTCCTCTCGGCAATCTCTCCGCTACTGGTGGTCAAAAACAGTACGGATACCTGATTGCTGATAACCAGTCCGGGGCGATCTATCAGGGTGACCTGGTTACCATTGACAATGGCTACCTGGTCAAGTTCAACAATACTGACCACACTTGTGCGGTTGGTGTGTTCAATGGATGCAATTACATTGATCCCACCACGGGCAAGCCCACCTGGAAGAACTACTACCCGGGTTCCGTCAACATCACCGCTGGCCAGATCGTGGCTGACGTGATTGACGATCCCAGTCAGCTGTTCATCATCCAGAACGCCGGCACGCCTACGCAAGCCAACATCGGCACCAACGCCGATATCACTGCCTCTACCACTGGCAGTAACACAACTGGTCTGTCCAACATGACCATGAGTGGCACCTTTGGCGATACCGCGTCTGCGGGCAACCTGAAGGCAGTTGGCCTGTGGAACGTACCGGGCAATGAGATGGGCCAATACGCCGTTCTCGTTGTGAAGATCAACGAGCACATCTACGGCAGCACTGGCACGCCGGGCTTTAGCACCTAAGGAGATCAATCATGGCTATTTCACGTGCACAACTGGTGAAAGAGCTTGAGCCTGGTCTCAATGCTCTGTTCGGCCTGGAGTACAAAAACTACGAGCAGGAACACACTCAGATATACTCTATCGAGTCGTCTGACCGTGCGTTCGAAGAGGAAGTGATGGAATCGGGCTTCGGCGAGGCCCCGGTGAAGACTGAAGGCGCTGGTGTCGGCTACGACCAGGCGCAAGAGGTGTACACCGCTCGCTACACCCACGAGACCATCGCCCTGGCGTTCTCGCTGACCGAAGAAGCCGTGGAGGACAACCTCTACGACCGTCTCTCGGCCCGCTACACCAAGGCCCTGGCTCGTTCGATGGCTCAAACCAAGCAGATCAAGGCGGCTTCCGTTCTGAACGGCGCTTTCACCACCTCTATCGGTGGCGACGGCGTTGCTCTGTGCGCGACCAACCACCCCACCCTGACTGGTCCCAACCTGTCGAACACCCTCGCCACTGCCGCTGACCTGTCCGAGACCTCTCTGGAGCAGGCGCTGATCGACATCGCAGCGTTCACCGATGAACGCGGCCTGAAGATTGCGGTTCAAGGCCTGAAGCTCATCATCCCGAAAGAGCTGATGTTCACGGCTGACCGCATTCTGAAGTCCACCCTGCGTGTTGGCACTGCGGACAACGACATCAACGCCGTCAAGAACATGGGCATGGTGCCGCAAGGCTACACCGTGAACCACTTCCTGACCGATCCGGACGCTTGGTTCATCAAGACCGACGCCCCGAACGGCATGAAGATGTTCGAGCGCGTGTCAATGAAGACCGCTTTCGAAGGCGACTTTGACACCGGCAACGTCCGCTACAAGGCTCGCGAGCGCTACAGCTTCGGCTTCAGCGACCCGCGCGGTCTGTTCGGTTCGCCCGGCGCTGCCTAAGCGTCGACAAACAGAAAAAGGGGCTTCGGCCCCTTTTTCTTTTTTTAAAGATGCTGTATATTGGACCCATCCCGGGGTCCCCGGTGTATCTGACAGTCCCGGCTGACGACATGCAGACAGATACACCCCAACTTGCATGTGAGGATCAAAATGGCTTCGACCACTTTCTCCGGCCCCGTCAAAGCGGGCCCCATCAAAGAAACCACTGGTACCACCGTCGGCACCAACGTCAAAAACACCGGCTTTGTGCTGATGGCACAGTCGGTCGTGATCGACATCATCGGCGCTACCGCCGCTGACCAGGTTGTTGCCACTATCCCTGCGGGTTCGCAGATCGTTGATGTCATCCTGAACGTCGTCGTGGCGAACACTGACACCGGCACTGCCACGGTGGCTGTGGGCACCTCCGGTTCGGGCACTGCATTCCTGCCTGCGACTTCTGTCAAGTCTACCGGCACGACTCGCGGCACGTTGACGAACAGCGCGGCTACGGATGTCGGCACTTCCGACATCCAGGTCTTGGCTGACTTCACTGCTCAAAACGGCAACGGCTCTGCCGGTTCCGCTACTGTCACGGTTCTGTACATCCAGAGCAACGACCTGTAAGGAAGCTGCATGAGCAACAGCAACATTCAGGCGGTCACAGAGACCGGCGATGCTCATGCGATTGCGGGAAGAACCCGCATCGCGGGCATCTACTACACGTGCGGGGCCACGGCGTCTTCGTTTTCTTTGAAAAACGGGACGACCTCGGGCGGGACGGCGTTGATTACCATCAACACGCCCGCTGCAGCGGGGGCATACGACATCATTCTTCCGGATATGGGGATTGTGTTCTCGGACGCGGTCTTTGTGGACTTCGCAGACGCCAACGTCACAAGCGTGACGCTGTTGTTCTACGGTGGAGCAGCGGTGTAATGGCTTCCAAGGGCATGGGCATCAAAACCTCGGTGAAGAGCGGTAACTTCCGCGCCACCAAGGAGGGGGCCGGCATGACCAAAAAGGGGGTGGCGGCGTTTCGCAAGGCCAACCCTGGAAGTAAGTTGAAGACGGCGGTGACCACTAAGACTCCGTCGCCTGCAGAAGCAAAGCGGCGTGCGTCATACTGTGCGCGGTCCGAAGGACAAATGAAGGACTTCCCTGATGCTGCCAAGGACCCGAACAGCCGGCTGCGCCAGGCCAGGAAGCGGTGGAGGTGCTGAGCCGTGGAAATGATGGTCTGGAACGTGGTTTTGACTGCGATCGTAGCGGTTATGGGGTTCCTGCTGAAGGGTAAGTTTGATGAGGTAGGCCGTCTCGGCATCCTGCTCAACAGGACGCGCGAAGAGGTGGCCAGGGATCACGTGACACGCAAAGAGGTGGATGACCGCTTCGACAAGTTCCTTAGCCATGTGGACCAGCGGTTCAACAGGCTTGAGGCTAAGCTAGACGAAATCGGAAAGAATGGGTAAAGACATGAAATCCAAACTGGAAATGGTCAAAAAAGGTGGCAAAAAGGTTCCGGCCTTTGCCGCTGATGGCGTGGGCAAAATGAAAAAAGGTGGCATGACTGGCATGCACATGATGCCTAACGGCAAAATGATGAAAGACTCTGACATGAGCGACAAAATGGGTCGCGCTGTCAAACGTAAAACGGCCGACGTCAAGGGCCGTGCAATGAAGAAAGGAACCTGATCATGGCTGGAAAAGGTATGGGATGTGCAATGCGCGGGGGCGGTGCTGTTGAGTCGGGCCCGCGCAATCGCATGATGTCGGAAACCAGCAAGAAAACTGGTCCCATCATGATGAAAACGGGTGGCGCGGTCAATCAGCACAAGCGCATGGCCATGGGCAAGCCCATTGGCAAGATGGGCGGCGGCATGATGACCAAGGCTTACAAAAAGGGCGGGGCAGCCTGCTAAATGGCCACTTCAGGCACCACTACGTTCAACCTGTCGATTGACGACCTGGTTGAGGAGGCATTTGAACGATGCGGCATGCGGCCGCAGAGCGGTTATCAGCTCTCGTCCGCGCGTCGCTCGCTCAACCTGCTGTTCCTTGACTGGGCCAATCGCGGGTTGAACTTGTGGACGATTGAACAGGCGACGTTTGCGCTGACCCAGGGGGTCAATGAGATCACATTGCCGACCGACACCGTCAACGTGCTGGAAGCCGTCATTCGACAGAGCAGTCAAGGCACCAACACAGACGTCTACATTGAGCGAATCAGTCGAGAGGACTGGCTCAATGTGCCGGACAAGACAAGCCAGGCGCGTCCGTCTCAGTTCTATGTGCAGCGGGCCAATACCCCCAAGGTCTTTTTCTACCCTGCGGCAGATCAGGCCTACACCTTCGTGTATTACCGCATCCGGCGCATCCAGGATGCAGGCAGTTACACCAACGACGCTGATGTCAATTTCCGATTCTTGCCCTGCCTTGCCTCTGGCTTGGCCTACTACTTGTCGTTGAAGTTCGCGCCTGAGCGCGCAGGGGCCCTGAAGGCCATCTACGACGAGGATTTCACCCGGGCGGCATTGGAGGATAGAGACACGGCCAGTGTGCAGTTCGTGCCTGACCTGGGGGTCTGACATGGCAACTGCATCAGGCAAATACTCCCTTGCGCTCTGCGACTTCTGTGGGCAGCGCTACCCGTACAACGTCCTGCGCAAGCAGTGGCAAGGGTTTATGGTGTGTCCTGATGACTATGAGCCCAAAGAGCCCCAGCTAGAGCCGCTGCGCTACCGTGGAGACGCCATTGCCCTACGTGACCCTAGGCCGGACCGTATTGAACCGGTATCCGTGTTTGTAGGGGCACCAGGCTTTACTGCTTTCCAGAGTTTTGGCAGCGCTCGTGGAACCAATGACATGCGGCCCTACTATGATGGACAGGCGCTCATTGCCCAGGGCGTGGTCGGATCAGTGACTGTGAGCATCTCATGACCTACGACGAACTTGTCACCAACATCCGAAACTACACCGAGGTGGGGAGCAACGTCTTCACCGAGTCGGTGATCAACACGTTCATCACAATGGCGGAGAACCAGATTCTCCGTGAGATTGACCTGGACGTGTTCAAGCTTGAAGCCACTGGTAGTCTGTCTGCCAGCAACCGCTTTTTGACGATCCCCAACGGCATGCTGACGCACCGTTATCTGATGATCACGTCGGCGTCTGGTGACCAGGTCTTTCTGGATTTCCGCGACACCTCCTTCATGAAGGAGTACTGGACCGACAGCACCGAGACGGGCACGCCCAAATACTACTCTGTGTGGGACCAGAACACCTTCTACGTGGCTCCTACCCCCAACTCTCCCTATACGGTGGAGTTGGGCTACATTTATCGGCCTCCACAGTTGTCTTCGGCGAATCCGACTACCTGGATTAGCACCAATGCCCCTGAGGCGCTGCTGTACGCATGCCTTATCCAGGCCTACAGCTACACCAAGGGGCCTTCGGACATGATGTTGTACTTCCGCCAGGCCTACAAAGAAGCTATCCAGGGTCTGGGTATGGAACAACAGGGCCGCCGCCGCCGCGATGAGTACCGCGATGGCATGATGCGCCTCCAGATCAAATCGGAGTCGCCTGGACCATGATTACTGCTGCCCCAACCGCACTTATTGGAGGCGTGAGCGTCCAAACCAGCCACGGGCGTGGCTGGTCGGTGGACGAGCTCGCCCAGCGCGCGGCCGACAAGATCATCTATGTTGGCGATCAGTCTCATCCAACCGTCCAGGCGCAAGCACGGGCGTTCAAACAGGAGATCAGGCGCGTCGTGGGGTTCTACCTGCACGAGGCCGTCCAGCAGGACCGTGCGACCCTGGCAGCGCGTCTGCGCCAGGCTGGCTATCCTGACCTTGTTTCACTGCTGGAGGACTGAGCAATGGCATTCTCTGGCGATTACTTGTGCACCAGCTTTAAAGTCCAGCTACTCAGGGCGGTCCACAACTTCACGGCGCTTACCGGTAACACCTTCAAGCTGGCGCTGTACGACAACACAGTGTCCTTCGATCAAACGACCACTGCCTACACCAGCACGGGTGAAGTGCCTGCATCTGGAACCTATGCGGCCGGCGGTGGTGCCTTGGTCAACGTGACGCCGACCAGCGTCAACACGACTGCGCTGACTGACTTTGACGATCTGTCGTTCACTGGAGCAACGATCACGGCCTATGGGGCGATGATCTACAACTCCTCGGCGGCGGGCAATCCGTCCGTTTGCATTTTGGATTTTGGCGGTGCCAAGACTTCGAGCAGCGGGACCTTCACCGTCATCTTTCCCCCGGCCAACGCCACCAGTGCGCTGATCCGAATCGTCTGACATTGGAGAAACAGGCTCTTCTGTCTACAATCCCTAAACTGTCTCGCAAGGAGTACTCATGTCAAAAGAACTCGCAAAATCTGTGGATGTCGTCACTGCCGGCATGATCGCCAATGCCCGCCCCGTCTCGAAGGCGCGCGCAGGAGGCATCTATCGCGTGGAATGCGTGGGTGTTGATGGCAAGGTCAAGTGGGTGGAAGAGTCCCATAACCTGGTGGTCAATGAAGGCCTGCAGGACATGAACACCAAGTACTTTAAGGGCGTTACCTACACGGCGGCCTGGTACTTGGGACTCATCACAGGCCCTGGCTCTGGCACCACGATCGCAGCTGGAGACAACTTGGCCACCCACGGGGGCTGGACCGAGTTCACCAACTACACCGGCAACCGCAAGGCCGTCACGTTTGGAACGGCCACAACGGCCGATCCGTCCGTCATTGACAACAGCGCGTCGCCCTCGTCCTTTGTGATCTCTGGTGGCGGCGGCACGGTGGCGGGGGCCTTCTTGTGCTCGGTTGCCACTGGCACCTCCGGCATCCTGTTCTCCGCCTCTGATTTCCAGTCCCCTGGCGATCGCGTGGTGGTCAGCGGAGACACGCTCAACGTCACTTATACGTTCAGCCTGGATGCTGTTTGATAGGGGACTGCGATGGAGAAGATCGACTTCGAGTTTGACTCCCAGTTTGGCGTCTTTCGGGATGCCATTCACTTGCCCGAGGATCACGGGTTGAGTGGCGATGAGATTCAGGCGATGAAACAGCAGCGCTTTGATAACTGGCTCGCCATCGTAAACGCCCCCTCCGAAGAACTGCCGCCTGTAGAATCGCCCCCTGAACAGGGGGTGTAAATGGCTGATCGTTACTGGGTAGGTGGGACGGGAACTTGGAACACCACCAGCACAACAAATTGGTCCGCATCAACTGGCGGAGCTAGTGGCGCATCTGTCCCTACCGTAGCGGACAACGTCATCTTTGATCAGGCAGGCACCTACACCGTCACGATGACGGGCGCTTTGGCGTGTCTCGACATCACCGTCTCCGCAGGCACCGTCACCTTTGCTACGGGCACCGCCCCTACGCTCAACGTGCGCGGCTCCATGGACCTTCGGGCAGGAACGGTGTGGAGTTCTACTGGTACGACCACGTTTAGCTCTACGGTTACTGGGAGAACAGTCACAACAAACGCAGTGACGCTTTCTGGGGCGGTGACTTTTAACGGAGCCGGTGGAGGTTGGACGCTAGGGAGCGACCTTACGGTCGGCCCTGGAATAACGGTCGCATTGAGTGTTTTGCAGGGGACATTTAGTACCAGCAACTTCAACATCACTTGCGGAACGTTTGTATCTACTGGCGTTCTGACACGCACACTCAACCTTGGGTCATCAAATATTTCCTCCGGAAGTGGCGGAGCGGGGTTTACCACACCAAACTTTACTAGCACAGGCATTACTTTAAATGCCGGAACTTCTACGTTTGTCTGTGACAATAACAATACGTTTGCTGGGGCAGGGCTGACATTTGCCAACTTTTCATGGGTAGGAATAACAGCAGGGCAAGCATACGCAATTACTGGTGCGAATACATTTACCAACTTTACAGTTTCTGGACCATCAACGGCTGGGGTTAAAACGGTCACTTTCGACTCCCAGCAAACAATTAACGGCACCCTGTCCACCACGGGCACGGCAGGCAACCGGCGGGTGTTCTTTGCCTCTGTCGCCTATGGTATCTCTGAAGACCTTGTAGTCAACTCTGCCCCCAGCCTGACAGACGCAGACTTCCGTGGGATTTATGTTACGGGCACATCGGCCCCCATCTCAGGCACACGTATTGGCGACCGTGGTGAATGCAGGAACATTACTTTTGACACTCTTAAGACGGTGTATTGGAATTTGCCTGCTGGCGGAAACTGGTCCGCAACCGCATGGGCGTCGTCGTCTGGGGGAACGGCCAGCAACGATAACTTTCCGCTGCCTCAAGACATAGCGGTCATTGAGAACACGGGGCTGAATAACGGGGCGACGGTCACTCTGAACGCGAGTATTGGCTACATCAGTACCATCGACATGTCTACCCGGACTACGGCGATGACACTGACGATCAACTCGCAGATTGTGTATGGGAGTTGGAAAAACGGATCAGGCGTTACTTTTTCAGGCATTGGCACCCTAACTTTTCAAGGAGGCAAAACGCAGCTTATAACTTCCGCTGGCATAGCATTTTCTAACTCCTTCATCTTTGACAGCTATGGCGGAACGGTAAAACTTGCGGATGCGTTCTCAACCACTACCCAGTGGTTCTTGTCCAACGGAACTTTTGATACTGACGGTAATACTCTCACGATCTATTCGTTAAACATCTCAAATGCGCCCGCTGGTAGCAGGGCTGTCTACCTCCGTAACTCTACAGTTTCATTAAACACCCTGTCGGGGACTCCGGACGCACTCCTCACATTCGACGCAGGTACTTCAACGATCAACGTAGAGACTGGCCTCTATTCCGCGCTGACGTACTATGACGCAATCATAACGGCTGCACTTGCGCTTGGTAGTACAGGGGGGCTATCTGGGACGTATCGAAACTTGACGGTCACCACGGATGGAAATGCAGGCACGTTTACCGCTGCATCAACAGGGATCACAGTAACTGGCACGCTGTCCATGACGGGCGCAAGCGCTAGTTCTAGGTACTTATTGCAGTCCAATACGCTAGGAACCCAGATAACAGTCTCTGCTGCAACTGTGTCGTCGCTTTCCGACGTGGATTTCATGGATGTTGCATTTGCAAGCCCCGTGTCTGGAACGCGGCTTGGGGATGCTGGAGGGAATTCCAACATCACCTTTGCGTCTCCTAAGACGGTCTATTGGAACCTCGCGGGGGCTCAAATTTGGTATGCGACTGGGTGGGCCGCGACATCAGGTGGCGCTCCGGCGATCAACAATTTCCCCCTGCCTCAAGACACTGCTGTGTTCAACAACGCCGGCAGTGTCACGGGCACTATTACCATACCGAGTGAGGGAGTAATTGGAACGCTGGACGCCAGCGCCAGAACAACTGCAATGACCTTGGCGATTTCTGCGAACGTCAATGCGTATGTTTATGGTGACTTCAAATTAGGGACAGGCGTTACCACTAGTTCCACATCGTCGTCCGTATATTTTCAAGGGCGTGGAACTCAGACCATTACTTCTAACGGAAGGACCATCGTCTGGGGGGTGGTCATTTCTAAGGGGTCATTTACTGGTCCTCCCACAACGCAGCTTGCGGACGCAATCGTTGTTACCAACGTGGCTGGGATATTCAATCAGGGGGGATTTAATGCTGTCACATACAACGTGACATCAACTAACTTTGCTACAAGCAGCACCCTGAATATGGGCACGGGCACGTGGACCATGACCTCAACAGGGACGGTTTGGTCCGCTGCAACCGCGTCTGTGATTACCAAAGGTACGGCCAACATTGTCCTGTCCAGCACGAGCACTGTTGCGAGAACTTTTGCCGGGGGAACTCAGGCGTATAACCGGTTGACTATTGGCGGAGCCACTGGAACGTCAACTACCACCATTACTGGAAACAACACATTCACCGAGTTGGCGTCCACCAAAACTGTTGCACATACGATTGCGCTTGGAACTACGACCCAGACATTTGGCGCATGGACGGTAACAGGAACCGTGGGCAACGTAGTCACCGTTAGCGGCACTGGAACAAACCATGTCATTGCGGGGCCAAGGGTTTCAGGCGTGAACTACTTGGCAATGGGTTCGATTGGCTTCACAACAAGCCCCGCAGAGTTCTACGCTGGCGTGAACTCAACGGGAACTGGTTCCGGCGTGATCTTGACAGCCGCTCCTGCTGCCCGCACTCTTTATTGGCGGGGTGGCACGGGCAACTGGTCAGACACAACCAAATGGGATACTGTCTCCGGCGGTCCCGGCCCTGCTGCCATTCCAACCTCAGCAGACGCAGTAATTTTTAATGCTGCCTCAAATGCCACAGCATATACGGCTACGGTTTCTGGTGTCAGCATTGCAAGGTGCGCTTCCTTTAATATAGCTGGTCCAGCAACGGGTAACGTTACTTTTGCGGGCAGTGTGCCAATTGCTTTTCATGGCGATGTTACGGTTGCTGCGACTGGCGTTACTCGCACATATACCGGGGCAATAAACTTGTCTGGGAACGCTAGTCGCACGTTTACAACCAACGCCATCGCTTTTGCGTCAAACGTTACAGTTAATGGTATCAATTCCACTTGGTCGCTTGGTAGTGCATTGAATATTGGCTCCAGTGGATTAACTGTTACAAACGGTTCTTTTGACACGTCCGTAAGCAATTACGCGCTGACTCTTGGTACGATATCTTCTGCAAATTCAAATACTCGCTCCATTACGCTGAACGGCTCCGTAGTATCTGTTAGTGGTCTTTCTTCGTCGGCCATATTTATTAGCCTGATAACTGGTTTAACATTTAACGCCGGGTCATCGCAGATTAATTTATCTAGCACTACGACAGGAATTGCATCTGGTGGGTTGACATTTAATAATGTTGCCTTTACAAACTCTGCATCTGCAACCACGATAGCAATTACCGGCGCAAACACATTTAGCACCTTGTCGTTTGCTGGGCGGACTGTTACTGGCGTGAACCGGGCAACCTTCTCCGCCAATCAGACAATCTCCACGCTGACGCTAAACGCGGGTACGACTTCTGCATACCGTACCATGCTTCAGTCGGACTCGATTGGAACTACGCGGACTTTAGCGGTGACCACGCTGACGGCGGG
>Ga0181343_1001093_pt1 | contig 10907 bp, 12 predicted proteins | sample Su13VDMLBSD_FD_130110 | JGI IMG/M metagenome (GOLD analysis project Ga0181343, IMG submission 130110) | Freshwater viral communities from Lake Michigan, USA - Su13.VD.MLB.S.D | ecosystem: Environmental > Aquatic > Freshwater > Lake | place: USA: Michigan | collected 2013-07-15 | reverse complement strand
CGGCGTCCGCCACCATGTCCATACGGCTCTTCTCGATAGCCGCCATTGAGCGTTCGCGGTCCAGCGTCATGGCGGCGCGGGCAAGGGCGCTCTCTTTCTCGACCTTGCCAATCTGATCGCTCAAATGCTCGCGGATCTGCGCCATGTCGATGGTTGTGCCTTGGGGCGGGATAGCCTTGTTGTCGGCGTTGACGACGACAGCCACCTTAGACTTGAGTTGAATGATCTCGTTATTCGCGGAAGACAAAGCGCTCATCAGGTAGACAACGCAAGAGAACAGGATCGGGATGCCCGCGAAGGTGATCTTCTCGACCAGCGCGCCCTTGCTGGCGCTCGCCGCCATCTCGATGGCAAACTTTTCCTGCTTTTCTTCCGTGGTGCTCATTTGTCCGCCTTCCCGTCCAACTTATCGTAGATGCGCTGGAACATTGTCTCGATGTGTTCCATGCGCTTGTCCATGTCGAACCGGCTGACGTAGTTCTTGGGCAGGTCTACCTCCAGATGATGAAGGTCTGATCTCAGTTCCTTGACTGCGCCCCAAACCTCCCGCGCAAACCAACCGCCCATCGCAATGGCGACCGTGGACGCGATGTTCATCAATGTCTGCGTGTCCATCACGGGGCCTCTTGAGGCGCAAGCGCGTTTGAAGTTTGAATGCCAGCCCGCAGAAGGTTGTTGACGCGGGCGTTGCGCTCTTGCGTAGCCAGTTGACGGGCCTTTCGCTCCATCACGTTTCGCGGCGCGTTAGGTATGGCGTACTTCTCAACCAGCCGCGCAAAGGTTTCGGGTTGCAGCATCGCTTCGCCAATTTCGATAGCGGCTTTCCGACTGATCGCATTCTCGAAAGCCTTCATTATTCCTGAGGCTAGGGTGCCAATAGCGCCTCGGGCCCCTGGCAAGTCCGCGATGCTTTCGCCAGCTTTAGCGCCGGTCGTCGCCTGCGCAAGACGTTTAAATTCGGCAGACCGCGCAAAGTCCGACAGGACGTTGGCAACTTTTGCCGAGTCCGCCGTTTCTAGAACGGCTGACAAATCTTCGAAGCGCGGCGCGCCCGTAGCTTTCTTGATGGTGCCGGGCGCGTTGCGAACCGCTTGCGCGAACACGCCGGGGCGAGTAACGCCTTCATCAAGCGGGCTAGTGATTGCTTGCTTAAGAACCTGACCAACTTCCATCGCGTTGATTGGTTTACTACGCGCCGCAAACTCAGTACGCGCCGTTTTGACGCCCGGCAACGCATTTTCCAGCCAGTTCATATACTGCTGACGAACGTCGCTAATAGCGGCAATTTCTTTGTTGCCCAACGCGCTACCGGCAGCGTTTACTTTGGTCTCTAACATCTTGTCGAGACCTGCTTTGATGTCGAGCAGACTTTGGCCGGTATATTCAGCGGTCTGCGCGGGGATCTGACGCACAAAAGGTTTGCCAGTTGTAGGATCGATAAGCGCGCTCGGCACTTCATACGCCGGTACATTTTCGCCAATTTTAAACGTGCGGCCCTTATTAGCCGCAATATCTTCCGCGACTGGGATAGCCGACTTCATGGCGGGCGTCTCAAGCAATGTTGTCAGAGTCTCATCAGCCGAAACCAGCTTTTTTTCAACTTTGCCGTAGTCCGCCGCCGCTTGTGCTGCGCGCGCCTGCCGCGCAGCTTCAAGATCAGCGGGAATTTCAGGTGCAATGGTTCCGATAGACTTGGCACGGGCAAGCTCGTTTGCTGCCTCACGCGCGGCAAACTGCGACGCCAACGCAGGATCTTTCGCAAGTCGCGCTTGCGTAGCTGCCAACTGCGTGTTGCCGATCCCCGCGCCCGCCGCAATCTCACCCACTGTAGGCTGGGCGCCCGGCACAAGTGTTGTGTCAGGCGCGCGCAGCGCGCTGACAAGTTGTTCTGCGTCAGGCCCAACGGCCTGCGTCATCATGCGCCGCGTAGGGCTCAGTTTGTTGGCGATGTCAACGCCCGTTTGTACGACCGCGCCGCCGCCTTGAAGCGCCGCCGTGATAGGGTCTAGAACGGCTTGGGTCGTTCCCAACGCGCGCGCAACGTTAGGATAGTTGGCCGCAGCAACGGCTTGCTTTGCGGTGCCTATGCGCGCCGCAACCCCCGGCGCTCCCAACCCGGCAAGCGCGCCACCAAACATCCGCCCGCCCGCTTGGTAGGGGGAAGTTGGCTCGCCAAACATGTAATTGGCAAACTCTTGCGACGTGTAGGGATTATCGGCAACGATACCTACTACGTCTCCAGGCAGGCCAACTATAGCCGAAGGAATGCCTTCCAACGCGCCAATGCCGGTCTCTTTCCACTGTTGGCCCACTTCCGCCAATGTGGGAATCCGTACTTCTTCCATTTCCGGTTGATTTTTAAGAACGCCTTTGCGGCGCGGTTTTTCGGGCGCCGCAGAAACGCCTCCGAATTGTTTAGCTAACGCATCATAATCGACAGCCGCAGGTTGCCGATTACCCGGCATTCCTTCGTTTCCTGTTGTTGAAACAGCAACGCCGCCAAATTGTTTAGCCAAAGCATCGTAATCCATCAGAGCCCCGCTGCTTTTTTATATTGATCCAAAGCCTCTTGCGTGGGGAAATTGTACGTTTTGCCGCCGGGAGCAACAACGGAAAACCCTGTGGGTTTGGGTGCAGCCGAACCCGCAGGTGGTAGAACTGCTAATTCTTTACCTTCAGAAGTGGCTTTCATATAATTTATGAATTGTTTAAACGCCGCGATGCGCCGCGCGGGAGCTTTTTCGCGGTCGGCTATCCTGCCGCTCATTGTCTCGACTGCTTCACGGTCTCTGTCGGTAAACCCGCTGCCGTATTTACCGTTAGCTATGTCGAATGTGATTGAACTGGCTATTTGTGCAAGCGCATCAATGTTGGTCATGCCCTTGGTAGACGTACCAGTGATCGACTCTATACGATCAGCTAAATCAGCCGCCAATTTTCCCGACGTTGAAGCTTGGATAAGTTTCTCTATGTCAGACGCCGCAGTGCCGCCCACTGTCTTCAACAACCGAGATGCGGACTCTTTACGGGAAGTATTCGCCGCTTGTTGCGTAGATGCGGCTTTTGCCTGCTCTTTTTCGTATTCTGCGCGCGCCGCCGGGCTCATGTTAGCCGTTGCGTCAGAAATTGCAGGCGCAGGCGGCGCAACAGTAGCAGGCGCAGTCACAGGCGCTTGCGCCGTAGGCGGCGTCAATGCACCGGATATCTGAGGCTGCATGACAAGCGCGTTCTGCGGTGCCGGAGCCCCAAACATGTTCGCCATGAGCGCATTGTTGACCGTAGGCGCGCCAAGCGACATGGGCGCGCCGCCAGCGGGCGCAAACCCTGCCGGAGCGCCGCCCAGACGGGCGTTGCTGGCCGTCATGGACGCAGCCAAGCCGGGCTGATTGCCAAACTTGTTAGCCGCCCATGCAGCCACTTCGCCAGCGGTTTTGCCCTCCAACACAGACTTGTTGGCGGCAATAGCGCGGGAGTCAAGAAGCGACGACACGGGCGTATTGGGGTCTGCGCCCAAGACGCTACGTGCGCCACCAGCACCAAGGAAATGCGCCAGATAAGTGTTGCCGGGCGTAGGCTGGATGCCCGCGCTCGCCAATGACGCAATGTTGTCCTTACGAAGTCGCTGTTCTAATACGGCTTCTATTGGAGTGCCGTCTGCTAATTTGGTGCCACGTAAAGCCAAGATTTCCGCAGATGACTTATTCGCCAATTCAGGAAATTCTTTTTTGGCCGTATCAACAAACGTGCTGTTGATAAATTGGCCAAATCCCTGCGCAGACGAATTGGGGTTTTTGGTGGTGCCTTCAACAGCGTTCAGTCTTTGCGAAAATGCGTCGCCAATAGCGGGCGCAGTTGCTTGGGCTGCCGCTGGGGGCTGCATCATGACAGCCGCAGGCGCTCCCGCAGGCGGCGCAAACGGCGGTGCGACCGCGCCGGGCGTAATGTCACGATAACCAGTAATCCGGCCTTGCGCGTCTTTTATAGGCTCAAAACGGCGGCCAGACACATCTTGATAGGGCTCACCAGGTTTGGGCGCGCCTTGCCCGCCGGGAACCGGCGCGGCAGGCCCCCCGCCAGGCGTAACGCGGACAAGTGATTCGCTGCCATCAGCGTTTTTAACGGTTTGAAACTGAGGTTTACCCAACTCAAACTGCTGCCGCGCCGCTTGTTCGGCGGACACGACTTGCTGTTCCAAAACCTTGCGGTCAAGCGTTTTTGGCAGTACGCCTTCCCATTCAGGATGCATTCGCACGGCGCTGGCGCGCAGAGTCCCGTAAGCCGCACCCGCGCGCTCGTCGTCGGGGTACGCCAGCACGTTCTTGAGTTGTTCAGTCAGATGCTTTGCGTTAGCCGCCACTGTTTCTGCTTGGGCTTTTTTCAACGCCTCTGGCTGCAACGCAAGTTCGCCCTCAGTCTTCTTTCGCGTAAGCGCCGCGTTCTGCAATTCAGCTTGACCCTTTTCAAGAGTCATGCCGGTTGTAGGCGATATGCGGTAAACTTGCTTTAAAAACTCGGGCGAATTGCGGTCAACGCCGCTTTCAAGAAGCGAACGCAATTGGTTCTGTTCTTGCGCCGCGCGTTGCACTTCGGCCAACTGCGCGCGATGAAGTTGCATCTGGTTGGCCTGTTGAGCCATCGCCAGCACATTCGGGGCTTGAAATTGCTGAAGCTGCGGAAGCGCGGCGTTGTAATCAACCATCGTTCTGTCCCTTTACGGTTAACCGAGCTTGCCCTGCGCGCCGCCCAAGCCGCCACCCAGACCGTTCAGATACTTGTACCCGAGATACGAACTAGCGCCCTGATTAAGCGCGTTTGTAATTGCGTTGGCGGTGTTCAAATAGCCCGACGCCTGCGCGTTACCGCCTGCAACCTCCGCCTGCGCGATGCCTTGACCAAGCCCCGTATAGGTATTGCCAAGGTTTGTGCCCAAACCCTGCGCCTGCGCCGCAGACCCGGCAGCGGACGCTTGCCCCAACCGCGTGAAATCCATAAGCGGCGAGATCTGGTTGGCGCGGTTGGTCTGGTAGCGATTGAAAGCGTTCTGGTACTCGTTTGATGCGTAGTCCTGCCCGTACCGCGTAATGCCCTTAAGCGCCGCACCAGACAAACCCATACCCCTAGCCGCGCCGCTTCGCTCAAGACTTTCAAGCCCCGTCTTAAGACGAAATGCTGAACCGGGGTCGGCGGTAAAATCTTCCATACCAAAATCTTTGGTGTACTTGCCGTACCCTGGTGCGGTCGTGTCGCCGCCGATACCCAAGAAGGACAGCAATTGATTTTGCGCGGCAGTACCGCTTTCACGGTATGGCGCAAGATCCGCCCGACCGATGTCGTACATTTCGCGCTGGGCGGCGATGCTTTTGTCCGCCATTTCCCGCTGTACGGCGGCGCTCTGCGCTGCGGCATTCTCTTGAGCATTAGCGGCTTGGCTGGAGCCATAAATGCTAGCCCCCGCGCCTATTAACGCTGCCCCACCGATTGCGCTTGCTACGAAAGTCATGGCTCTATCCTTTGCAGAGCTTCGACGGAAGCTATCATGCCCATGTCGCCATAATCGGGCGCGATCAATTCGGCTTCCATCTTATCAAGGTTCTCTTCACCTGTAAATTTGGTCTGATGGACCGTCACCCAAATGGTGTCCTCTTCAATGTACACCGCCCGCTTTAGCCCCACCTCAGACACGAATACGCAAGGAGCCTCAAAAACTTTGGGGCCAAACTCGGTCGCGACCGATACCTTACCCTTCATGATGAAGTTCAGATGCGCGTGGCGGTGAATCTTGCCAACCACCAGCGCCCCCTTGGGCATGAAAATTTGCCGGGCGTAAGTGCCGCAGCCGTATTCCTCATGGATGGGCGTGTAGGTGTGCGTCAGCGTACATTGGCCGCTGGCATCCATTGATGGGTCGCTGCGGGCTATGTCGTCCATCCGCGCCTGCGCGTTCAAGATCTTTTCTCTAAATGCGACCCTATCCAGCGTGTTGGTTTCAGCAGGCAGCATACGTCACCTCAGGACAATTGTTTGATGAACGACGGCAGCACCTCGGCCTGCGCCCGCACCATCTCGTTTCGGAAGCTCTCCGTCGCCGCTGCGCCCTGCCGCGCCTCCTTGGCAACCTCGATCTGAAGCATGGGCATGGCCGAGATGGCGCACATCCACTCGTCAATCTCCGCGCCGGTCTGCGGGTGCGTCCCCCGCAACTGCGTAAACCAAGCGCATTGGAGCTGGACGCACTCCTTCTTGATCAATGGACAGAAAGATCCGTTCTTGAGCTGCATCGTCAATCCTTGGTTGCGATGATGACATCGACGTACTGGACGGCAAAGTCCATCGCCGTGCCGCTACCAGCGTTGGCAATGGTGATGCCGGTTGTCCCCGATTGAGTTGTAGTGGTTGACGCGCCACCTAAAAACGCCCCCGCGCCCCCGCCTGTTCCGATGTTATTAACCGCGATGATATGGGTATGACCGGGGTCTGTTAACGTATGTGTATGGCTGGGCATATTGGCGGTTGTGATCGTCCGCGACGTGAACACGGACGTGAACCCCGTTGTGCCGCCGCTGCTTGCCGCACCCGACACCACGCGCAACGCCTTGTTGTCATGCGTGGTGGATTTGGTCCAGCCGGTGGGCGCAGCAGTCTGCACAAACATCATCGCCGTGCCGGTAGGTAAGTACGCCCACGCACCGGTAAAGACGCCAGGCGACGCAATTTCCAAGGCGGACACGGGCGTAGCCGTGCCGATGCCAACCTGCCCGGTGGCGTCGATGAGAAACGGCGTAATGTCAGGGTCAGCGGAGTCCTGCACTTTGAGCGCCGCGCCCGTGCCGGTCTGCGTGATCGTTAGCGCGGGCGAGGATGTGTTGGAGTCAATAGTGACATTACCCGACAACACGGGCGATACCGCAGCCGTGGGGGCCGAAATGTAATCCACCGTCCAAATCAGCGCGCCATCCGCGTCCTTCAGCACAAACTTGTAGATAGCGCCGCCCAGCCAAACGCTAGCCTCGCCGCGCGAATCCAAGATGATCGGGTTGGTGTTGGCCGTCGCCGCCGTCGCGTCCGTGTAAGTGGCCTGCAACGTCGTCGTACCGGCAATGTAAGTGTACAACTGCCCGCCAACCAGCGGCTCGCCTGCTGCGTCAACAAAAGCCGTCTTGGGGGATGGGGTGAGAACAGCCATTATTCACCTATATTTGCAGCTACGGTCAAGATGACCGATGGGATGGCCGGTACAGGCGCAGACGCCGTTAGGCGGGCTATTTGGACATTTGTGTTGGAAGTAGACCACATTAACCGGAAATAGTCACCTGCGCTCATGCGGATGACAAAGTTCCAAGCCGCAACGTAAGCGTTACTGGAACCAGACATGGTCAGTTTGGTGGCGCTTTCAGGCACGGACGTTCCGTTCACGTCCGCCCAGATGTACACGTCTTTAGACGCGGCGTTGGTGCTGACCAGTTGCAACGAAAACTGAATGTTGTACGAACCCGTGCGGTTCACATAGACCCGCGATGTCGGCGTTCCGATGCTGACGCCTTGAGTCAAGCTGGTGTTATCGAACGTGATGGCGTAAGCCGTATTGATGGCGGCGGCGGTCTGCGTAGTGGTGTCGTAGAACGATCCGCTGCGGAGCGATCCGCTGCCAAGAATAGCGTAAAGGTTATAGAAATACCGATACCACCCGCGCGTCACGTAGTTTGTCATCGTGTCCCATATTGCAACACGCGGAGCCGGTATCTGCGTGATGTTGTCAAGCATTGGTGGGGCTCGCGATCAGTTCCGCGCCCATGATGGCGATCTTGACCGGATCGGTTCCCGACACCTCGTACACGCGGTCGCGGAGCTTCATCGTCATCCCAAGCCTGCGCCACAAAACGCGCCGCCCGGTCTGACCAAGCTTGCCCATTGACCGCCAATGTTCATTGGACCAAGTGTGCCCGCCGTCATCCGACCAACGCAGCATGACCTGCGGATCGGAACCTTGCACAATGATCTCGCTTGTGGTCTCTTCCGATTCGCCGCTGATCGCGCCCGCAGACGCGGCGTCAGACGAAATGCTGCTGAGATAGGTCGTCGTTGCAGGCGTTGCGCCGTCCAGACCCACGCCCGACTCGCAATCGAGTTGCAAACTGTGCTGCGTCGTGCGGCGCAAGTTGTTAACGCCCGTAGGCAGCGCCCGCCACGAACGCAGCCATTTTTGAACCGATCCGGCTTCGGTGTAGACCGTGGGATCGTAAGCGTAGATCTGGCCGGTCAGATAATCACCAATAACGATCTGGCCGTTGAACGCCATCTGGCAGTTGCCGCGATGCCGGGTAAACTCGTTATTGAGCCAACCAGCGCGCTGGTGCCAAGCTTGGGTAGCCGCGTCGTAGACCCAAGTGATGTCGGCGCTGGGGAAGTTCAGCACATAGAACGAATGGCCGTCCTGCTGGTAGGTGTACGCCACGGCGTCCGTGATGTCGGCGTACTGCTGGATCTGCCATTCGACAGAGTGCGTCGAGATGCGGACGCCAGCGTAGCCGTTGGAACGATACACCATACCGCGCCCGCGAGCGTCCGAACTGAGCCAAAACACGCCGTTGTCAAGCTTAGCGACGGAGAACGGCGCAGCGCAACCAATCTCGATAAACGCGCCTTGGATGCGCGCAAGAGGAAAGTCAGGCAAACCAGCGTTGTACCAGACCTCAACAGTTGATTGCCCAAACAGCCAGATCTCGCGGTGGTTTACGATTAGGGACACCAGATTGTCAGGCGAACCTTCGGCGCTGGCGAAGTCGAGGGGGTCAACGGACGTGCCATCGTACAACGATGTAACCCAAAACTTCTGGCTGTTGGGCTGGTTGTAGACGAAGTACCCGTCGATAAACCCGACCGTCACCGCACCCGCAAAATCAACATCTGTGATCTGCGCGAACACGTCCGTACCGGCGTTGTAGATGTAGCCAGTAGCGCCCGCCGCGATAAACATCTGGGTGCCGTTGTCCACCATCGACACTTGCCCGGTGCCCGACACGGTACCCTTGGACACAACATTAAAATTGCTGTCGATCTTGTACAGCGTGGTGCCCGACACTGCGTAGCCGTAATCGCCAAACTGCCAAAGCCCGCGCACCGGGCCTTGGCCCATTGCCGCAAGATAGTTCAATCCTGGGGCGCGCTGAAGAAACGCCGGACTTTTGCCCCCGGCGTCTTCCGGCACAACCTCCGGAAACATGTTGATCATGCGGTTGTCCGCAGCGTTGACGCTGCGGGCTACATACGCGGAGCCAAGAATCGGGCTTTTCATTAGAAGTTCCCGGCGAAGATGTTGAACCGCTGGCGGGTGCTGACGATGGCGTAGGGGATCGACATAATGTCATCAGGGTTGTTGATGCGCTTGAGATTGCGCTTAGACGCCATAGCAATGCGTCCGACCGTACCAGACGGCTCCACGCCAAACTCAGGGGCGATCTCGCAAGCCAGATTGTACCGGAACGCCCGCATGTAGCCAGGCGGGAAGTACAGCGGCGTTGCAATGGTGGCGGGCTGGGTCAACTGCGCTGCGGATATGAAATGCCATTCCAGCACTTTGGTGGGCACCGGGTAGACGTGCATGTCGATGTCAGGGTAATTTGTATTAATCCACATTACCTGTGGAAAAGTACTAGTCACGCTTTTGACCGCGATGCCGTCGTACTGCTGCTGGTTGATCAACTTGATGCCGTAAGAGATGCCGGTTGAGGTATCAACAAAATATGTTGCGTCATCCATCAAAACCGGACGGTCGCCAACGAAGTCACCGGAAGGGCCAAGAGTGCGGCTGACAAAGCCAGGCAACCAATCAAAGATTTGCTCTTGCGTCGTAAACGTCGAAAGCTTTTCCGTGCCCCAAGAGTCGATCATCTGATTGAGCGCGAACAATGCGTCTTGCGACGTAGCCGCAGATGGTGTTTCGCCTTCGGCCAAAACGCCTAGAAGGCGAAGGGCTCCGTTAATTTGTTCCCCGGCTGTCGTCATAGCTGGTCATTCCCTCATTCAGCGGCCTGCGACCGCGTCGCCGGGGTGCAAGTTCGTTCACCGGCTCTGACGTGTCAGAAGGCGGGGCTTTGCCGGGAGTATAGCGGCTCCAGCCATTCGTTTCATCATAAATCGCTTCGGCTTCCATAGTGGCAACTTTAGTGCCGTGGACCGGGTGGCGCATATAGATCATGGGTATACCTGTTGGAGAAACGCCCCGTCTTGCGACGGGGCGTCAAGAGATCAATCAACGCGGTACAGGGTCCACGTCAGATCGCCGGTCTTACGGGCGAGGAAACGAGCGGACACGTTAGCAGCAATCGCCAGAGATCCAACGGTGGACCAGCCGGTGCCGCCGACAACGGATACCGTGTTGGTGCCGCCGATGTTGATGATGACAACCTCAAAGCAGCTATTGTCCTTGGCGCTGGTGACCAGAGCTTCGGTAAGAGCCGTTGTGGGGAACGTCAGGTTGGCAACAGCGCCCGTGTAGGTGATGATGCCGGAAGTGATTTCCGCAGCGGTAAGAGTAGCCGCAGCGGTCTTTGCAACGGGGGTAGACTGAACGCCAAGCGTGACTTCAGTGAGGTTGCCGTCGCCGAGCTGGTAACCACCAGCGCCATTCGGAAGAGCCATGATATTCTCCTAAAGAGTTGATGAGGGAAATCTGGGGCCGCAGCCCCAGATAAAAGTGGTTAGCCCCACATACGCACGGCCATAGGCGCGCGAATCACGGAGTAGCCGTAGAGAACGTCGATACGGCAGGGCATACGGTCATTGTTGATGTCGTACTGACGAACAATACGCATCGAAATGCCGTTATGAACCTGACGAGACGCCATATCCACACCCTGCGGCATCAGCAGATCGGCGGTGCCGAGCGTGATGGCGTTCTTGTTGTAGAT
>Ga0181343_1001092_pt1 | contig 10913 bp, 1 predicted proteins | sample Su13VDMLBSD_FD_130110 | JGI IMG/M metagenome (GOLD analysis project Ga0181343, IMG submission 130110) | Freshwater viral communities from Lake Michigan, USA - Su13.VD.MLB.S.D | ecosystem: Environmental > Aquatic > Freshwater > Lake | place: USA: Michigan | collected 2013-07-15 | reverse complement strand
TCACCACTCTGGTGTCAAACGCAGGAGCAGTGACAAAAACCACAGCCAGTACACCAAGTGCATTATAAGTTAGATTGTAGTCTACAGTATCAGTAAGTGGACGATCGTTAACGAACACTGAAATCTGTGCATTTTGAGAGGCTTGTATGTAATCGTTAATGGTCACTGTGGTTGTGACACCATCGGATCTGTAGATATAGTTTTGTAACTGTACAGGCACTTGACCATAGGCATACACTGTGTTGAGTCCCGGAGCACCAATGTACATCCAACGCTCATCCAAGCTCATGGCCACAGCGTAACCAAACTCACCAGCACCGGGGGTGGTGCTGTTGGTGGTTCCTGGAAGAACTATGAGTTGATTCTGCACCCAAGGACTGGTATTGTTGGCACCAGCGGTAGGATCTCTCCACAGTACCACAGCATAACCATTGTTGGCTTCACTCGATGGTCCAAGACTGCCCGGTGCTCCGGCCACAGCATAAGTCTGGCCACCTGCATCTAACGAGCTACCGTATCCACGCACACCTGTGGTGGCTAGTGTAAGTACGGTATCTTGATCAGCTATGGGGCTGATAGGTGCGTATTGATCACTGTAGTTCTTGACATACAAATACACCGCACCGATTGCGGTTCCAGATCCAAATCCATAACGTGGACTACCCACAAAAAGTGCTGTTCGGTTTAGGGTTTGAGCTACCGCTGCACCATATTGCTCGCTGGCATCTAACAACACAGGAGAAAGTACTGCACGTTCTGTGAACGGATTTGTTTTCTTCAATACTTCCCAACTTCCGGAACCGTTGTCGTCGACCCAAACTTTTGCTCCAGGTAATATGTTTTTCACATAAGGCAAGTTGATAGCATCACTGGCCTGAGCCACACGCATGGTCTTCAATGTGAAACCAATGCCTACACCATCGACCACAGTACGACCACCTGTGAGAGTCAAAGCCACGTTCACTGTGTTGAGATTAGACACGCTGAGCACACGGTACACACCATTGATCTCTACGTCAAAGAATCTGATGATCAACTGATCACCTTTGCTCAACCCATGCTGGCTGTTGAATATCACACGGCAAGTACCGTTTAGGTTGTCACAGATGTGTTGTATCTGTCCAGAAATAGATTGCGCCCTGTAGATGTTCCAATCATAGTTGTTGACTTTGGCTACCCAGATGCTGGTACCATTGATGATGGTGTTGAGATTGGCATTCAAGCTAGCAGGATTAGCAAGTTCAAACACAGTGATGTCAGCATCATCCACGTTTACATAACCAGCTGTGGGCAAACTAATATCTGTGGGCAGCGTGGTCGTGGTAGGTAGGATATTGGGAGTGGTCAGTGCAAAACTGCTCTTCCAAACATTCTCTAGCAAGATCTGTTGATCGGCTGTGCTGGATTCCCCTGGAACCACTATCTGCACCAATGCAGGATTGCTGGTAAGGTTGGCACGATTCAAACGCAGATCAAAGAAGCTACGGTTAGCGTTGGCACCATACACGCCGCGCTGGATAGCCCAGTTTTCGTAGACCTTGTAGTCTGCTACTTCTTTGTTGAGCTTGGCTTGTCCCAATAGATCCACGCTGTTCTTGGTGCCTTTGGTACCAATGAACTCTCTATAGATATTGAGCTGGCTCACGTCATCAAGATTCAGTGCTGCCATGTACTGGCGTGGACGGAATCCAGTCAATCCGTAACTCAGTAAATCATTGTCTGCGATAAGGTTAGCAGAGTTGATGTTGTAGCTGTTGCTTAACTGATCAGCTTTGTTGGCCAAGTTAGCCAAGAGACCTTGCTCGATCAGGGTGTAATCGCTTTGGTTCCAGTCGTTGTAGTTGAACGTGGCACTGGGCTGCACTATGGTAGCTGCGCTCCAATAGGTGCCTTTGTACTTGACCAGTTCTCCTTTGGAATAGATCTTTAATCCAGTCCAGTTAGGAATGTTATTCTGGTTCAAGATAAAACCTTGCGCATCTACGCTGCCGTTCCACTCAGTGGTGGTAGTGGCCACAAGATTCAATCTGCTTTGTCTTGCTCCAGTGGTTGGTTCATATATCAAATCACCAAACAGGCTGGCATTGTCCAGCACGATCATGCTTTCGAAGCTGGTATAACGCATGTCGATAAAACTCAAGCTCTGTGTGTTTAACGGTTGGATCTTGAAAGTGCTGTCGATACGCACAATGTTGAGATCGCGCACAGGGAAATCTCTGCGGTTCTGATCTAAGATCACATGTTCCACAGTCTGGGCATTGATATCATCCACCACTGCCTGTTCTTTGGTCACTGTGAGTCCGTCGGCCAAGGGGTTAAGGTTAATCAAACTACCTACACCCCAACCTTGCTGTGTCCAGTACAGGTATTCGTATGACATCTGACTCCAGGTCAACACATAACCATTGACCTGATTGGTGAAAGTGAATCCTTGTCGTTCAAGATATTTGCCGTAACCCAATAGAAAGTTGACTACCGCAGATTCAGTGGTAAACACAAATCCATAAGGTATTTGAGAAACGTTCTGTGTGTAGTTGGCAGGTACTTGAATGGTTTTGGTGCCCACTGAATATGTGGCGAACTGTCCTACTGGGATGCTGTCCAGCACATTGAAATAAGGTCTAGCTGTGGAGTAACCAAACACTGCCCAACCACCGTCCACTACCTGTACCACCACTGAACTGTAGATGCTACGATCAAATGGTTGGTTCTTGTAAACCAATAGTTGATAGCTTTCGGGAGGAATCAACAATGCATTATTAGTGCTGTTGGGGCTGGATTTTTCTGTGTAAATCTTGATGTATTGTTTGTCGCTGAAACTGGCCATCCTGTAGCACAGACGCACATCAAGATTTGACAGAGCTGTTTCCAATGCCACGGTAGAATTGATACCAGTCAATCGATTGTAATCCACGATCCAGTTGATGTAACTGGCTTTACTGGTACCATCACCATAGACTTGCACACCGTTGGCATCTAAACGATAGCGTCCGTTGTATAGGTATTGATCAAACTCAGTGCTATATTTGTAGAGATCACGATCTGCAAACAAAGCAAAAAACTTAGCAGGACGAGTCAGCGCCAACAATCTCATTACTGCAAATGGATAATCGCTGCTGTTCCACCATGATGCTTCAACTGGACTACCATCGCCAGGTGCCCAGCTCTTTTGCCAGGTGAATACGCTATAGTCGCTGACCACTGTTTCCAATGGTGGCAATAGTTCACCTAGACCATTGGTCGGTAATACTTCTGCCAGGCCAGGTCTTGCGTAGGCGGGCAATATATAATTTCCCAGAGGGTCTCTCACAAGACCTATTTCAAGATCATCCCACAAGTTCAAGTTGTCACGAGTGTATGGTGCAGGGCCATAAGTTATTTCCCACCAATCGGGGCGTACTGAGAATCCCAACATTTCCCATGGTGCTTGCTCTGGTTGCTGTGTGTCATAGAAATATCTGTAGATGCCGCGCCAGGCACCCAACAGATCCTGTCCAGTGAGCTTGTCTTTTGATTGACTATAGTTGTAACTAAACAGATTGGTGTTGCTGTAGTCCTGTGTGGTATAATCCAGCTTGTTCCAACCCACATAATTCAAGAAGTTGGTTTCCAGTATGGTGTTGATTTCTGCGGATGTGTATCCGGTTTCTCTGAACTGTCCAGGTAGTACATCCACAAGATCCAATGGCACTGGGTTACCGTCCATCTTGATGTTGTTGTAGATGCGTTGTTCAAACTCCAACAACACCTGATCTCGTATGTCGCCAAACAATGGAGTCTGACTGCCGTCATGTCCTAAGATGACTTCAGCAGTGCCCGAAGAGGTCTTTACGGTGATGATTTCTGGACGCTAAGCAGGATATAATCCCATCTTGCTGGGTGTATTGGGCACATAGGTACCATATGTGCCTGAATATTCTTGCAATGTAAGAACATCACCAAGAGTCAATGTGGTTAATACAGTGATCCTGGGACCGTCTGTGGCCACCACATAATCTAAGTCTCTGATCAACAGTACATCATTGAGATACACGTTCATACCAAGATAGTTGCTTGATGTGTAGTTGTATACTTGTACTGTATCAAATGTGTCCGATGTGATGTAGCTTATGGTGTATGTGGTAGTGGTAAACACCGAAGTTGCTGGTAGCATATCGCTCCAGTAGAACGGACTACTGGAAGTGCGTCCCAATATGATTTCAGCCATCACAGTATCTAATACCTGTGATGTGGTTTCAAACTGTATGGTCTGGCGAGTGACCGCTTCCATCAGACGGTTTTTGTACTTCTGATATTCGCGGCTGTTGTATTCTAGCGCACCAAAAATATTGTATTCTTTGGATCGCATGAAATAACCAGCCATGGTCAACGGTGCGCTTTGTTGCAGGATGACTTGACCGTAAGGAACAATGTTGCCAAGGTCTCTGGTATTGTTGGGTCCGTTGATAGTTCCTGTCAAAGAAGTCAAGTTCTGGCAGATGCTGTTGTAGTGTGTGCGCAGAGTACCCAGGGTGAAATAATCACTGTTGGCATTCAATGGATTGTTTTGCAGGTTCATTGGAACCTGGTAGAATGCTGCACTACTGATCTGGTCGCTGAGAACTTCTACCTCAATCACATCGCCTACCACATGCTCTGTGCTGAATGTGATAGTGGTGATGTTTGATGTCACTACCACTGAATATGTATTGGGATCTTGGAACACTGATCCTACATAAACTTTCACAGGAGGTACTGTGGTAATATCGCTTGACAGCACTGCTACGTCGAGTCTCAGTGGTGTAGTGTCGTAGACGAACTTAAACTGCTGACGTATCAGAGTTGGTACTTCAGCAGTTTGCCATCCAATGAGTCTAGCATACTCTGCTCTGGTCGCATATTCTCTAACGAAGCCCAAACTTATGTTTTCGGTAAAACTCACGTTGTCTTTTACATAGACGAATGTGTCGGCATAAAGATTGTTGTCAAATACGATGTCGCCTACATTGGCCAGCGAAAGATATCGCAAGGGCAGTTGCAACACCGCATCAATGGTGGCCGATCCTGTGGCATAGCTAAACAGTTTGCTACCCACAAAGGTTGAGCTGGGATATTTGGCACGCACACTGAAACTCACGCCGTCAGGGTCATACACATCAAACAACGGAGCTTGCTGTACTGTGTCTTTGAACTGCGCTTCTAGCCACACAATGCCATCGTACCAAAAAGTTGTTCCTGTTTGATCACCGCTGATACAAACAGTACATTGATCAACCAGCACCTGTCCATCCACGGCTTCTACTAGGTTGATGATTGGTTGATTAAAGTTTGCAGTACCTGTTCCTGTGCCCGCTGCTTCTACTCTGACGGAATCTCCTACGGCATAGGTAATGCCGGTGGTACCTGCTACATCGTTCCAATCGGTAGTACCAAGTGTTACGATAGTGTAAGATAACCCAACCTGTAGATCCACAGCGTCGGTCAATACGGTGGTATCGGGTTCAATAAAGTTGACCACATAGATTTTATCTCTTACACTGGGGTCAGTATCAGCTGCAAATATCACGCGACTGCCATTGACCAACGTATAATCGTTAGTGGTGTATCCTGTGCTGCCTTCCACATTACTGAGGGCATCAGTTTCTACAAAGTCAATGACGTTGACCGGTTGCTTGCCTTCAGTGCCCATGTTGAACAGTCTGATTCCACTGCGGAACTGCAAGATTGGACGTTTGGCTTTGTAATCATTGTCCAACACCACCGGAGTGTTGTTGTATGCACCTGTGGCGTTGAGCACATCAATATGGAACCAGCGATTGCTACGAGTCCAAGCATTGAGATCAGGGCTGGCACGATCAATGGTGAGATAATCTATTACTCCTAACAAGGATTCTTGCTGGGTAACTATTTCTGGAGTGATAAAGTTGCTTACTGGCAACAACTCTATGGCAGTGCCTACCCCGCTGACATAATACTGAGGATTCTGGCTGGCAGTTGCAATCATAGATCCATTGGCTGATGTCAATGAAAGCGCAGGACTATATTTGGTGATGCTGATCTTGAACTGAGAATCGCTGAAGATTGACTGCACATAGTAAGTGGTGTTGGCTGCTATTCCGCCAAACACTGCGCCAGAGAACATTATTTCCTGTCCCACAATAAGATTTTGTGTGGAATCAGTGGTGATGAGGTTGATACCAGATGCTGTGTTGATACAGGTCAATGCCACGGATCCGGTTTTGTACTGTGCCGGTGATACGTTGCCTAAAAACTGTACCTTGAGTCCGTTGGTGAAAATCACTCCATTGGGACTGGTATAGTTTTTGTGACCAATGATATCATCAATATAAATCGTGCTGCTGTCAGTTTGTTCCAGCAAGCGGATGCGACCAAATATAGCAGGATCGATGCTGTCTTGATAGTACAAGGTATCTAGCTTGGCAGTGAGCACTGGCATTTCTTCCAGAAATCCTGGAGAATCCTTGTACCACTGAGTGCTAGAATATTCCGTGCCATAGCTGATCACAAACTTTTCTAGAGGATTTATGGTCTGGATGCTGGTCAGTTGCAGATATGTGTACCCAGCTAGTTCTAGATAGTTTATACGCCAGACATTGTAGTATTGATCCACAGGCACAGGTGTGGCTAGATCAAAAGGCAAGCTATCATACAATCCTGTGGTAGAGGTGCCAGTGATCGCGGTCACTGTGAGATTAAGATCGTTGTTGGGTGTGTTTGCACCAAAAGCAGTTCCGGGTATGTATAGCGTGTCACCTACTGCATAACCGGTGCCTGGATTGATCACCGTGATGGAAGTGGTGGTGCTGGTGTACATGGTGCTGTTGGCACTGAATGTGAGATCAAGCACAGCACCCGATCCTAAACTAGAAACATTGGTAGGAGTTATTCCCGAATACGTGATCCTTGATCCGCTGCTGACCATGTTACCACTGACACTGAAAGTGAGCTGTGTGAGTGGGTCAAATGGTGTAGTGCGTATCCAGCCGCCATCTTCACCTGGGGTACGTTCAGTGAAAACCAAAGTCCTGGTGTTGAGGTTGGTGATACCGTCAATGCCGCCATATTCTGCCACGAACTGATCCAATCGCGCACCATTGATCTGATCAAACTGGAGACCTGTGATCAGGTCCACAGCACCTATGCTGGTGAGATTGTAGTAGAAATCTTGAGCTGTTTTCTGTGGCACATTGAAGTTTACTGTGCCAAGGTCTATGCCGTTGTTGGTAACACCAAATACTGACCTAGATGTGATGTTAGGAGTAACAGGGTTGGTACCGCTGATGCCCGGATCTGTTTGTATCCAAAACTGTGGACCCGATCCTGCGGTAGCATCAACGATGCTGAACTGACCATTCATGAGACTTTGTGTGCCGCAAGCATAATACAGTGTGTTAGGAGCATCTTGTGGTACTGTGAATGTGACACTGCCAACTATAGAACCATTGCGGGTGACACCTGAATTGTAGGTATCGATGGTACCGGTCACAGGTGATGTTTTAATCCAGAAAGGAAAATCACCTTGCACAAACAAGTTGAACACATAGGTATTACCACGAACCAATGTGATAGTGGCATTGGGTTCATTGTTGATGTTGAAGCTGGTGACATTGGTGCGAGTCACACGGTAGTTGACAGTTTGCTTGGTGTTCTGTGCTACTTGGAAAGTGTAGTTTCCGCCACGCACCAAATCAATAGTTGGGTTATTGCCGTTGACGCCACCAAAGGTGTACACACCATTGGCACGATCCACCACAAAGTTATTGCTGAGTGGTATACCAGTAGATTGCACATCCACCGGAGCTGGTCCATTTGGAACCCAATAGTATTGGCTGAAGTTGATAAAACTGTCAAAGTCAACAAACGGATCAAAAGAATAATAATCGCTGGTGTAGAGGCGACCAGGTTGTGCAGTAGGTGAGCCTTGATAAGCCAGTGCATCGTTGATACCAGGATAAGTGATAGCGTCAATGATCTTGGTGTTGTCATCAGCATCTACGCTGATCACACCTGCTTCAAGTTGATAGTCTGCGCGAGTCTTTGTGGGTTCTATCACATACTTGTCATTGGGGTTGACGCCTGGTCCAACTGTGCGTCCGATAAAACCCTGTGTCTTTTTAAACTTGGGTTCTTGGATCAACTGGTCCAGGGTTGCTGCCAAAAACTGTTTGTTGGCGTCAGTTTGAAAAATCTCAGGAAGAAAATCTACACTACGGATACGGGCCATTAAATCACTCCACTACCTGGGGCAGTACGCAGGTTAGTACTGGTCAATGCATCAATCACCACGATGTTGTCAATGGTAGCGCCATTCGCAAATATCTCGCTAGGCTCTGCTCTAATCTCGTACATGTCACCAAAATATTTCTGTGTGTCCAAAGGAACCAATACCACAGAACTGATGATAGTTCCTAGATATCTATGTAGGTATGCTGCCAACTCTGAGAAGTAAAAAGTATCACCAAAGTTCCATTTGTCTATGCTGAAATAATCATTCATGGCCGCTAACACAGCACTCTTGATTTCACTGGTGCTGGCTGTGGAGTTCTGCGCACGGATCACTTTGATCGTGGCACGCAATGACGCAGCAGCCTTGGGACCAAACAAGGGTTTGAATACCACTGAGTTCAGGATGATGTTGTCACTGATCATCTTGTAGTCTTGTAACTGTTGATAGGCAGTGTTGAGCTCATCTATGGTGGGCATTTCAGGTTCTGTCACTGTGCCTGTGGTGTCTTGGATCCAGTTTTGATATGCTGTATAATAAGCCTGTGTGACCACATACAAGTCAATGATGTTGGTGGTGCCTGGATCGATCCTGTTGGTCAAGGGCGAGTTATGACGGTACTGGAAGTACAGACTCTGTCGGCCTGTGCGAGCTATCCAACCTGTGGCAGCACTTATGGTACGAGTACCAGCTGCGTTGATCGACAGATTGTAGAATGCATCTTCGCTGTAGGCGTAGAATACTTGTCCAGGACTGTATTGGAACTTGACCAGTTCAATGGTGTCATAGGTGGCATAGTCTGAGTTGACCACTCCTGGCTCTACCAACAGATAGCGTTGTAGATTATCAAAGTCCACTGTTTGCTGCAAGAACACCAGTTTGAGATTGGGGTTTACTTCAGGTGCCACGATCTCGTTGAAGAAATCTGGATTGTCTGGGATACCGTCGCTGTCACTGTCTCTGTAGCTGATCAGCACCTGGAAGTCGTCCACATAGCCGTCGCTTTCCACAGGCTGACCAATGATAGTGGTATAGATGTCGCCGGGCAAGGGAGATGAGCTATCAGGCTTGGTATTCACTGCCAACACGTTCACAAAGTCTTTGACTGTGGTTCCTGTGCGGCTATCGTATATCTTTTGGTTGCCGTAGAAGAAAAATCTGGTCTGGATCACTGATCCAAAGTAGTATGCCAATCCGCGGAAGGTGATAGTGTAGTTGTTGTCCACTGCCACGAACTGCACCATCCAACTGGCATCAAGATTGGCGCCCGAAGTATTACCAGCATAGGTTTGGCTCCAGGTAGCATCGGCATCTAGGTTAGTGCTGGTGATCAAATACCAGGTGCCTGCTGTGCCAGTGATGCTGCCGTCGTTGTCGTAGCCAAGACCAAAGTTCCTGTACAGCAGGATCTGCTGCGTCATAGCTTCTTTGATACTGGGAGGTAAGTCAGTGATGAATATGGGTATTATGGTTTCAACCACAGCACCTGTGGGCACGAAGTTGTTGAGTGTAACAGGACCTTGTCCGTCGGTAAAGTTGCCTACCCCTCCGTTGCTGCCATCGCCGATCACTGCCAGTGGGCTGGCCCAGATTTCTAAGTGGTCTTCAGGACGAGTGGGCAATCCTGGTTTGAGTCTGTTGTTGGAATCAAAATAGTAAGGCTGTCCGTTGATCACAGGAGGTACAAACTTGATCAAGCTGCGAGGCACCACATACTTGAATGCTGTGCTGCTGTAATCGCCTACCATCACAGGCGCACCAAGAGCATTTTCAAAGTAGCCTGTGGTCTCATTGGCCAATGTGGTGCTCTGATGCCAAGAACTCAGTGCAGTGCCTCCAGTGTTGACATCTATCCTGGGAAAGTTAGCATAGTAGAACTGTTTGAATGTGGCTCCAGCTAGTGCAGGCTGCACACTGTTGGCGATGATGTCTGCTATCTCATTGCGGTTGGTCCAAGAGAACAGCACTGTGGGCAACACATCTTGTTCCCACATAGCACCATCGGAAGAGAAAGTGTTGGTGCTGGAATACTTGCCGGTGTTGTCTACTAGATCAAGATAGCGGCTGGTACCAATACTGGCGCGGTTCAATGCCTTGCTCTTGATGATTGAGTTGTACAAGGTAAATGGGAAGAGGTTGTAATCTTCGCCGTTGACCATTCTATTCTGGGTGTAGTATCTAGCAGGCGCACGTTGTTTGATGGCGTCAATACTTTCACGGGCCTGTGCATTGCTCACTGGCTGTGTGATACCGCAGGTGAATGTCAGTGTCTGTAGATTACCGTTGCGGTCGATGTAGCTGATAGGCAGCACCACGTTCTGCATTTCGGCAGGATTGATGATGTACTGCAAACCATTGCTGGCACGCACATAGGCACGGAATATGCCCACCGGAATCTCGCTGAACACACCATCTCCAAACACCATGGTAATCTGGTCGTTGGTCCTGCTGGTGGTAGAAAATATAGGACGCAACAAAGCAGTCTGTTCGGCAGCCGAAGCATAGATATTTTCAGTAAACGCCCACTCACGAGAGATGTTGCCCACGTTGTCTAGTTGATACAACCAACGATCGTCGTTGTTCACACCTTCGATGTTGATGTTCACTGTGCGGTTAGCGATACGCTCAGCCAAGTTAAAGTCTTGATTCTGCAAGGTACCTTGCTTGAAGAAGAAAAAGTAACCGTTGT
>Ga0181343_1001091_pt1 | contig 10919 bp, 13 predicted proteins | sample Su13VDMLBSD_FD_130110 | JGI IMG/M metagenome (GOLD analysis project Ga0181343, IMG submission 130110) | Freshwater viral communities from Lake Michigan, USA - Su13.VD.MLB.S.D | ecosystem: Environmental > Aquatic > Freshwater > Lake | place: USA: Michigan | collected 2013-07-15 | reverse complement strand
GCTGTAACTTCATAGCCAGAGGCGAGTAGATGAAGCAGCAAGGTGGAGCTATCCATTCCTCCACTTAATGATAATACTGCTTTTTTCATTTTGTATATTGTTTAAATTTATTTACATTGAATATAATATCCTCCATTCGCTCAGTCAAATCTATATTAAATAACTCTTCAATTTTAGTTTTTGGTTTATAATCAATTCCATTATCTCCATATCTAACACCTTCAGATCCTACAATAATAGGATTTGATGTGTCAACAGATTTAATCCAATCAAAATCACCATAAGCCATCATTTCTTGAGGTAATGAACATCCTAATAAATGATGATACAATCCTTTTCTAACTGTATCTTTTTCAACTAAATGTCTAATCAATTCAATCCTACCTAACATTTGAGCATATACTGTTTTATGTTCAGGATAAAACTCAGTATAAGCAATACTTGAGTGATTAAACGCTATATGTTTATATCCTAAATCAACTAATGTTTGATAAGCAGAAGTTAATTCACCTATATCTTTACCTTGACAAACAGCCATTAAATTAGTTTTTTCAGGTAATTTATCTTTATAATTGATCATCCAATGTTTAGCGTTTCTAAGAGTAGCGGCTGAGTCATTCCACTCATCAGGTACAATGAATATATCTGGATGGATTAGAAATATTTTGTTAAATAGATCTTCAGTTGTATGTTTTACTCCTTCAAATAATCCATTATCCATAATAATGAATCGTTGATCTAATCTTGCTTTTTGAAAAAACAACCTATAACGATCTGATGTGTCTAATAAGTGAGGAAGACAATAATCATAGTCATTCCATTCATAACTATAATTTAATAATTCAATTGGCAATTCGTGACTTACTTTCATATTTTATTATTGATAATGATGTAATTTTTTCTTCTATTTATCTATTTGATTTTGACAATACCATTTGCCAAGCCAACTAGAGGCTTCAGCGTATTTTTTCTCCCATTTTTCTATTTGTTTAAAAATAGGTTTATTAGCTTTATTAATGATATCTATATCATAATAGCTATTATTTTCTAACATTAAATCATCATTATCCTTCATATATAGCTGTGTTTTTATTATGTTCCATAAATTCAACTCTCGCTACTTTTACTCTACCAGATGTTTCTTCTTGAACAAATGTATTCAATTTTTCAAAAATAAATTTAGCAAATTGTTCTGCTCCTACTGCTGGTAATATACGAATTTGAGCTACACCAGCTGTTTCCATTTGTTTGAAAGCGTTAATAAATGGATCATCTTCAGCTATAATAGTAGTATGATCAAATATATAATCCATCCATTCTTTAGGATTCTTACCATCAATAGTACCTTTAGCACGTTTCATACCTCCAAAATCCCAAACCCAATTACGCTCGTCTAGTTCGCCTTCAAACCATACTCTGAATGATACACCATAACCATGGAGAAATCTACAATGTGTTCCTTCTGCTTTCCATTGACGAAATACACAACTGTATCCATCAAATAATTTTGTTGATTGAAATTTACTCATATATTATATTTTTTTAGGTCTTCCTCTACGTTTTTGTTTTGTTCTAAAATTATAAGTAATTTTTATTAGGTCATAAAGTTCTTTTAATGTACCATCAAAACTTTCCATTTTATTTTCTAATTCTTCTTTTTCTATTTCAAATAATCCAGTCATTACTTTGATATAAGACTCTAAACGTTGTGGTTCATCTTTTTCAAAATCAACCATTAGACGTCTATAACGTTCTCTATATATTTTTTGAGCATCATGGCGTTTAGATGGATCATTAATATAACCTGTTTTTTCCTCCATTTCAAGTAAAGCATATTGTGCTTGCCAATAATAAGACGAAAAATCAAAGTCTCCATTATCAATTCTAGCGTGAACAGCGCTATTATTAGGTAATGGAGACTTGTCTTTAAATTTTCGCCACCAGAAGAACTGGTTATACTTGAGTGGTTGTAGTTTAGATATTTCTTTACTAACTGTTTGTTTTGTGTGTTCTATTAGCATAACCTTTTTTCAACTTAAATATATCTATCTCTTCCTTGGTCGCCAAATATTTGTCTTGTATAGTTATATTTCCTTTTTGATGTAATGGTTCATAAGGACAATGTTTACAACCATTTCCACAGCATTGACCACGTTCAAGATGAAACAGAGCAGTGAATACTACTCTGTCTTTATCTTTATAATAATGGATATTTTCTATATAATTAAACAACTTCACAAGCACCTCCTGCGCAAGCTGCTTGATCCATTAAAGCTGTATTATCACTAAATTCAACTACTTTACTTAAATCAATTGAATGAAGATGTTCAGCCATTTCTTCAAATTTTTCTTTGGTGATATCTTCAAATGGTGCTTGAGTGTAAGTACCTCCAAAATAAGGTAATACTGATAAACCATTGAATGTTTCTTTATTTTCCCACATCCATTTACCTACTTTTTCCCATTCACCTTCTTTAATTGATACTGTAGCTGACACATTATTTGTATTAGCTCCTTTACGATGGCCTTTTTTAACCCACTGTACATTAAATTTCTTAACACGCTCAAGCATATCCATTACATCTTCAGTTCTTAGAATAGAACCTTCTGGAGCACGTTGTGGTACTGAAATTACAGCCTGGATTGTTGGTTTGAAGAAATCATCTTCAACTAGTTCAGGATGATGAATTGCTAAGTGAGTATAAATTGCTTCATTTTTACCAACACGAATTCTTCTGATATAATAATCATTATGCCAAGCGTGAATACCAGATGATGTACCTAATACTAATGAACTAGTACCTGATGGTTTAACTGTAGTTATACGAGCTGCTTTATTAATACCAATTTTTTCAGCTATCTCAGCATTTACTTCTTTAGCTAAATCAGCTGCTTTCTTTAAATCATATTTTAAGATAGCTCCTGATCCGATACCTGTCATACCAACACCTAATAAAGCATCTTTTTCAGTTGTTTTTCTCCAGATATCTCTTAAGTAATGAAAATCAGTATAAGCAGCTTGTAATGTTCCTATAAATGCTCCTACACGTACTCTTTCATTTAAGTCTTCCTGTGATTCAACATTTGAAACATTCACTTCACATAAATTACAGAATTGATAAGGACGTAAAGCAATTTCACAACATGGGTTTGTACCCCAATCTTTATCATTACTAAAGTAAATACCGGGTTCACCACTGCCGCTTAATTCAATTTTTTTCCATAATTTAAAGAATTCTTCTTCATCAATTTTGTGGCGTAACACAACGGCAGAATTGTTAGCGCGACCACGTTGAGGATTTTCTTCCCACCAATTTCCAAATTTACATGTTAGCATATCTTCATCATCCAAATCAAATAATGAAATTAATGCTGCTCTTCTAATACCACCTGATAATACTGCGTCTGCAATATGACAAGCCATATCATGAGCTTCTAATGATGTAAGTTTATCACCATTTTTCTTTCTATCAAATACTTTTTGTAAGTTAAATAAACACTCTTTTAATGGTTCTGGACCAGGTGCTTTACCTCCTACAGTAATTAATTGAGCTCCTTTAGGACGAATATCTCTAAAATCAAATAATGGTAATGGAGCTCCAGCAAAATATGCTTTACATAACATACGAACAGCATCAGCCCATCCTTCAATACTATCACCTACTAAGTATCTTTTAGTTTTAACAGGTACAGTAATTTCAGGTAATTTTTCAATATGATGAGTCTGTACTGAATAGCCTACTCCACATCCACTCAATAACAAAAACATTATTTCACTGAATGAGCGCCAGTCATCAATAGGCAAAAAAGAACAATTAAATATACGAGCATTATTAAGCTCAATGGGCTTACCCGCGAACTGTAAGCTACGCATCGACGGTAAAACTTTTTTATCATATACTAATTTATAAGCGTTTTCAATTTCATCTTTTAATTGTGGAAATTTAGCTTGATGCATTTCTTTGTTTCTAGTCACTAATTCTTCCCATGTTTCTCTTCTGTTTAATTCTGGTCTGAATTTGGCATACTTCATGTATGTGGTTATTTCAGACAAAATTTCTTGTGTTACATCCATTTTGTTATTGTATTTAAAAGTTAAGTGTATGATATCACGCTATCTCTCGATAGCCTTTATTTTTTTGATTTTTAAATTTTAAAGTAAACGACTATCTAACTCAGTCATCTGAAGATACAAAACAAAATCTTCAAAAATATCTTTAGGTACGCCTTTTAAGCTTAAAGCATGTTCTTGAAGAAGTGATTCTGTAATTCTATCACCAGTATTCTCTAATAATAATGGTTTAAAACCATTAAAAACTTCATTAATAAGTTGTGTTTCATCAATGTCACCAAAAGCTTCATTATCTTGAAGATATTGATCCATTAATTCTTCTATTTTGGTTTTAGAGTATACCATCTTTATAGAGTTTTTTTACTTCCTTAATTATTTTGGTTGTTAACTTAATAATAGCTTCTTTAAGCTTTTGTAACAACGCTTTTTTCTGTTGTCCTATACGAAGACCATTAAATGGAACTTCAACGTTCTTCATATGGGGTTCTAAATATTGACGATAGGCATTTCCCGCTAAAATAACAAACTTGTCTTTTTGAAGATCATAACCTTTCTTCTTTAATTGTCCTAATACTACCTCAGCCCATTTTTCTCTTTCAGCAGCTGGCATTTCTTTTAATGTCTTATTATACGGCTCAATTTTAGCTCGTAAAGGTACTAAATGATATTTAGCTGAGATGATATAAATGTCATTTGAGTTAGTTAGTTTTTTAGCATATTCTAATTGTTTTTTAAACAAATCAGAATTATAAAGTTCTTCAGCGGGAGCTGCTTGACTTTCTTTACCAGCGGAACATGATACTAATACAACCTTACTCATATAAACATAAATATGATTAAATTAACTATTATTGTTAAGTTCAAAAAATTTCTTTTTAAGTATATCCCTATCTATAGAGTCAAAGTTTTCATTTAATTTAACTGGACGTTCTCTTTCAAGTGTCTCTTCATCTAATTCATCAGTATCAATTTGTATATGACCTGTAGATGTGTCTATGACAGCTGAATAAGTAACACCATCCATACCATATCTATTTTTCATGATATGGAATCTACCTGTCCCACCTGCTTTATCTTGTCGACGGCGTGAAATTGACATAGCAAAATCTGTAATCATCATTTTATTATAAGAACCAGCTGCTTTATCACCCTCAATAATATTATCATTAGCGCCAGCTCGGTTAACCTGACTTACAGACCAAATTGGAACATTTAATTCACGTGCTAATCCTTTAGTAGCTACATAAACATCGTCAATCTCTTCTTTACGTTCTTTACTTGTTCTATTAGCGCGTAATAAGTCAACATAATCAATAATAACTAAATCAGGCATTTGATCTAAATCTTTACATTTCTGAATATGTGCTTCAATAGTACTTATAGTCGCTTTACCTGTTGGATATTCTTTAATAACTAACTTACCAGGTAGATTAGAAACAACAGTTTCAACGTCTTTTCTATGTTCTTGAATTGTATTAACTGATATATTAGTGAAACAAGCATCATATCTTTTACCAACATATGCTTCACTTAATTCAAGTGTATAGTGGTTTACATTAAAACCAGCTTGTACAGCAGCTGCCCCTAAAGCAATTAGTGACCAACTCTTACCACCACCAGGACCTCCAAATATTAATCCAAAATCACCTCCGCCTAAACCACCTTACAATAAATTATTAATACCAGGCCAAGGTGTAGCTACTGGATTTCTGTATTCTTCACGGTATCTATCTTCAACATCTTTTTCATATTCATGACCTAAATTCTTATCCATACCAGCTTTTAGAGCTGAGTCAACAAGTGATCTAATGTCATCATACATCCCTGATTGTAATAGATCTACAGATGTTAGTAATGCTTTCTTTAATTGTTGATTCTTGCAAAAGTTACTAAATTCTTGTTCTACATACTCTTGATCTTCATTAGATGCTTTATATGATTCTTTAAGTTGTTCTACTACTGATGTTTTTAAGACATCATTGTCAATTTTTTTTACTTCAATATGAAGTGTATCTAATGTTGGTGTAGCGTGCCATTTATCAAAATACTTAATAATAGTTTCTACTAGCCATTGGTGTGCTTGATTATCAAAGTAATCTGGTGTTACAACATCACGAATATTAAGTAGAAATTTTTTATTCTTTAAAAGCGAGCTAATTACCTTGGTTTGAAAATTCAAACCATATTGATTCAACTTACTAAATGTTGTCATAACTTATTTTAATTTGTAAACTTGAAGATAAGAAAAAATTTCGTTAAGCCAAATCTCTGTGTTAGGAATTGAATTACCTAATCTATCTTCATTATAAAGTTTTAAAAAATGTAATTTGTCTAATTTATTAGGTTCATTAAATAATACCTGATTTATTTCTTCTAAATTATTCTCAGGTATATCAGGATCAGATAAATCCATTAACTGTTGATTAATAAGTAATTGTTTTTCAAAATTAACTATATCACCATATAAACCATGCTCATTGATTGATTCTTTAGATTTATCTAATATACTTCTTAATGGAATATAAAATGGACTTTCTAACTCAGGAAATAATTTAAATAATTTTTTAGGTCCTAATCCTTTAACTCCAGGTATATTATCAGAATCATCTCCCATTAGTATTTTTTTATTAATAAAATTTGAAGGATATAAACTATATTCTTCTTTCACTAATGTTGGAGTGTAAAATTTCTTTTTAATAGGAGAATATATTGTTACTCTATTACTTACTAATTGCATAAAGTCTTGGTCAGCAGACATTATATATACTTCACCAGCTAATTTATTAGTTATATAACCTATAACATCATCAGCTTCTATTTTATCTATAGATAATAAGTCAACAGGTAAACATCTTAAATATTCTACTAAACGTAGTAATTGGTTTTCAATAGAGGCTGCTTCATCTTCTTTACCATCAAATCCATCCCAATTAGTTATACGTTGTAATTTCCTATGAGCTTTATATTCTGGGTATAAATTCTTTTTATTAGTTGTACTACCATTTCCGTCAAATATACAAATTACTCTAGTAGGTTTAATATGACGAATTGCGAAACCAATTGATTTTAAGAATCCAGTGAGCCCACCAATGTGGGCTCCGCTTGGATTCATATGGTTAATCATGGCAAAACTTCTTAAAAAAGTATTCATTGAATCTATAAGAAGAACTTTACTATTCAATTGTAGAGGTTCCTCTTTAGTATTCTTTATATTATCTAATATATGTTTAAACGTCTTGTTCATCATCATTATCGATCTCAATCATTGGTGATATTTTACTACTTTCTTCCCACTCGCTGTTATCTTCAGTAACTTGAATTTCTTCAATTTTAACCTCAGTACCAAACCATTCATGAGCGTGAGCTGCTTTATAAGCTTTTTCTTCATCTTTGTCGTCTGGTATAAATCCATGAGGTGTAACAATTACTGTAGATGTGGTAGCGACTCCACAATCAGCATGAATTTTATCGATAGCGATTTTAGTACGTTTAGCAAATTCTACTTTCTTACCTTTATTCTGAGCGTGTATTTTACTTGTGCCACTATTAGTCACATTACCAAATGTAATTACTAATGAAGCATCCCAATACATTGTATTACCACCTTTGTTAGTCATACGAGGTTGACTCATAGGAGTTAATGCTGGTTGAACACCTGTTTTGTTAATTACAAAAAATGTATTAGTAAATTGATAACTTTCTTTACGTGATAGAGGTATTTTCTGATTAATAAAATTACCAAACTGTTGAGACATAGCTCCAGCGTTCCACATTGGATTATTCTTACCTTGTTCAATACTCATATCACAAGGAATACTACCTACTGAATCCCATAAAAAGCATAAATCATAAGGTAAATTACCTTTCTTCTGTTCATCTAAAATGTCAGCCATAAATGCTGCTACATCTTCAATTGAATTAAGTGTTGATCTATCAACATATAGAAAAAAACCTTTATAATTTGTAACTTCACCTGTAGATTCATCAGGTACTGCTTCACATTGAAAGCCCATTTTCTGAGCATGAGCGAAATCCCATTTCATCTCAGTAATGATAAACACCGGTAAAATGCCCATTTTCTGAGCATTTACCGCTGTTTCAATCATTAATGTTGTTTTACCTGTGTCTGATCCACCTCTAGCTATAGTGATATGTCCCATAGGAACACCTGGTATAGATAAGGCGTCTTGTACTGCAGGTGAGAATGGAATCCACTTTTGTGTTTTAAAGTTAGACGAGGCGTCTAGCTTTTTAGTTTTCTTGAATTTATCAAGATCAAATGTACCTTTAATAGCTTGAGATACACTCGCGTTTACACTTTTGGATTTTGCCATTTTAATTACTTGTTAAAAAGTTCATCAAATTCATCTTCATCAAACCCTTTTTTCTTAGTGTTAAGGGCATAGTTAGCTTTAGGAGCTTCTTGTACTGGTGTTTCAGCAACTTCTTCAGTTGTTTCTTCACCACTGTCTTCAGATGGCTCTAACCACTCCATTAACATTGTTTTCATTTCATCAAACTCATATTTTTTATAGAGTGATAAAACATCAGGTTGTTCACTAATCCATTTCTTAATAACTTCATTATCATCAGATAATGGGCTAGTTTTTGGTTTAATACGGATAGATGATTTGTTGAACTTAGTACCAGTAACTTCTGGACCAACTGTGTCAACTGTAAGATCCCTACCTTCCATAATATCAGTGTAATCTCCAATGTCCTCATCTTCAGCGATACCTAATAACTCGAGATACATTTCTTTACCAAATTGCCACATACGAACACCTTTTTCTTCTTCACCACGGACAATAACAGGTACAAATACCCTCATTTTAGGCTCAATCTTCTTAGCTAATGACCAATTTTCTTTGTCACTAGTCTTACGAAGTTGTTGTGCAAACTCAACAATTGGATCTTTTTCTCCAAAGTTAGTTAATGCCAACATGGTTTTGTTTCCAATACCATAATGAAACATTACTTCTTTGAATGGATTTGATTTGTTGAGTTTAGATGGAACAATACGAATTACTGACTTACCAACAGGTGGAACCCAGAAATTTTTAGCGCGGTCATCTTTGTTACCGCCGCTTTTACCTTTGTTTTGCAATGATTGCAAACGGCTTTTGATAGCGTTTAAATCCATAACTGTTTTTATTTTAGAATTAAATATAAGATAAGATTAGCTGAAGGCCAAACTTAGAGATTAACTATCTTATAGATAGTTGTTTCTAACTTACGAAGATCTGGGCCATTTGTTAATAAGATAGTATTCTTATAGTCAACCCATTCAATTTTATAATTAGGATCAGTAATACCATTATTCAATGTTTTAATTAAAGTATTTAAAGCATTAATGGTATATAATGTGTTTGATTCTTTCTTACGATGTAATAATATAGTATTAGGTAATACTGACATAGTACTTAAATTACCAGGATCAATATTATATGTACATATAAATTCATCACTATCTTTAGACTCTAAAATAAAAATTTTATTGAATAAGATAGAATAGCGGTTTGTAATAACCTCAATTGTTTTATCTATATCTTCCTTCTTTGAGAAGGTTGCGAATAACTTGTTTGCCAATTCCTCTATTGTTAAATTCCATATCATAAATATGTTATTTTTTTACCAAAGCGCCATAGTTTTCACCAACACTCATACGTGTTGGGAAACCATTGATCTCTAGTTCTTGTTTAATTATTGGTAATAATGTTTTAATATCTTCCTTAGCTACATCTAGTAATATTGAATCATATGTGTATAATACTATTTTAGTTTTTTTACCTTTTAATATTTTTAATACACGCTCTAATGTCATCACATTATAATATGTTTCATACGCCTGAATAAGATAGCTTAGTAATTTATTTTTAGTTGGATTTTCTATTTTATTTTTATATATGATAGCTCCAGTAGGTAGATTTAAATAGCCATGTTTATTAAATTCTTTATATTTTTCATCTAACCATTCATTTAATTTACTAAAAAATGGAAACCATGCATATTCATCTCTAATACCACCATATATGTTTTGAAACATTATTTCTTTAGGTACTTCATCATATGGTTCTCCTTCAAATATATAATCAATTGTCTTAGCTATAATTCGTGGGTGGTAAGCACTATAATCAAATTCAACAAACACATAATTATTTGGTTCAAATGATTCACGTGCCGCACCCTTAGGTAAAGCAGCAAAATTAACACTGTTAAAGGCGTTTGATGGACGAGTAGTTAAATTATATAGATTATATTGTGTATAAACTGTATTCCCATAAATCGAATTATCTTTCCAAGTAGTTTCAAAATGTTTATTAAATTTACGTGGATCAATACCTATACCATTTTTCTCTATTTCATAAAATACATCAGTGAATGGACCATTTAAAAACTCATTAGCTACATACCATTTAGAAAAATATAGTTTTTCAACTAAATATTTATATATATTTTCCCATTTCTCATAATGTTTAGAAATTGGAATGAGTGTGTTTAATTCATTTATATAATATTTTTCACGATCAAAATCAGTGTGTACTTTAGTATCAAATTGTGACTCATCAACATAATTAATAAAATTAAAATCAATTAAGTTATCACCTGGTAGAAAATATAAATGGAATTTTTTATCTAAAACATAAACAAGTTCAATGTTAGAAAGAAATTGTTTAACAGTTTCCCAATCTAATTTAAATGCTTCACTATGGTCTATAGGTAATATATAACCTTTCTCTCCATCATTATAATATACTAAACATGGTTTAGTTAATGATGGATGACGATTATCATTTGTAGTGATAATATTAACAAAACAAGCATTATGTTCTGGTTTACCTAAATG
>Ga0181343_1001089_pt1 | contig 10924 bp, 26 predicted proteins | sample Su13VDMLBSD_FD_130110 | JGI IMG/M metagenome (GOLD analysis project Ga0181343, IMG submission 130110) | Freshwater viral communities from Lake Michigan, USA - Su13.VD.MLB.S.D | ecosystem: Environmental > Aquatic > Freshwater > Lake | place: USA: Michigan | collected 2013-07-15 | reverse complement strand
CGAGGAGAGAACGATGACCATCGATGAGAGACTGCGAGAGATTGACGATCACGCCCCATACATCGCAGCCCTGGAGGCCGCCGACCTTGGAGGCATCCTTGGCGGCCAGTGGTCGTGCGAGGATCGCGAGGGATGCGACACGGCGTGGATGCTGCGCGTCGTTGAAATTCAGACCGGAGAGGAGCCGGTCGCGCTTGGTGAGGCAATTAGCCTGCTGCGAAGCGGGCACGCTCCACGCGGGGCTACACCGTACCCCTGGACGGCCGAGAGGCTGCTAGAGATTCGCCGCCGAGATCAGTGAGACTGCCCAAACCCCAGCCGGCCCCGGCCGGCGAAACCAGAGGAGAGAACGATGGCAAAGAAGGCAGCAAAAAAGAAAACGGTAGCGAAGAAGGCCGACAAGGCCGCCGATGTCCTGCCGGGGATGCCCGGCAATTTTGTGGTGATCGGTCTTGGAAGCAAGCAGAACGAGGCGATGGCGGCGGCGATCCGAAGGAAACTTGCCGGCAACTGACGACCCGCCCCTGACCCCCGAACGCGGAAACGCGCGGGGGCATGGAGCGGGCCGCCACCGCGGCGGCCTGGAACATGGAAACCTAGAGACGAGGAGAGCGACGATGATGACGAAAGAACAACAGGCCCGCGAATACGCCGCCGCCCGCGAGGTGCCGCTAATTAGCGTCGGGATGCCGGAAGACAGTGTGACCGTCAACGGGCAGCCGACGCCGATTCAGAGCACCACAGGCTGCCGCCTGTCCGTAGTGAACTGGCTGCGGTCGGAAGGTTGGGGCCAACTCGACGAGATCGTCGAGGACGATGGTCAGATCGGCCGCGTGACCTGGACGCAGCACGAAGACGGCACCTGGGAGGCGACGAGCATCGAGTGGTCGGATGTCGCCTGACGGCCCGGCCCTGACCCCCGTCCGCGGAAACGCGACCGGGGCGACGGGCGGGCCGACGCGGCCCCGAACGTGAGAACCCAAACCCGAGGAGAGAACGATGAACGCGACTTCATACGAATACACGGTCGAGTGCCGGGGCGCGACTACCAACCCCTGCTATTACGAGATTCAGATGATCGAGGCAGCCTGCCCGCTGTGGCGGCGTTCCGACGATCTGTCCGATTGCACAGAGTTCGCCATGCTGCGATTCGGCAAACGAGCGCACGCGGCCGACGATCCCCGAGGAGACTTGGCAGGCAGTCGAGCAGTGGGCGACCATCAACGGATGACGCAGGAACGAGACAATTAGCGACCGATTACCCAGCCGGCCCCGGCCGGCGAAACACGAGGGCACCGTGAACACCTCTGACGAGAAAGAGATCGTTAAGTTTGATGCGGATTGCATGATCCGGCGACTGTGGACGGTCGCGAGTCAGGCAATCGCGGACGATGGCTTGAGCCGGCAGGATCGGCTTGGCTACGAGGCCGACATGCGCCTGCGGCCCCTCCACGAGCGACTTGTCGCCTTGGGGTGGATCGTGGAAACCTCGACGCATGGGAGCGTCTACTACTCAAGAGGCGGCGAGCGGCTGCGACTGTCGAATCACGAGGTGCCCTGGACGGCCGAGAGGCAAGACGCCAGCGACAACGGGCGATGGTCGTGGCATCGCAGCGGCTACCAGATCATCACAGAGCGGCAGTCGCTTGATGAATGCATGAGCGAGATCGACGCGATTGATTGTGAACTGCGGGACGAGTGACCGATTACCCAGCCGGCCCCGGCCGGCGAAACCAGAGGAGAGAACGATGAAGACGGCGACGAGGAAAAAGCACGGCGTGATCGTCACGGCCGGCAAGACGCACAGGACGAAAACGATCTGGAACCGCGGGCATCGCATGGTGACGTACCGCCGGCAGCCGCTGCGAATCCGGTTCAAGTCGAGGATGGTCAACGACGCGAACCAGAACCTCTGCGGCGGATGGTTCATGGACGGTGCCACGGGCGACGATATCAACCGGCAGATCGAAAAGCAGTTGATCGCGGGCCGCAAGCCGCTGGGCGTCATGGTGTTTTGGGACGAGGACGCGACCGCGGCGAAGGAGTGCGTGACGCGGCTCAAGGCCGCCGGCCTCGTGGTGCGGACGCTGCGAGGGTGGCGGTCAGGCCAGCAGTTCGTGGAAGCCTGCCACGACATTCGCGTGGGTGAGATTGGCGACCTGGGCGACCTCGTGAGCGACTACATCGAAAGCGGCGCCTTTGGTGACGCGGACGTGGACGGGCTGTGCAAAGAGTTCGCCATCTATTCGCGACGGAAACTCAAGTCGTTCCTGAGAGGCAACTGGGACATTCCAGAGTGCCCGGCCTGGGCGACGGGCCTCATCCTGGGCTACCCGGTCGAGAACACGATCAGCCTTTACGCCAACGCGATTTCCTGACACACACGCCACGGCGGGCCGCCGCAGCCCCCGAGCGTAGAAACCCCGTGCGGCGGAACGAGGAGAGACGCGATGAAATACGTCCTGTCAGACGTTGCCGGCGAGAACTATCGGTGCGCCGACGGCATGTGGAGCGAGAGCCTGGATGACGCGGAGCGATTCGACCACGACGCGGCGAAGGTACGGCAGGAGGAACTCCTGACGGCCGGCGTCCACACCCGGATCGTGGAAACCCACGGCAGGAAGCGAAAGACCTCCGAGGCGATGGTCATGCGGGTGTCGAAGGGTCTGGATGCCGTCGAGCGGGCCTGGGCCGGCAAGACCATCGGCATCGGCTACGAGGCCGACGTGGAGGTCGGGAGGATCGTCCTGACGCTCCAGCCTGAAGATTCACCGCAGGATGCTCTGCGGATCAGCGTGGACGTGGCGAACATTTGGATCGGTGAAGGCGAGGAGAACTAGATCATGGAGAAAATCAACCTGGGCGACTACATGACGGTGGCCGAGGCCCGCGAGGCTCTCGGCGCCAGCCAGCGAGGAATCTGGCGGGCGATCAGCCGGGCCGGCAGGGACAAGGTCTGCATCCGGTTTCTTGACCGGACGCTCGTCAAGAAGTCGGCGCTGGAAGTGCTCAAGGAGCACTACTATCCGTACTACTCCGAGGCCCATCAGAGTAAGGTGAAGGAGTGGGGGAGCCGTGGCGGCAAGGCCAAGGCGGCGGCGAAGAAGGCGGTCAAGAAAACCAAACCCAGGAGCACCCGACCGTGACAACGAACCGACTCTCGCCCTACGAGGCAGGCTGGCTGACCATGCTGGTAGAGCAGGGGATATGCACGAGGGGGGACGCCCAGGCGGCCATGAACCGCGTGGCCCAGGCTGCCATCGATGAACTGAACGCCCGCCGCGAAGCGGAGAAGTACGTTCGCAAGAAGAAGCGGAAAAAACGCGAGGACGAGTAGGCTACTGGTCGATAAACTACCCAGCAAGAAACAAGGAGGGGGCAATGGAACTGCATGATGGAGACAAGGTGTGGCTGGCCTTCGCGGTCGCGGAGTCCGATGGCACGGCGAAGGCGTTTGTCCATCGCGGAACGGTCATTTCGGCGCAGCACCGGATCGTGGAAACCGGAGGCATAGTCAGGGCTGTCTATCCGTTTGAGCGAGTCTGCGAGTGCGAGGCCGAGGGATGGCAGGCATGCGCGGCAATGCTGGGCGGATTCGTGAGCACGATACAGCAAAAAATTGACGAGTGCAGCCGCAAGGCCGCACAATTGCAAGTCGGGAAGGCGGTGCCGCAGTGACGTGGAACGAACTCGTTCGCGGCCTGCTGCTCGTGCGGCTGGGCCAGGAACTAGGCACCGACAGCCCGCTGGCCCGGTCGATTCACGGGCTGATCGACACGCTGCTCCAGGCTATTCGTTGAATCGCGGCCGCGGCGACGATGCGTGCCGCCGCGAGTGGCAAGGCAGGCACAGCAGGCGCAAATTAGAGAGCGAGTCGCTGCCGCCGGCAGCCTTCTCGTGAATGTGGTCGATCTGCGCCTTCTCGCGGACGATCATGCCGCAGAGTTGGCACTGACCCCCGTCCCGCGCAATGACCGCGAGCCTCGTGCGCTGCCACGCGGCAGACCCGTACCCGCGGGCCGTCGAGGACGGGCGTGCCTCACGCGGGCGGGCCAGCCACTGCGGGCGGAACGTCGGGATTTTTCGCGGCATATTGCCAGCCTGTCATGAGGACGCGATGAACGTGACGGTTCTTCCACCACTCCCACACAGCCCTTGCGACCAAGTTGGCGAGGATGGAGATCAGCAGCATCGCGACAACGGTGCCGTATTTCTTGCGGCAGCGGAGCCGGAGCCTCGCCCGCAACACCTCCTCCATCCGATCCGGCGGCGCGTCGAGCGGGTAGTCCTCGACCGCCATCTCGACCAGTTGGTCGCGCAGGCCGCCGTGGATCGCCAGCCGCAGGCCGCCGACCTTGGCGACGTGCTCCTTCAGCGAGGCGTATTTGATTGCTTCGGGCATTTGCCGTCCTTGCATGTTGGCGTCACGAGCACGCTCTTGGGCACCTTCCCCGTTCCGCCGCAATCCTGACAGGTCATGCGCACGACTCCGTCACCAACGACTCCGGCGCCGCGGCACGTTGGGCATGTGTCCCCAGGCTTCGGAGCCGGGGCCGGCGGCGCGGGGGCCGGCGGTGCGGCCATGATCGAATACAGCCCCGTCGGCGCCACGAACGCCTGAATGTCATCGACGGTGGGCGCCGGCGAGCAGGCCAGCGGTAGGGAAATGACGGCCAGCACGCCGCAGCACGCCAGCGCGTCGAGTATTGCGAGTCGCATCAGATGTGCCCCGTAGCGCCGAACGTGGTGTGCTTCCGGCGAGGCCAGCCGGCAACGCTCGACAGCGCGATGCACGAGCAGCGGTCAATCGTGTCGGCCAACGCCCAAAACGAACCATCTGGAATGTCGACGTCCGTTCCGCGAACGCGACGAGGGCCGCGGTTCCACTTGCTCCACGAGTTGTTCCAGAGGACGAGCGCCTGCCCGTACTTCTTCACGGTGTCGGGCCGGTCGTCGTAGCCCAGCCAGGATTCCGCGTGCGCCCAACGGGCGTTCTGTTCGGCCACGCCGTCCTCGTTGCGGGTGCTTGAGAACCCAAGGCCGGAGCAATTGAACACGCCGAAGCCGGCGGCCAGGAAGTCGCGGACTTGCTCGCGGCCCTTCAGGAACGTGGCGGTGCGAGCGACGTGCTGCTTCGACTCCGCGAGCCACTCGGCGCCGGGGGCGCGGGAGCCGCCCAGCCGCAGCGTGGCGGTGGTGTAGTTGGTGAGGTCGATCTTGAGGTCAGGGTAGGGCTTGCGAAGCAGGAAGCCCTTCTCGCAGGCGACCTTGGCGGCCTCGCTGCACACCCACCCGTCGCCGTCATACCCGCGCCACGCCCACAGGCTCTCGCTGGCGATGACGGAGTTGCGGACGCCCTCCGGCGGAAGGTCGGGGGCCACCTCGACGTGGCCCGATACCTCGTCGGGAAGGCCGTTCGCGATCTCCATGCCCAGCGACGTGAGAAGGCAGTTCGCGCTTGCCTTCGATACGCAGTCGCCAGTGAGTTGCGCTGGCCCAGGCCAGCAGTCGGGGAACACCTTCATCACCGCAGGGAACAGGAGCGTCAGTTTCCCGGCCCCGGCCCCGGCGAACTCCCACTCATGGGCCACGTCTTCGCCAACGGGGTTGCCGCCGCTGCGAATGATGTAGTCGGCAAAAATCTCGTCGGAGCGAGGATTCTTTCGGCAGCCGACGAGGCCGGCGCCGTAAGCCGAACGCGGATCAAAGTCACTCGCCATGAATCGTGAACGTCCATGAGAGGACACCGCAGGCCGCGACCATCTTTCCGCGAGCGTCTGCGTCGAGCGTCTTGATGTCGGCGCCGTTCGCGGCCACGAACACCTCGTCAATCGCCGGCCCCAGGCCGTCGTACTTCCCCACGTCCTTACGGTCGATGGCGAGGTCGAGGCTGCCGGCGTGGAACGCTTCAAACTTGTTCGTGTCGGTGATGATCGGAGTCGGCCGGTCGCCGTCGCGCAAAAGCACGAAGGCGATGGCCTCGTAGAAGTTCGCGAGATAGGCCCGGTCGCGGGGCGTCATCTTGCTCGCGATGGGTCGCAGGCTTGTGGCCCACTTGAGCGACTCCGGCGGCGGGGCGGGCGCGAGAACCTTGGCCGGCGAGGGCGGCCACTCCATCTCCAGCACGGCGCCCTTCCAGGCGAAGAACAGCAGCATGGCGGCCACGATGTAGCGGGGCTTCACTGGTCTGACCCTTGGACGAGGGCGTGAGTGATCGCTTCGATGGCCTTGCCAGCCTCGTCGCTGACGCCGCCCGTCTCCACGAGCCGGGCACGCACGCTCGCCAAGGCGACCATCGCGGCCTGGTAGGTCACGCCGGGGCGGGCCGGAGCCGGGGCAGGGGCGGGCGAGGGCAGCCGCTTGAGGTACGGGGCCAATTTCGGCCACAGGCCAACCAGGGCGGCGGCTCCGGTGCCCAGCACGCCGATGGCGATGGAGTCGATGGTCACTTGCGGCCCTCCAGCGTGGCGACGACCCAATCGAAGGCCGCTTTGCCTTCCGGCGTCTGCAAGATGGCCTCGACGTGGTCGAGGGCTTCGTCGTCCAGTTCGGTGCTCGACTTCCCTGCCGCCCACTTGAGCGCGGCGCAGATGGCGACGGCTCGCGAGTGCGGGTCGGCGGCCTCCGCGATGGCCTGGAGGCGACCAATCATCGGCGCCCACTCCGCGAACATCTTCAGTTTGTCGAGCAGCGGCATCCCGGCCCCGTAGACTTCATTTTCGTCCATCGCGATCCTCCTTGTGGCGGTTCAGAAACCGCTGGTACTCCAGGCTTGCGGTTCGGGCCTCGCTGGTCAGACAGCCCCGGCAGTAGGGCGTGTCTCGGACGCTGGAGAACAGCGGCGGGCTGTCGTCCCCGTGTCGAGGAAAGTCCCTCTGGTCGATTTCGTCGTCGTCAATCGGTGCCATGTACGACGAAATTCATGAGGTCATAGCAATCGGAAAACGCGGCCTCCACGATCTCCTTGGCCTCCGTCCGACTCATGGCGCGGTCAAACTTCCACAACTCGTCCGATGTCACGTCGTCACCCTGCCTCACCATGAGGCGGGCTTCCCGCGGCGCCACCAGTAGTCGTATTTCGGCCAGCATCCATGTCGCACTCGGTAGCCTTATCTATCCTAGCACGCCACGCCCCAGCGAGGCGGGCTTCCCGCTCGGCCGGAGTCCATTCAGCGCGGATTTTGGCGGCCTCTCGGCGTATCTCGTCGCGAGTCGGCAGATACACGTCTGACTCAAGCCGGGCGGGCAGGCCCAGGCTGGCGGCGGCGGCCTCCAACTGGGCCGGCGTGAAGTCCATCTCCTCCGCGATCTCCTCCATCGTGAGTTCCCCTTTCCATAGGTGGCGTATAGCCCGCTTCTGGTTGGGGGTGAGCGTCATGGAAGGATGGCGACGTATCTGCTCCCAGGATTGAGATAGAGTTGGTATCCGGCCGCCCTCATGTTCTTGTGCAACAAGACGTGCTCGCAATCGCTACCCTCGTACCGGACGCCAAGGGCGTAGAACGCATCGGCCGCGTAAACGCACAGGCCGCCAAACGCCGAATTCATCGGGATCGGAGGCGATGCGACGGGCGGCAGAAGCATGTGAAACCACAACATTCCGCCCGGCTTGTCGCGACGATCCTCCCAAAAATTGAGGCGGGCAGCCCAGGCGTCGTACTGGGCGATGCCTAGCGTCTCGTCGGCGGCGTGCTGCATGAAAAGCGACACGCTCGCCATCGCTCCAGGCACCGCCTGGAACACGCTCGACCGAAGGTCGCACAGCCGCCCGATTGAGTTCAATATGCCGACGACGCTAAACCCGCCGTGAGGGTCAAGGTCGAGGACGACGACGTAGTCGGCGTCGGGATGGTGCCCGAAAGCCCAATCCCGGCAGCGGTTCCGGTATTCCGCCAGCCGCACCGTCCGCTCCGGCTCAAACCCGCGAACGTCAGGGCGGTCGAGAGTGGCGTGCTCGGTCGTCACCCAAGGCCGCGAGGCGGCGAACTCCTTGAGAACCGTGTCTGTCCCGTCGGTCGAATCGTTCTCAAAGACGTAGAAGACCGCTTTGCGGAACATGGCCGCCGCCTCCTCGACCAACGCCAGCGTGTTGGTCAGGTGCGGCATCGCGTTCCTGGCGATGGCGAGGAACACGGCCTTCGTTCGCTTCGCTGTGTCGAGGCCGACCGTAGCGTGCTTACGGTATTCAGCGTCGTACTCCGGCTCGACGTGCCACAGGTCTTCTGGACGCTTCATTCTTCGCCCTCGACGGGCAGCGAATCAATGGCTGGCGCGAACACCCAAAAGTGCTGCGGGTGCGCGTCGGCGTGCGGGTGCTTCATCAGTCGCACTCCGTCCCGGCCCAGCCGCTCCAACTGCTCTCCCACGGCCTGCTGTGTGTCGTGAATCTCGATGAGGAACCGCGTGCCGATGAAGTCCTCCGGCGTGGCCCCTGCCAGGACAGTCGCCTCGGCGCCCTCCACGTCGATCTTGACGAAGTCGATCTCGTCGGTGCCGAAATACTGCTTGCACACGCCGCGAAGGGCATCGAGCGAAAGTGTCGTGACGCTGACGGTCTGCGCGACCGGAGCATCCTCCTGGCCCCCTGCCCCGATGGGGTGGTCGGCAAGCAGCGAGGACTGCCGCGTGTCCGGTCGAAGATGGAAGTCGGCCACGGCGTGCTTCTCGCCGGCCGCCACCATCATGTGGTGGACGTTGCTCGGCAGCCCGTTCAGCAGTTCGCCGTAGGCCCGCGGGTCAGGCTCAATCGCCAGGACGTGGTCGAACTGGGTCGCCAGCCAGCGAGTCCACTCGCCGGTATTCGCGCCGATGTCGATTGCTACGCGGCAGCGACCGGCGACCGCACGATCCGCGAACTCGGCCAGAAATTCTTCTTCCATCACTTTGCCTCGCACTGTGAAAGAAACGCTCGCACGTCCCCCGCGGAGTAACACACCGCGGTGTCGCACCCCGCGTCAGCCAACTGACGCAGACGGTGCTGTTGAATCTTTGTTGGGTGCTCCCCAGGCCGCTTGAATTCCATCCACGCCGCCCGCCCGTTCTTGATCGCCAGCACGTCGGGCAGCCCGGTCATCTGGTACGCGCCGCCGTGCAACTTGATCGCGAACCACCCCATCTCCTTGGCCGCCGCCATTCCCTTGGCGACGATTGTCTTCTCTAGCGGCTTCCGGCCGGCACCAGATACCCGCACGGCGTGAACCGGAACTCCGGCGGCGTCCACCTCTGACGCCGCAGCCCGACGCGCCGCTGCTCGCGCTCCTCTGGACTCCACGTCGCGCGAATCGCTGCCGCGCGGTCGTGAATTTCTTCGATTGAGGGGTCGGGCTGGTTTTGACGCTTGACGCGGCGCGGTAGCGAATACGCTCGCCCTAACTTCCACAGCCGCACGAGCGTGACGCCCAGTTCCTTTGCGACTTGCGTGTTTGTCTTCGTTTCGTCGTACCACAGTTCGTACAGTTTTTCGCGTGTGAAGTTCATGCTCACCTTCTCCTTGGTGTTGCGGAATAAGTAGCCAACCAGATCAAGCAATCGACAAGCGGGACGGGCGCGGCCCGTCAACGTGGTTCACGGGCGGCAGGCGACGACCGGAGTCGGCATGGCGGCTGCCCAGGCGCGAGGCCGCGACAATGCCGGCAGCGGTAGCGGCAACGGCGATCATCGTGAACAAGTCGCGGCGAATCACGGCAAGACTCCATTCCTGCGGGGGTCAATAGTGTCGCGGACGGTAGCCTACTGGTCAAGGTCTTTTTTCGGCTCGTGCTCGCCGCAGCCGGCCTCGCTCGACACGACCGGGAACCGCCACGGCTCGTCGGGGAAATTCCCCGGCCGGCAGGGCGGCAGCCGCCGACACTCCCCGGCACCGTCGCCGGCCGGGCGGAAAAACAGGCAGTCTGCGCAGGTCATTTCTTCCTCGCCTTCGCGCGGGCCTTCTCCGCGATGTCCATCGCGATGGCGACCGCCTGGGGATGCGGCGTTCCGGCCTTCACTTCGGCCGAGATATTCGCCGCGAGGTTGGCCTTGATCGCCTTCTCGGTCTTGCCGCCTTTTTTGAGTGGCATCACGCTGCTCCTTGTAGCACCTTCTCGCGGCGGGCCAGTTCCACGTCGGAATCGACCATCATCCGCACGAGGCCGTCGAAATCGACCGCCGGCCACCACAGCAACTCGCTGCGGGCCTTGTCGGGGTCGCCCAGCAGGAAATCGACCTCCGCGGGCCGGTAATAGCGTGGGTCGATGACGACGTAGTCCCGGTATTCCAGGCCCGCGTGGGCAAAGGCCCGCTCGCAGAACTCCCGCACCGTGTGCGCCTGCCCCGTCGCCACGACGTAGTCTCCGGGCGTCTCCTGCTGGAGCATGAGCCACATGGCGCGGACGTAGTCCCCAGCGAACCCCCAATCCCGGCGGGCGTCGAGGTTGCCCAGGTGGAGCGTCGATTGCAGGCCCGCCTTGATCCGGCCCACGGCCCGCGTGATCTTCCTCGTCACGAACGTCTCACCGCGGCGAGGACTCTCGTGGTTAAAGAGGATGCCGCACGAGGCGTGCAGGCCGTAGGACTCGCGGTAGTTCGCCGTGATCCAGTGGGCGTAGACCTTGGCGCACCCGTAGGGCGACCGGGGGTGGAACGGCGTGGCCTCGCCCTGCGGGGGCGGCGTCGAGCCGAACATCTCGGAACTGGAGGCTTGGTAGTAGCGGCAGCGGTTGCCAGTGGCGTCCTCGTAGTCGCGGATGGCCTCCAGCATCCGCAGCGTGCCGACCCCCGTGGCGTCGGCCGTGTAGACAGGCTGGTCGAAACTGACGCGGACGTGCGACTGCGCGGCCAGATGGTAGACCTCGTGCGGCGCCACGTCGCGGACGATGCGGCTCATCGCCGTGCCGTCTGCCACGTCGCCATAGTGCAGTTTGAGTTGGTCGTAGAGGTGGTCGAT
>Ga0181343_1001085_pt1 | contig 10955 bp, 8 predicted proteins | sample Su13VDMLBSD_FD_130110 | JGI IMG/M metagenome (GOLD analysis project Ga0181343, IMG submission 130110) | Freshwater viral communities from Lake Michigan, USA - Su13.VD.MLB.S.D | ecosystem: Environmental > Aquatic > Freshwater > Lake | place: USA: Michigan | collected 2013-07-15 | reverse complement strand
TGGATGCTATTGAATACTATAAAAATAAAGTATTTGAACCATCTGGTGATATGTTGGAGATGCAGAATGATTATATCAGGGAACAATCCAATATAGATAGTTTTATTGAGGACACCTATGATAACGGTGGTGATAATGATATGATTCTAAAAACAGACATTAAAATGTCATATGATTCATGGTGTAAGGATAATGGATATAAGCCTTACTCGATGAAGATTCTATATACTAAATTTGATGATATATATGGTAAATCAATTAAATATAAAAAGACGGGTTTATTTTATAATAGGTGGGTATATAAGGGTTTATACCTTAAACCAGAACCTAGTGATTTAGATGTGTTCTATACAGGTGAGCCAGCCATGTCTGATGCTTAAAAATTAGTAATTATAAGTTCGGTTTTAATATGATGCTGTCCGCCTTCATCACCTTTAGTATATTTGGTTTTGACTTTATGGATATTATAACTCTTAAATAATTCTTTACATTCTTTAGAGTCATTATATGATAATATAAACTTACCTTTTATATTTTTAAGAACGTCATATACGTCCTTAATATGTAAAGTATCATGAACGTATAATTTATCTGATGCTTCATATGGCGGGTCTAAATAGAATAATGTATTAGACGAATCATATTTTTTGATAACAGATAAAGCATTGGTATTTAAGATAGTGGTATTTTTTAATCTATCTTTATATGACTCACCATAATTTGATTTTATGGGTCGGGGATTACCAAAACTCTTTTGCTGTCCGTAAAAAGATATCTTGAATAATAAAAGGGATCTCAAAAACCTACCATACTCTGTGGAAGGATTAGAGTCTTTTATTTTTTTGAATTCGGTTTTAGAATATGTACCATTAATATCATTACTGATTTTATCTCCACTATATTTTTTAAAACCTTTATATATTTTTATAACTTCTTTGTCTAAGTCATTTATTACTTCTTTACTACTTGGTTCTTTATAAAAGAATATAGAACCTCCTCCTACAAATGGCTCGACATATGTCATATCCTCATATCCATCAGGGAAGTATTTATCCACTATAGTTTTTTTGAGTAGTGTCTTCCCACCGATTCTTGCCATGAATGGATTTAATCCATCACCACTTATCATTCCATATATTATATGTTCCATTATAATATATTAATAGATTTGTCTATAAATATATTATTAAATATGTGTAGAACCACTCCTTCGTATAACATCAACTTTAGATTCCTCATCGCTCGAGGAACTAAATGATCCACTACTTGAACCTTGCTTACTACTGGTAGGGGTATTTAACGAATCATCAAAATAGTCGTTAATGGTTAATAAATCTTTATGTATATTTTTATATAGAACACTTGATTGTTCCATTAATTTACAATACTCGTTGTATGTAGTCTCTATATATGTTTTAATATCTAAATCAGTAGGCCTTAAATTTATAGTTTTATATATATTAATACTTAATATATAATATCCCTTACTTAACGATATCTCATCATTTATATTACTACTTAAATTAAGATATATTTTTATAGAACTTAATATAGTGATAATCATAGATATACTCGTTGTAATAACTGTAGCATATTTAGGTTCTATAACACCCAATGCAGTAAAGGATGATGAGAATACAGATAATACTATAATAGGTATATCAAAGTATTTAGCAATAGAATTAAAATATACGTATCTTTGTGTGTGCTTTTTATTTAGTTGGACTGCATTCATTCTTATTCTTTGTAATATATTTATATATGCGTCATTCCATGATGTCGTGTTCGATGTCATATCTCTTTAAGTATTTTAATAAATTAGTTCTTAAATCCGTTGAAGATCCCCAAAGGATATAACGGGATAATGAACCAGCATTAACTGTAGTCCAGTCCTCATTTACTTCATGTCTTGCAATATAATTCTTCCTTTTAATTTTATCATGATGGTCTATATATGTCTCACCTTCTGAATCCCCAAAACTAATAGTTTTATCAGGGTCACTAAATTTTATGGTAAATCTTTTTTTAGGGTTTTTAGAATCTGTTAAACTCACAAGTCTCATTATATATACTAATAAGTATATATTTATATAGTTTATAATGTAGCAAGAGCAGTACCTGTAGCACGCCAGCATATTGATGTAGCAGCAGCACCAGCAACATGCCAGTTAAATGCAGTAGCACTTAATGATGTAATCGTTCCCGCATTTGATGTAACAGTACTATTGACAACTGTTAATGTGACACATGGTGCAGCCGAATATGCTTTAGGGAATGATAATGTCCCTGTAGTCGCACCACCAGTAGTAATTGTCCCAAATTGTTCTACACAATCCGCGGGTGCTCGTACATATGCTGGTGCGTTAGGGTTTAATTGTGATGAGTTAATACTGGTTACAGTTAATACGGTTCGGGTAGCAGTCTCACCTATAATTATAAATGAATTTGTCGATTGTGATAATTCATAAGTTTTATTACTCGGGATAGTGATTGTTGTACCACCCGCTGTTCCATTAGGTCCGCTATATATTACATCAGTTCCGGTCCTATTTATAGCCCATGACTGAGATGATAAGTTAGTTATATATATTTTATAACCATTCCTTGCAGTAGGTAGTGTAATAACTTGTGATGCAGTAGTTCCTGTCATTGTAAGATAGAATTCGCGATTAACACCAGAACTTGGAATTGTATAACTCGTAGTTACTGAAGTACCACCAGAACCACCATAATATACTATTGCACCACTATTTACTGTAAAACTTGTAGGGATATCAACATTACCTCTTAAACTTAATGGTAATGATGTTGCACCAATAGCAACACCAACTGAACTGGATAAATCTAAATAGTTAGTAGAAGTATTATTTTTAATATCATGTGTATATACTGACGTTTTAGCCAATTGAAGATTATCGGCATCTAAAGTTGATGTGACTACACCGCTTGTATTATCTGTCATTACTATATTATCCTGATTAATATTAATCTGTTTAGTAATAACACCAGCAGTGGTTTTGCGATACATTAAAAAATTATGGGTTGTTGCACCTGTCATAGCCTGTGATATCTCAGTATGTAAATAATTAGCATTTGTACCGTCATAATTTTGGAAGAAGAATCCGTTCGGGTCTGTTCCCGTACTTTTATATTGCATATCTAAATATCGTGCCGTTGGACCCCCGTATGCGAAGTCTAAACCCATATGTTGTACTGCTTCAGGAATATTAATTACACCATTATATCCCATGTTATACTCACAAAGACCACCCCAACCAGCCACTGGATTCCCACCGCGTGGGGCCATTATTAATTTATTATTAGTCCATAACATTCCATCACCGCTACTATCTGCTACTACTTGCATATTATTATAGTCAGTATGCATTCCATCATATTCTAAACTATTAATTCTACCAGCAGCAGAAGCAGAATTTAAAAGAAGATATATGTCTGTTGCTGTATTACCAGAAGTTAATACCTGATTTATATTTGGTGTTGTTGTTGTAGGTGTAGTCCAAGATAATGAACCACCACTTCCTCCAGAAGTTAAAACCTGACCTGAAGTTCCATAAGCACCAGTTAATGATAATGTATTATTACCACTATCGGAACTTAATTCAATATAATTAGATTCAGAGCCCGTCTCTCCATTTTGAATCTTTACACTATTATTTACGGCCAGTGTAGCACTATCAGGCGGGGTTGTTAGTGGTACAACGTTAGGGTCTGTAGCAGGGGCACTCCATGATACAGACCCACCCGACCCTCCAGATGTTAATACATGACCTGACGTTCCAGCATTATTATCTACTAAAAATTGGTTAAGTGTTGCGGTAGTTTTTAAAGTTAATTTATCGGCGAAGTTATATTGTGTTCCAGTTTGTGAAGTTGTAAAATTTGATTTAGTAACAGTACTAAAATAACGCGATAAAGATGTATCTGACGAACTTGTACCTACATTTGATTCAGTTCCGGACGAACCACATGTTAAACTTGTTGATTTTATTAATGGATTATCTATATTCATTACTGATGCTTGCAGACCTTGAACGGAATAGTATGTTATAGAACGATAATTAGGATTATTAAGGTCATAAGCGAGAATCTCTAATCCACCTGACCCCATCGCACAATAGTTAGTATTAACTAACGTTGGATTACCATCAGGATCTAAAGATGCTGTATTATATAAATTAAGACTTTGTTTTATGAATTTTGAGTCTAAAGTAGTAGATTGACCTACAATATTATATGGTTGTCCTACTAATGTTGTAGGAATCTCTTGTATAACTGTTGTTGTTGTTGTTAAATTTGTAGACATTTATTATTAATGTATAATAATGAATGTTTATATATTTTATTTTTTAAGTATAAGTTTGGACGAACACACACCCTACACCACCATTAACTGTAGTGTTAGGATTTGTTGCTGATGATGTATATCCACCAACACTATATTGTGCTATAGAAGTTGTAGTATTATTTGATGTAACTAAACTATTAAATGCTTGTGTTGTTGCACCTGTTAAAAATGGTGTAGTATTTGTATAACCTGCCGAACCATAAGAACCTGTTGCTTGATTATTTGTATAACCATTCGTATTATCTAATATAGTACCACCTCCAATACCCGCAGATCCTACTGCAGAAGATGTACCAATACCACCAGCCAGACCACCAAAAGCCGTACCTAATATTTTGGTGCCGTTCGTAATAGCAGTATAATATGACTCACCATTAACTGGCTTACATGAATAATAATTGTTACCAGCTGCAACCCATGTTCCAGTAATTGCATATTGGTTAGCCAGTGTAACGGTTTGAGTTGGTACAGAACCTGATATAGCAGCAATATAAGAATAAAATGCTTGTGTAGTCAGAGCCGAATAACCAGCAATAATATCACCAACTTCTAAAGCAGTACCGGTCAATGAGGTGATAGTTACAGTTGATAGAGTTCCAGAAGTTTGATTAAATGTCATTGTGCCTGTAGCATCATATTGATTAGATGAATTATATACATAATATAAAATAGGTGATGCTGTTGTTGGTGCTGTTACTCCATTGTCTGTCAATGATGATAGAATACCCGTTGTAAGTGTAGTAATTGACCTATTAAAAACCCATGCAGATAATATATATGGTCTTGTTGTTGTAGCATTTAATACACAATATATAATTGAACCAGTTACAATACTTTGGAAGTTTGCGGTAGTATAACCAGCAAGTGATCCAGCAATTGTTAATGTTTTACCACCGCTTAATGACGAACATGATCCAGCCCATCCTACCGCATTAGATAAAACAGTCATGGTTGTTCGATTCCTAATATCAGGATATAAAGTCGCCGTTAAAATAGTTGTTGTTGCGGTTTGTGCTGTGCTATATGTTACACCAGTAGATAAAGCACCACCAGCACCTCCTGAACCTCCGTAATACCGTGTAGCACCAGATGTGTTGGCAGTTCCATTATTACCACCACCTCCACATGTTAGAACAAAAAAGGACCGTGGTGTTCCTGTGACTGGTGTGATATTAACGGCTATAAAGGGTTTTAGATTATTAGTTAATGTTGTTGGTGTTGCTGTGTTATATGCTGTGTAAATATTTGTTGATGATACAGCAGATGTACCATTCGCTGATAATAATCTTGAACCGTCAGGGAATTGTATATATGAACCAGCATTAGGGAATAATATATTCTCATTCGCAGTGATATTTGTATTAAATACAGGTCCTACTGTTATTGCTGCAGAATATTGTTTAGTTCCGTCAGGGAACTCTAAATAATTAGTTGATGCTGCTCCAGACATTATTATATTAGTAGTAAAATCTGCAGAATCATTAAATAATACTGTAGAACCTACATCTATACCACCGTCTAAATATGAACGATTAGTAACTGTTAATTCATCTTGTACTGTTAAGTCTCCTGTGACTGTCTCACTTCCTTGAGATATAGGATATTTTAAATATAAAGTATTCGCTACTGCTTCTGTTAATGCATCACCTGATGATGTAAAATTAGAAGAATTAAATATAGCCTGTGTTTGAGTAGGTGGTGGATAAGTTGCCATTATTAAATTAATATAGTAATGTTTTTTTAAATCCGTTTAAAAATTTGTTATATATACTTATATAATGAACTCTAAGAACATTTTATCAAAAGGTAGAACAAAGACTAATAACAAAACTACCTTATCAGGGACATCCGATATCATTAACTTTTATGATGTTATTCCTTCTAAGTATAAAGATGAGGTAAATAATCCCAACGAACATTTACATGATATTAAATTACCATTCAGAATGTGTGTAGTTGCACCATCTGGTTCTGGTAAGACAAATTTTGTTCTGAATCTTTTAAGGATATTTAGTCAGGGTGAAGGAACATTTGCCGATATAGCCATTATAACCCGTAATAAAGATGAACCGTTATATAACTACTTATCAGGGGAACACGAACAAATACAGGTTAAAGAAGGTATGCATTCAACACCACGTTTAGATGACATGGATAAAAAATACAACCATTTAGTTATATGGGATGATTTGGTTCTAAGTAAGAACCTGCAACCAGTAGAAGAATATTATATGAGAGCACGTAAAAAGAATTGTAGTGTAATATTCTTAAGTCAGTCATATTATGATATCCCGTCTTTTATTAGGAAGAATAGTTCATATTTAGTCTTATTAAATTTAGGTGGTAGTAAAAGAGAACAGACCGCCATCATGAATGAATGGTCGTCCGATCTGGATAAAGATGAATTAAAAGCGGTATATAATGATGCGACGAGTCAGCACCTAAGACCTTTAATTATAACCGGAGGTAAGGTAGCACGTGATAAAAAATACCGCAAGGGGTTTTTAGATTATTATAATCTGGATGAATTTTTAAAAGATATTCCGAGGACGACAAAATCTGGGTTACGTAAGGAGCGGGTAAAAAAGGAATTATCCTCGGATAGCGAATCAGAGTAAAAGGTTCATTAATTACAACTTTATTATATTTAGTCATATTGACTATATATAATAATTAACGTTTAACACGTTTTAATATATACCTTCTCTTGTGCTATACTTGAACCCATCATTTTAAAATCGTCAGACATTAATTTATTAGTTTTAGAAGTCTCACTATATTTATCAGTCATATAAGTATGTCTTAATTGATTGACCGATATTTTATTGTTAAAGATTTTATTAAGTCTCTGAACCAACTGAACGTTGTTTAACTGGTTATGGTTAGTATCGTATAATAAATATTCTGTAGGATTAGACTTAATCCACTTATTCATAATCATTCTAAGTTCTTTAGGGATGGTAATATTTTGTCGTCTATAAGATTTTTGAGTCTTATAACTATTGAATACAAAACCTTTTTTATCCATAAAATTATCTTTTGTGTCATCCACATCTTTAATTTTAAAATCCACATAATCTTTAAGTCTCCTCGGCGGTATAAACATACCACCTAATAAACTTAAGATTACATAATTTTGTATATCTTGATAATCGTCTATACTCTTATTACGCTTACGATACAATTTAGAAGCCTTAGTTTTTAAATCCTCATAAATCTTCATTACTTCTTCAGTGTCTATCCACGAATCTTTTTGTTTGTCATTCTTCTCTTGTGAGTATATCTGCTGTTTAGACTTTTGTATATCATCCATCATTACATCTTGATAGTCGTCATTAGTAGTTAGAACGACCAATGCTGCAAGATATGTTTTACGACGGATAGGGTCTATGTCTTTAAGTTCATTAATAAATTTACCAGTATTATTAAACTTCTCTAATTCTATATCTTCATCACCATAAACCTTCTTATATAAATTACTCAAAAGACTATTATAAGTTTTAAGACTTGAGTCAGATAAATTAGGTCTGTTATTTTTTAGGACTGCTTTTATAGAGAGCATTATTAATCTTATACTTAATATTTATTTAAATCTCTTACGATTTAAAAAAATAAACCCTTAATAGTAATAATGAAGTTAAAAGGTTTATTACACTTATATAACGACGGACATGAACCATTCGGACGTGGTGGGTTGGGTTATCACCCCATTAGAATGTTGGGTGATGGGTTTTTTATTGATGAAGACCATAAAAAAATATTTTTTGATAATGATGACAGTCATAAATCAATACAACTTAAAGTTAAAGGTCAGGATAGACGAGTTAAATATAATATGGGTGATGCAGATTATGGATTAGTCAAAGCAATGTATAATGAATATTTAGATTCAAAAAAAGACCCTTATACATTATTACCTTTATTTGATTCATATTTAGAAGATGTTCCTGCTACAATAATAGTTCCTTTGACAACCGTTGATATGGAACAATATCCTTCTCACGCTCAATCCCAGCCAATAATTGAATTAAAAGACGGTAATAAAGTTCTTATTGATAAGAATGGCGATGTTTATGATGGAGCAACGCATACGGCAGACCATATTGTGATAGGTCCTGATAAAAAACCTGTTATTGGTGAGGATGGTAAAAATGTTTATGAGAAGTTATTTTATGACGATCATATAGATACAACAAAAGATTTATCTGAGTATATTAAACTTGCTAAAGAATATATATTTAATTCAAAAAGTAAATCATTAAATGGTAAAGTTTTTGAATCAGATGGATTACCATCAGACAGTTATGATGCTACAACATTAGGAAGGAAGGATATTGATGAGCGATTTAATGATAAACGTGATGCTATTAAAGTAATTAAGGCTTTTTTAAGGGCTGATTTAAGATTTATCAGTACTCTGTTACTAAAGTATAAAGATAAAAAAGATATAGATGATAAAAAGAATGAATTAATATCTTTATCAGATAAATTTATTAATATACTTAATAAACTTAATTATTCAGGTAATGACACATATATAAAAGAAGTATTATCTGATAAAACTATACGTATTAAAACTTCAAGTAATGCTGTAATACAACCAAGAACAACAGAAGCACCTTATCCTAAAACTGAAGTCTATAATGCTGGTGTTAATTATGATATTGATATACCAGTTCAAAATTTTAACAATCAAATTTTAACCGATTTATATACTACATCTATAAAAGTTAAGGGCAAGGAATTATCTTATGCTAAAAAATTTGAACGGGTTATGTGCGATCATTCTGTTGATGTTTATGGAACACCATTAAAAGATTCAGAGGCTTTTATACAACAAATGTATGATTCAAAAATTAAACCCACATTAATAAAATTAAGTGAAGAATTAAAAAAGATTAAAAAATTAACTCCAGAAGATATTCAAAATATACGTACAAAATATAATATACCTGATACAATAACTATACCTAAAAAATTAACTCCTCCAAATGATATTAAGAGTGCGTCATATTGTCACGATGCTGTACCAGTCACACCAGTACCTGAAGTTAAAGTAATAGCAGAATTTAAATTTTATGATAATATAGATTTTGAATATTTGATACAAAAAAATATAGAATTAAAAGAACTATACAAAGAAGAATTAAGAGAACAAAATCCTAATCATCCTTTATTATCAGATACAAAAGCCTTTGATATATCATTCTATCAAAATAGACCATATTATGGTATTCCTTTAACGTTAAATAAATTAAATAAGCAGAACCCAGATAATGAATTTTTAAAAATTAATACTTCTGATTCAAGATTTGTTATGGCTAATAAGTTTAAAGCGAGACATGTCATCAGTAGAATAATACATGGAGCATATGAACCATTCTTTACACTAAAAAATCAATTTACTAAATCTGAGGCTAATTATATAACTGATATAAATAAACAGATAATACCATATTTGATTAACAAAGAATTGAAGTCACATTTTAGTGGTGAATCTAAAAAACCTAAAGGATATGATTTTATTTTAACTACAAAGTGTAAAAATTCTATTGTGTCATATAATTATAGTGATGATGAATATATATCTGATCCGGCTCATATTTTTAATGTTTATCAAGCGTCACATAAATATGATTCTTATACAAATTATAGTGATGCAGATTTTGAGGCTGTATTAATACCCGCAGAACGATTTTATTATGAGGAATCGCAAACACAAACACCTATACCTAAACCTAAAGCACCAAACACAAAAGAACCCAAAACATCCAAACCTAAATCAACAAAAAAGAAGAATGAAGAGAGAATAGAGATTTAAAAAAATATAAGATATATATTATAATGCCACAATTAAAAGGTTCTGAACTTATGAAGTATTTGGAAGATAGAGTTAAAAAATTTTATAGTAAAAAAAGTAGTACTATTAAAAAGGACTTAGACTTAGTCAAAGCCGATGCAGTACATATCAAAGCACATCCATCAAAAGAAGATATTGATGAATTGATAGAAGATATATCTAAAGCACAAAAAAATATAACTGGAGGAACAATATACACAAAAACCAAAAGAGATAAAAAGGGTAAAGAAGATTATGATTTTGAAGTTATGGATGATGGATTAAGACTTTTAGTTAATGAAGAGGGTGATATGATAGAATTTGATACGATGGATAAAGATGCATATGACGATATAACAGCACAATTAAAAAACGCACAGGCAGGATATATAGATAAAGATGGTAATGAAGTTCATGGTGATTGGAGTAAGAGTCGTGAATATAAAGGTCTGTCAATTCCTGAACTACGTGATATATATGACATGGAAGCCAATGATGATAAATTTACAAAGGATAAATATGTTAAAGATTCACTTAAAAAAAGAGACAAATATTTAGAAGTTAAAAAGCATAAATCAGTTGGTGATAAAAAGGAGACACAACTTATACGAAGACAAATAGAAGAAGCACAACAGAGTATAGCACCTTTAGAACTTGTTAAATTAGTTAAAGAAGAATCATTAAGACGTGGAGAACGTACAAAATCGGAAGCAGAACAAATGAAGGCAATACAAAAAAAGATAGATAAGG
>Ga0181343_1001079_pt1 | contig 10989 bp, 18 predicted proteins | sample Su13VDMLBSD_FD_130110 | JGI IMG/M metagenome (GOLD analysis project Ga0181343, IMG submission 130110) | Freshwater viral communities from Lake Michigan, USA - Su13.VD.MLB.S.D | ecosystem: Environmental > Aquatic > Freshwater > Lake | place: USA: Michigan | collected 2013-07-15 | reverse complement strand
CTGGTGGGGCATGGGGTACCGCTGGAGCAACTGGTGGGACTACCCCTGACCGGGCTGGTGCCGCTGGCGGCGCGGCAGGACAAGCCGTGTCTGGGAACTCAAACATAACGTGGACTGCCTTTGGCACTAGATCGGGACCGATAGTATGACGACGATCACTTACACCTACGAAATCACTCGCGTCGATCCTGACGCTAAGGCGATGGACATCCTCTACACCTCGCCGGAATACGGCACCATGCTCGTTGGGGCGCGGATGCCTTGGGACGGAGAGACAGTCGAGCAGATCGCGAACATGTATTCTCCCGTCCGCAACTGGGTCGAGCAAACGCTTGCCGTCGCATCTGTCTCTGTCGGCGCTGGTGGCGAGGTGGCTGTTAGCTTGGGTGGGGGAGAAGCCCCAACGTCAAGAACCATGTCAAAGCTCGAGCTGGTCCGCGCAATGCGTAGTACTGACCACGGCGATGTATCCTTGTGGGATATATTCAAGGCTCAGATCGCTTTGGCTGACGAAGCGACACAAGAGGACTGGCAGATTGCTGCTGAGCTTTCGAACGATGATCCTGTGCTGGTGGCCGTTATGACGACCATTTACGGAGACGAGGCTGCGGCGCAGATTGCCGCCATTTACGGCTATCAAGCGTGACGGCTTATGCCGACATATTTAAGGACGATCTCTACCAATACATGGTGGGGCCGTCTTATGCTGCCTACGTTCAGAAATCTGTGGATATCATTCTGAGCCACGCAGGTGACGCGAAGACCGCGCTTTCAGTTGGGTGCGGCAACGGTGACATTGAGGCTGCTATTGGCGACAAGCTTGATCTAACGCTGCACGACACCCATGACGCAGTCTGCACTACCTACCCTGATTTACACTGGCTCCCGCACCTGCCCAACGAGCAGTTTGACTATGTTTACGCCCACGGCTCCGTCTTCGCCTGCGTCCACCAAGAGCATAAGCAGAAGTTCATCGACGACCTAGCGGCGAGGGTCAAAGATGGCGGAACCCTCTACATATGCGGCGGAAACAGCAAGCGGTGCCGTTGCCGGGGTACCGCCTACAGCGTCAACGGAAAGACAGTCACAGAGGCAGTAACCAAGTTTGGCCCCGGCTGGCACATCCTAACCACGCATGTGTGGGGTGTCGCCCGCATTGAAGTGACTTACTACACCGCAGAGGTAGCCGACTACTTTGCGCCCCATCTGCACCGCATTCGCTGCGTGACTGGTCGGCGTGACCAGCTTGCGCGGACGTGATATACTCAACCTGACCCACATAAAGGAGGGGCATCATGTTTGGCTTTAGTCCCTTCTCCGCAGCCCCATTCTCGGCTCTTGGCGATACGTCAGACATTGTAGTTGGCCTTGTTGGCGTATCTGCATCTGGAGCTGTTGGCGACGTTGTGGCTCCCGCTGCCGCGCTCCCGACGGGGGTTTCAGCCTCTGCCGACCTCGGCTCTGTTGTGGTGTCCGGGTCTGCCCCGGTCTCCGTTTCTGGAGTGTCCGCCTCTGCAACTCTCGGTACGGTCGTTGCTCAGGCGGGTGCCGACGTACCTGTATCAGGCGTATCTGCCACCGCAGCCCTCGGTTCCGTCACCGTTACGGGCTCCGCCCTTGTTCTTCCAACAGGTGTCTCCGCCTCTGCGCAGCTTGGCGATGTCACCGTCACGGCCTCCGCTCTCGTTCTACCAACGGGCGTCTCCGCCTCTGGGCAGCTTGGCGACGTCTTCGTCACGGGTTCGGCCCTTGTCCTCCCAACGGGCGTTTCTGGCGCGGTTGCGCTCGGAACTGTTATTGCTCAGGCGGGCGCTGATGTTCCCGTGGCTGGAGTCTCCGCCTCCGGTGCCGTTGGTTCCGTCACTGTCACGGGCTCTGCGGTCGTCATCCCGCTTGGTGTCAGTGCCGTAGGACGCGTCGGTCAAGCCACCGTGTGGGGTAATATTGTGCCGAACCCCGGCACGTCTTGGGACCCCCTAAACCCTGCCCCGCCCACCTCTTGGAACGCTATTTCTCCATCGCTCGGTTCTGCGTGGACGGAGGTCGATCCAGATGCTATAAATTCATGGACAGAGGTGGAGCCATCTCCGGCGACCATCTGGACAACCATCGCGGCGTGAGGATGACCTATGCCCAGTACATACACTAACAACCTCGGGATTGAACTCCCAGCCGATGGTGAACAGGACGGCATCTGGGGTGACGTTGTCAACGACAACATGAACATCCTCGACCGTGCCATCAATGGCTCGGTTGTTCTCTCGCTGAGCGGTACATCCTCAACGCTGACCACCTCGGACGGCACTCTCTCCAACGGTCAGTACAAGGCTCTAATCCTCGGCGGCTCCCCAAGCGGGACGCACACGATCACCATCGCACCCAACGACGCCCAGAAGATTTACTTCGTCTACAACCTGTCCGGTCAGTCGGCGGTGTTCACCCAAGGATCGGGCACAAACGTCACCATCGCAAACGGCGACACCGGAATCATCTACTCTGACGGCGGGGGCGGCGCTGCAGGGGTCGTCAACCTGACCGACAACTTCGCCATGAACTCCGTCAAGATCACGGGCGGCACAATCACCGGGATCACAGACCTCGCCGTCGCTGACGGCGGCACTGGAGCTTCTGACGCATCGGGGGCAAGAACAAATCTCGGCCTCGGGACGATGGCCACGCAGGCCGCATCTTCGGTGTCTATTACTGGGGGCTCTATCACAGGGATTACCGACCTTGCCGTGGCGGATGGTGGCACTGGCTCCTCGACTGCATCCGGCGCACGGACCAATCTTGGACTCGCAATCGGCACGGACGTTCAGGCGCAGATCACTGGCGGGGCGACCACGATCACGTCTTCAAACCTCACAGCGTCCCGAGCGCTTGCTTCGGACGGCTCCGGCAAGGTTGCCGTAAGCTCCGTGACATCCACCGAGCTCGGTTATGTATCGGGTGTTACCTCTGCCATCCAGACGCAGCTAGACGTCAGATACACGAGCGCAAGCCTTTCATCTCAGGCTCAAGCCGAAGCCGGAACCGACAACACCACTCTCATGACCCCGCTGCGGACGGCTCAGGCTATTGCGGCCTTGACTGGGCTCAGCAACTTCGTCGCAAGAACATCCACAGGTTCCTTTACCGTCCCTTCTGGTGTTACAAAGCTGTATATCTATGCAGCGGGCGGTGGCGGCGGGGGTGGGCAGGGCACCACTTCTGGCGGGGGGCGCAGTGGGCCAGTCGTGAATACCCCGGGGGGACTTGGCGGGCTCGGCGGCACGGCCTTTTCTGGCATTACCGTGACGCCACTCTCAAGCATCAGCTATACCATAGGTAGCGGAGGTGCAGGCAGTAATTCCGGAAGCGGTTCCGCTGGTGGGTCAACAACTGTGGACACAATTACCTGCCCCGGAGGAGGTGGAGGTCTAGTTGGGGGGACTCCGGGGGCTAATGGAGTTGGCTCTGGAGGTAATCTTGCTAACAATGTCTATCTGTCAGCCCTGCTCAACCTGCTAACGCTCAGGGATTCCGCTGTGGACGATGTGTTTCTTTTTGTCAACCAGACGGACACCCGCGGAGCTGGAAGCGGCTTGTCGGCCATCTCTTACGCATACCCCGGAACATTTACTTCTGGGGCTAGGGGGTCTGGTGAGACAACTAGCAGTGCCAATAACGCCAGCGGTGGCGTCGGTGGCGCTGTCATCTTTATGTATTGAGGGGCAAGGCAATGGCCATATACGCAATCATCTCAAACGGAATTGTCCAGAACAAGGTTTTGGCTGATGCCGCCGAAGACTTGTCGTCGTTTCCCGAGGTGTGTCCAATCTCTGACGATGCACTTGTGGACATTGGCTGGACCTTTTCTGATGGCGTCTTTACTGCGCCACCGCCCGCTCCTGTTGATCCCGCGACAGCAGCACTCGACATTCGCACTCAAAGGAACCGTCTCCTCACAATGCGTGTAGACCCCATCGTCATGAACGCGCTTCGCTGGGCTGACTTGACTGCTGAACAGCAAGAAGAGGTTGCCACCTATCGCAGCGCACTGCTGGATATTACGGATCAAGCGGGCTTCCCCACCAACATCACATGGCCGGAAGTCCCGGCCTTTGCGCGGTGACGCTCTACCTGCCCAACGTATCTTTTGTGGCTGTCCCAAAGACGGCCACAATTGCCATTGAGCAAACCTTCTCTCCGTATGCGACGAACTACAAGCCCCACCAGCACGACCCCGTCGATGCCGTAAAGGAGCGATCTCCAAACCCGTGCATCGCGGTCATCCGACATCCGCTGCGCTGGATCGAGAGCTACTACAAGTATCTCCGCTTCTCGCCATACTTTGCTCGAACAGACTCGATCTGGGGGCTGCACTCAAAGTCTTTTGAGCAGTTTGTCTGGGCCTACATTCGTGGGCAGCACATGTGGCCCGAGCCTCTGAGAGATCAGTCGTCCTACGTCTCTCGCAACGGAGCAACTGTCGAACATCTCTACAGATACGAAGACCTGAGCAATGCGGTCGATCACCTGTGTGATGCCTGCGGTGCAAGGGTAGAGCTCGAGCGTCACAACGTCTCCCGCGATGCTCCTCTTGATCTATCCGCAGGGGCAGTGTCTGCATTTGAGCAGTCAGCAAAACGCGACTATGATCTGTACGAAACCTTGGGGTTAGCACATGCCTCCTGAAATTCTCTGGAACGTCGGCCTTACCGCCATCCTCGCCCTCGTGGGCTGGATTCTCAAAGGACATGCCGACGAGGTGCAGAGACTGCAAATCCTGCTCAATCGCACCCGCGAGGACATGGCGCGGGAGTACGTCACCAAGACCGACGTGCAGGCCAGCATCAACATGCTGATCGCCCGGATCGACAACCTCGACCACAAGATCGACGCCCTCCTGCGGAGCCTTGCCAAATGAGACTTGTCCTCGTCCTCTTGGTCGCCGGGTGCGGCCCTGTTACTGTGTCCTCGGTGGCCTACACCACTGCCTGCCCCAAAGGTGACCGACAGTGCGAGATTCGTCAGAACGCGGAAACGCTATACTACATGAGCCAAGAGGACGCGGCCAACGCGCTGCTGTGCTCTGGCGACACGCGGGACGTTATGGGAGCCTTGTGCTCTATCTACTGACGGCAGGCATCGCTGACGCTCAAGTGACGGGCGATCTCAACACCAACAGCGGCAACACCAACTCGACCATCGACAGCGGGAACGTCTCCACCAGCGAGACAAAGAATTACAACGGGTCTGGCTCCGCCCCGTTCTCTACTCCTGTGCCTACGGCTGCAGCGCCTACGGTTATGGGCGGCGGCGGCAACGATAGCTGCTTGATCCCCGAACAGAGCGCCTACCAGATCAGCATCTTCGGCAGGGCTAAGGGCAGCATGGTGCAAGACCCGGCCTGCAACCGCCGCAAGGACGCCCGCCTCTTGGGAACCCCGCAGGAACAGGGCGGTCTCGGCCTGCAGGTCAGCGGCATCTCGGTCATGTGCGACAGCCCTGCGATCTTCAAGGCCATGGCTTTGGCCAGCACTCCCTGCCCGATCTACTCTCTCGAGACAGGCAAGCTGCTTGTGGGCCGAGACGGCTACATGGCTATGCGTTCACAGCCTGATATTTATGTGGTAGGATACGCCAGCGACCGGGCGTTCTGGGACGCATTTCTCAAGATGGGAGAGGAACTTCCTGATGTCCTACCTCAAGAAAACAGTGGTCCTACTCTGTCTGAGCGCTTCCGCCGCTCACGCCGATCCAACGATGACGGGGCTGAACCAGTCAGCCCAGACAATCCTTAACCAGCTTTCCGCGGCCCAAGACCTGACGGGCGGCGCTGTCTATAGCGCCGGGCAAGGCGACATCCTGAACCCCGGCATCATGCAGACGGCCAGCATCACTGAACAGATGCGTCTGGACTACAACTCTGACATTCAGGGGGTGATCGACGCGACGTACTATAACGCCGAGATGCTGTTTCAGGATAAACACGAAACAGCGATGGCAAATCTCGATACGGCTGTCGATAACCTCGTTGCCGCGACTGCGGTTTTGATGGAAGTGCAAGCCGTCGCCAATATGGCAGCCAACGCCGATACCGTGACCGAACAGATCGCCGTGCAGGCTGTCTTGACCAACAACGACATGACGATCACCGCCGCCGACGTGAGCAACTACAACAACGCGCTCGGTGCGGTGCAGTCCTACGCCCGCGAGGCTGGTGCCTTCTTGGCCGCTTCTCGCAACGCCAGCATGACCAGCACGGTGGACAACTACGCCGCCAACACCAGCACCAGCCTCTACGGTGCCACGGTGGCCTACAGCGCCACGGCTGACATCATCAACGTCTCTGCGGCAAACGCCTTCGGCCTCGGCTTCCAAGGCATGCTGCAGAACAACATGGTGTCGCTCGAGGATGTCTACGCAGCGGGCTACGGCTCGTGAGCGAAGAAGCTGAAACCAACGGCCTGCGGATCGCTGGCTTTGACATCAAGGGCTGGTGGGTTGCCGCCGCCCTTCCTGTCTTGTCTGGCTTGAGCGGCACGATCTACGTCGGCTATGATACCGTCAACCGTTTCTGGGCTGTTGAGGAGAGCGTGAATGGGGTCTTGGGCGTCGAGAGCCGGGTGCAAACTCTGGAGCAAGCGATCCAAGACAATGACGTGCGCGGGCTTGCACCGAAGCTGTCGGCAATCTCGACCCAGATGGGGACGATCCTTGAGCAACAGAAAGAGTTGATGGACTTGAGGTCCATGGTCGAGAAGTCGGACAGCGTCACCAGCGGCCTCGCTGGCAAGCTGGAGAAATACGACGCCGAGATCGAAGACCTCTGGAAGGCCATGGACGACCTGATAAGGAACCCGATGCAATGATGAAACTTGAGAACTTCGTTTGGCTGGGCTTTATTGCCGCCGTGGCCGCGGTCTTCTGGATCAGTGGTGATGGTTTCTACCGCTACCCCTGCCAAGACCCTGAGAACTGGGCTGCGCTTGAGTGCACCCCGCCGATTTGCCTCCGCACCGGTATGTGTGCCACTGACCTCACAGGAGCCTCGCAATGAGCAAGAACGACCCAGAAATGATGGAAGCCAAGCTGCGCTACTTTATCGGCTGCGCCTTGGTGGTGATCTTGGCCGGGACCATCTTCACCATCCTCTACAGCCTCGTCTTCGTGACCCAGCCTCTCGGCGAGTCGAGCGAGAACGACCGCAAGTTCTTTGAGCTGCTGACCCCCATCGCCTCGTTTATCGTCGGCGCTCTCGGCGGCGTGATGGCTGCAGGCAACAACCGTAACAAGGGTGGTAATGACGAGCCGCCCGCCCCACAGGAGTACACCGAATGATCGGACGCATCGTTGGGATGCTTGTTGGCCGCAAGCTCAAAGAGAAGGCCGTGGACGCAGTGCTGGATAAGGTGAACCTGCCTGACCCGGTGGAGAACGCAATCAAGATCGCTGCCACGGGCAACGTGGGTGACCTGCTCGGCGGTATGGGCAAAGACATGGCGCAGGAAGCTGTGCTGGATGCCGTCACCAAGCGGGTACCGATCAAGAGACCCAAGAAATGAGGTGGCTCGTTGCCCTGCTCCTGTCAGCAACCCCTGCGTTTTCTACGCCCTACGAAATCACTAGGGTCATCGACGGCGATACGGTGGAGATTGCGGTGGATTTTCTCCCGTCGCCCCTCCCGCCCAAGCTCTCGATCCGCGTGATGGGCATCGACACGCCTGAGAAAGCTCCTCGCGCTCAGTGCGATGCTGAGGCTGCACTTGCAAAGAAGGCCAGCGCCTTCACGAAGAACGCTGTAGCCAACGCTCTTGAGGTCGATATCAAAATCCTCAAGTGGGACAAATATGGTGGCCGCGTGCTGGGTGAGGTCTATCTGGACCACCAGAGCCTAGCTGAAAGTCTCGTCTCCGCCGGGCTGGCCCGGCACTACAAAGGTGATGCCAAGCAGTCTTGGTGCGAATAGGAGAACCTAAATGAGCCTGATTACCGTAGACCAGCTGCGTGCCATGATCCCCACCAATAAGGAGGTCGAGGCTTGGTGCGACGAGCTGAACAAGGCACTGCCGAAGTACGACATCACGACTGACCAGCGCATCGCCGGGTTCATCTCGCAGTGCGCTCACGAGTCGATGGACTTCAACGCCATGAGCGAGAACCTCAACTACCGCGAGGAAACGCTGAATAAGGTCTTCCCGCGCTACTTTGGCCCCGGCAAGCGCAACGCTGCCGAATATGCCCGCAACCCGGAGAAGATCGCCAACTACGTCTACATGGACGAGTTCCGCACCTCCAAGCTGGGCAACGTGCATCCCGGTGACGGCTGGCGCTTCCGTGGCCGCGGGCTCAAACAGCTCACTGGCCGTGATAACTATACGCGCTTCGCCAAGGACTACGACCTGACCGCGGAAGAAGCTGCCGTGTGGGTGGAGACCAAGGAGGGCGCGTTGGCGTCGGCTCTGTGGTTCTGGAACACCAACAAGCTGAACGCCGTCGCCGACACCGGCAACGTAGCTGCCCTGACCAAGAAGATCAACGGCGGAGACATCGGTCTCGCTGACCGTCAGGCTCGTTACGCCAAGGCTATGGCTGCACTTGGTGGTAAGATCACAGCCGCTGCACCGGCTGCCGCTGCCCCCTCGGGTGGTACACTGCGCAAAGGATCGAAGGGCGACGAGGTCAAGAAGATGCAGGCCAAGCTTGGACTTGCAGCTGATGGCGACTTTGGACCGGGGACGGAGGCAGCGCTCAAGAAGTGGCAGGCTGAAAACGGTCTGACCGCCGACGGCGTAGCTGGCCCTAAGACATTGGCTAAACTGCTCGGGTGATGTAGTATCTCCGCCAACAGGAGACTGCCATGGCACTCACGAAGCTCGTATTCCGGCCCGGTATCAACCGCGAGACCACCGCCTACGCCAACGAGGGCGGATGGTGGGATGGAAACCTTGTGCGTTTCCGGGCCGGAAAGCCTGAAAGTATCGGGGGCTGGACCCGGTACACAAGCACACAAATGCTCGGCACCGGGCGCTCCTTGCTGACGTGGACTGCGCTTGACGGCACGATCTATACGGGCATGGGCACCAACCTAAAATACTACGTCATTCGTGGCGGTGGCCTGAACGACATTACCCCCCTCAGAGAGACGACCACGGCAGGTGCGGTGACCTTCGCAGCGACCAACGGCTCGTCGGTAATAACCGTCACAGACACGAGCAACGGAGTCTTGCTTGGGGACTTTGTCATATTTTCTGGGGCCGCAAGCCTTGGAGGCAACGTCACAGCAACGGTGCTAAACGACGAGCATCAGGTGACTCGCGTCGTCACCGCAAACACTTACGAAATAACGGTCAGCGTCACCGCAAACTCGTCTGACAGTGGTAACGGCGGGGCCTCCGTCGTCGGTGCCTATCAGATCAACACTGGCCTAGACACGTCGGTGTTCGGCACTGGGTGGGGAACAGGTCCTTGGTCTCGCGGGACTTGGGGCTCTGGCTCAACCACCACCGTGCCGGGCGCTCAGCTCCGCATCTGGTCGCAGGATAACTACGGGGAAGACCTCATTATCTGCGTTCAGGATGGTGGCATCTACTACTGGGACAAGAGCGGGGGCTTGACGGCCCGAGCAGTTGCTCTCGAAGACTTAGCGGGGGCTCAGGCTGCGCCGACCATCGCCAAAACCGTCATTGTGTCGGAACGCGACCGCCACGTCATTGCTTTCGGCTGTGACCCCGAGGGCGATCCCGGGGTGCAGGACCCCCTTGTTATTCGGTTCTCGGACCAAGAAAACGCCGCAGAGTGGCGCGCACTTCCCACTACTACGGCGGGCGAGTTGCGTATCGGCACTGGCTCCGAGATCATTGGCGCTATCCAGACCAAGCAGCAGATCGTCGTGTTTACCGACGTGTCTGTCCACGCCATGCAGTATATCGGCGACCCCTTCACATTCGGCCTTCAAGAGGTGTCTTCCTCCGTCTCTATCATCAGCCCTAACGCAATGGTCGCCGTGGGTGACGTCGTCTACTGGATGGGGAAGAACGAGTTCTACGCCTACGACGGTGCGGTGGTGCAGATTCCCTGCGACGTCAAGGAGTACGTTTTCTCAGGGATGAACATCCAGCAGCAGCTCAAGGTGTATGCCGGTCACTCCAGCTCCTTCTCCGAAGTGTGGTGGTTCTACGCCAGCTCGGGCAGCCAAGAGAACGATAGCTATGTAGTTTACAACTACGAGCAGCGTGTATGGTACTATGGCACTATGTCTCGCACAGCGTGGCAGGACCGCAATGTGCTGTCCTTCCCAACCGCTATATCGCCTGACGGCTACGTCTACTACCAAGAGAACGGTCTCAACGACGGCAGCGTCAACCCGCCTGCAGCACTTGAGCCTTACATCGAGTCGAGCGTGATAGACATGGGCGATGGCGATCAGTTCATGTTTGCTACTCGGGTTATCCCCGACCTGACGTTCCGCAACTCCACCAATGACGCTCCGACAGCCACCTTGACCATCAAGGCACGGAACTTCCCCGGCGGTGCCTACTTCGCGTCGGACGCCGATCCGGTGACAAAGACCTCGTCTCTCCCGGTCGAGCAGTTTACCAACGAGCTCTATGTGCGTCTCCGCGGTCGGTCTATGTCCCTGCGGGTTGAGTCTAACCAGATCAACACGGCTTGGCGGCTTGGCGATCCTCGTCTCGATCTTAGAACCGACGGGAGGAAGTAATGCCCAGCAGCTCACCCGCACCGTTCTTCCCGACGCCACCCGGCGAATACAATCGCCAGTACATGGCACAGCTCGTCCGTGCCTTCTCGGTCTTCGTCCAGCAGTCCAACAATCCGGGCGATGCGATCTTCACCACGCTCAAGCTGACCGCACTGCCCATCTACGCCAACAACGCCGCAGCCATCGCCGGGGGGCTCATCGCCGGAGATGTCTATAAAACAGCCACTGGAGAGCTTCGGATTGTCGTGTAGCGCGGCATCTGCTAAGTTGTGACAAACTCG
>Ga0181343_1001078_pt1 | contig 10995 bp, 21 predicted proteins | sample Su13VDMLBSD_FD_130110 | JGI IMG/M metagenome (GOLD analysis project Ga0181343, IMG submission 130110) | Freshwater viral communities from Lake Michigan, USA - Su13.VD.MLB.S.D | ecosystem: Environmental > Aquatic > Freshwater > Lake | place: USA: Michigan | collected 2013-07-15 | reverse complement strand
GTGCTCAACGTCGCGGTACTCACCACGGACGGGCGGATCGGACCAGAGCACCTGAGGGCTGTCTGACGCGGCGGGTCGGAGCGCGGGGTCAAAAGCTCTTCAATTTTTCCCGGGAGGAGAGTTGACCCGTGTGACTTCTCAAAAAAAGATCTTTTTTGTGCTCGAGAAGTTCATTTCACAGAATGCAAAGTAAGATACTTTTTGTCTGAGCACAAGCTAAACAGCTGCAGACAGGAGACGAGATGACAATCAGCACGGCAGATGTGGGCAGGGTCAAGCAAGAGTCACGCGAGAGAATCATCAATCACGGCTATCCAGGTGTAATCAAGGAGCTAGTCTCCAACGCCTGGGACGCAATCAGGTCAAGAGCAGATCAAACAGATCAGCGGCCCGGAAGGGTGTTTGTCACGTACGCGCGGGACGAGGAGATGGGCCACGGCATGATCATCGTGGCAGACGACGGCGCCGGAATGACCCAGTCGGGCCTGAGCCTGCCGTACGACATGTCCTTCTGCTACGGGGCAGCGGGATCCACCGTCAAGGGCGGCAAGTTCAATGTCGGCTCGAAGTCCTGGGCGTCGATCGCGCAGAGGTGCACCTACATCTCCCGCTCATCTACAGAAAGCCCCTGGTCCGGCGTGTTCTCAACGACGCAGGACATCGAGACCGCGAGGAAGCAGAACCTCAGCCACATTCCGCACACCAGAATGAGCGCCGCCGACGTCTCGCAGAGAATGAGAGACCTCAGCGCATCCTACGACTTTGTGGCGACAAGAAGCCAAAAGAAGAATGGAGAGCAGCCCAAGAAGTACAGCCCGCTTGGGTGCCTTGACATTCTAAGTGGGACGGGCACGATCGTCATCTACGAGGGCGTGGGTGCGAAGGAGCTGCAGGCGCCCAAGGGAGCGCCCGACGGCAGGACGCTGATCTCACACGCAGCATTCAAGATCGGCATGCACTTCTCTCGACAGATCAACAGCGGTCAGATGATCGTCGAGGTTGCGCACCTCGGCCTCTCAGGGGACCGCCTGAAGGACTCGCCGGGCACGAGGGATGTGTCGCACAGGACGGTGAAGGGCGTGGCGCAGATCAGGGACCTCGCGCCGATCTGCCCTCCAATCTTCACGCAGGTGATTCCTCTCGGCGGGGGAGAGGCAGTCACTGTGACGGGCTGGGCGTGCGACGCCGATTCCCAGGCGATCCTCAAGCGAAAGGGCGGGGTCGTGGGAGGACTCACTCGCATGGAGGTGATCAGGACGGGGGGAGACAACAATCCGGATGTCGTGAAGGAGAACTGGGGCGGAGAGAATCCCACCTTCGGACGGTGGCTCCCATGCCAGGGAGTGGACATCATCAGGAACGACGAGTACGTCGCGACGGTGCGTGTTCCCGGGGTGAAGCAGCACCCAACAGACAACTACTGCAGGATCGAGGTGGAGTACGTCGCGGGACCCCTGACAGAGCAGGCGATCGACATCACAGCGAACAGAATGAACGCAAACATCGCGAGCTCCGAAGTCGAGGACGCGTGCGCTCAGGCGTACAGGGAGTACCTGAGGGTAAAGGCGGACGTCAAGAGCTCGCCCAAGCCCGCATCAGCGTCGAAGGCGGCGGCGAACGCGGCCAGCAGCGATCTCATGGCGCAGCTTGAGGCCCTCAGGCAGGAGAACGAGGAGATGAAGAGGGAGAGCGCCGCGAGGAGCGAGGAGCACAGGGAGCTCAAGGAGATGGTCCTCGCCCTGCTTGGCGACCGACGCTCCCCCGGGCAGTCTGCCGCCGCGCTTACCTAAAAGCTGCCCAGCCTCTCTCGCGAGGAGAGCTGGGATGCCAGTCTGGGCTGTGGCCGGGGGCGCAGGGTAAAAGCTCTTCAATTTTTCCCGGGACACGCGCGGGACCCTGAGCCCCCCCGGGCCCCCCGCCCTCTCTGACAGGGAGTGCAGGGGGCCCCGCCCCGATCTAAATTATATATAGGAAATCAAATACGCGCATGCGCCCACGGGGCGCCCCCCCTGTGTAAAGGGACGCGTGTGCCCCCCGCCCCCCTGGGCCCCCTGCTGTACCTGGCAGGGGGCCCTAGGGCTGTTGCCCGGACCAACTCTTTCCCCGGGCACCAAGGTCCCACATGAACACCCCCAAGCCCCGCGTCCTCGCCGCCTTCATGGCCGCAGGCATCAACACCGCCAACGCGGTGTGGATCACGACCTGCGCCGCGCTCATCTCCGGCCGCTATGTGGCGTACTACGGTAGCCACGGCGGCTGGCAGATCGGGCGTGACCGCAGCCCGAAGACCCGCACCACCGTCACCCAGGACCAGGCCGTCGCCTGGGCCAACGACGGCGTGTGGTCCGACGGCACGGCCTGCCTGAACGGCTACAAGGTCGAGGACGGCATCGAGCGTGGCCGCGAGGTCGAGGTGGCCGAGACCCCCGTGGTCCCGGCGTCCGTCCTCGACCAGGCCGTCGTCGACAAGGCGCAGCTCCTCCTCCGCCTCGTGGAGAAGGGCTTCACCCGCGACGAGATCATGGCCCTCATCAAGGAGTGATCGCCCAGGCATCCGCCCCCACCGTCACTGGTGGGGGCGGCTCTGCCTGTTGTCCGGGACCACTGACCCCCCGGAAGGAGAGATCATGACCCCATTCATCGAAGCCGCCCTTAAGATCCTCGCCGGCCCCAAGGGAAACCGCCTCTGCACGGATAAGAGCGGGCGTCGCGTCCCCCTTCGTCAGGCGTGGACAGTCGCAGAGCTCCAGCTCTGGGAGCGGTCCGAGGGCAAGGCCAAGACCGGCATCGACACACTGGACCACTGGTGCTCCTACACGGGAGCCTAGCGGCCGCGGCACCCCCCGCACCGTGACTGGTGCGGGGGGCTAAGCCCGTTGAGCCCGGGACCAACCTTCCCCTGGGCGAATGAGGTGAGTCATGAACATGTCAGAAAAGCTCAGCGTCGACGTGGAGGTCTCCATCGGGGCCTCCCTTGGGCTCCCAGGAGCGAGCACCGCGCGGGTCACCGCCCAGGTGACCCGCTCCTGGGCCGCGCGTCAGACTGAGTTCAACCGTGACCTGTACAACCCCTGGCTCCGAGACGAGGAGAGCGAATGGGAGTGCCAGGACAGGCGCCTGACGCGACTCCTCACCGGCACGCCCGAGGAGGTGGAGGCCGCGGTCCGCCAGGCTGTGTACAGCGCCACCCCGTGGCGACCCTTCGCCACGCTCGAGGAGGCCCAGGACTGGGCCGACAAGCTGGGGTCGCGGATTCGAGACCCCCGATACTGAGTCGCAGGCATCCCTCCGCGCAGTGACTGGCGCGGGGGGCCAAGCCTGTTGCGCGACATGCTGCGGCGACCGTGCTTCCCGCTTGTCGCCGGGGGTGGTCGCGGGGGGGTCCGGGCCCGCGCAGCGGGTAACACGGTTCAACACCGCGCCGTGAGTGACAGCGCTGCGTGTGACGCCCTCCCCGGCAGCGCGCGCCCACCCAGCGCCCTCTCCCCCCGAGAGGCGGCATCGCCACGTGCCCTGGCACAGCCCCCACACCGTGAATGGTGTGGGGGCCTTGAGCCGTTGCCCGGACCAACTCTTTCCCCGGGCCCCGGAGTCCCCCATTTCTCTCCAGGAGAACAGTCAGGAGCTGCTGTCTCAGCTCTCCCCCGCGATCGCTTCCCTCGCCGCGGAGGTCGGTCTCACGCCGATCCCCGTTCGGGGAAAGAGCCAGTGCGGTTTCAGCGTGACCATCAACGGCGACTCCATGACGCTGTGGGTCGGTCACTACCCTGGTTTCTGCCCCGTCAAGGGCGTGGACTACCAGGTGGCGCTCAGCACCGACAGCAAGGCCATCCGCTGGGGCGTGACGCGTGAGAACGCCGTGCGCTTCCTCCAGACCGGCCTCATCGCTGACGGCCACCCCGTTGCCCGCAAGGGCAAGGACCTGAAGGCCCTCCGCAAGGGCTGATTCAGGTCTTCTCTAAGGCAATCCGCTCACCTCTTCATCGGGGTGGGCGGCTTGGCCTGTTGCCCGGCACCAACAACAGCTGGGCAAGGAGAGACAATGGACACTGAGAACCTGAAGCGCCTCAAGGAGGTCCTGGACGCAGCCGACGACAAGGAGCGTCTCACGACCCGCCTGAAGATGCAGGAGGAGATCACCGAGCTCCAGCGGCGGGTCGCCCACTACCAGCTCATGTTGGAGCAGCGCGATGCCGACCGTCAGGCCCTCCGTGAGGAGATCGAGGCGTACCAGCGCGTTCAGGTCGGGATGAACAACGAGCGGGAGGAGACCTGGCGTCTCCTCGATCGCACCAAGGTCTACCTTGGTGGGCCGCTCCTCGTGGTCACCTACGCCGCCTTCGTCTACAGCGGGATGAGGATCCTGCAGTGGGCGGATATGGCGACCTCGTCGCCGATGGCCTTCATCGGCATGCTGGTGGTCGCTTGTGTCGCTACGATCGCCTCGATGATCGCCCTGGAGGGGGTGATCGAGCGCTAGAGAACGAGGACCCCTAGGGGATCCGCCCACGCTTTCACCGGCGTGGGCGGCTTCGCCTGTTGCCCGGCGACAGGACCACCTCTTTCCCTGGCGGCACGGGCGGAGAAGACAATGAAGATGAAGAAGGAGCTTTGCCTCCCCACCGAGACCTTCCTCTCTCTGACCCGGCGTCTGGAGGAGCAGCAGCAGGCTCTCGACGAGGCGCAGGCGCGGATGGACGAGGCCTCCAAGGCCAAGTCTGAGCACGAGAAGGAGAAGCGTCAGTGGGAGAAGTTCCACTACGCCGTCAGCACCTCCCGGGACGCACTGGCGCGGGAAGCTCGCGCGGACCAGGTCCTCGCGCACGCCCTCCTCGCGGTCGAGGTGTCCCTGGCTGCCATCTCGGAGCGCGCTGAGTGGTACTCTGAAGAGAGCAGCCGCCTCCACGCCCAGTACCTCGCGGCCTCGGCTGAGTCCCACAAGGTGGGAGCCGAGGTGACCTTGATCGAGACCATCCTCAGCCGCGCCTTCTGCGAGGGCGCTGTGGAGGGCATGCCCGTCGAGGACTGACGGGCGATAGGACAATAAGGGATGTCACCCACGCCTTCACCGGTGTGGGTGACTTCGCCTGTTGCGTCCGACCACATTCTCGGCGCGCGGAGAAGACATGAAGATCAAGAACAAGGAAGAGATCCAGACTGCGATCTGGCAGCTCAGGAAGCAGCAGGGTCGACAGGAGGACGAGGTCGCCTTCAACAAGAACTGGCTGCGCGAGATGGAGAAGTCCCATCTCGCCGCCGAGGCGAAGCACAACTCGCACCACGAGCGGATGGAGTTTTTCCTGTCCAAGCGGGCGAGCGCTGTCATCCTCGCGGGCAACGGGCTTGTGCGGACTGATGAGTCGGTCGCCGCACGCGCCCTGCTCGACGACATGGCGGAGCGGCTGGTGAAGGTCGAGGAGGATCTGTGGTGCCAGGTCACCACTGCTAGCCAGCTCGATGAGTCGAGCCGTGCCGACCTGGCGAAATCTGAGGGATCGCTGGAGCTCACCAAGCGCGAGATCATCACGCTCACCTGAATCCTGGAGGTGCTGGACGAGGACTACTGTCGTCCGTCTCCTCCGCCGATGGACGGTGAGGCCTACGCTGCCGAGTACCTCGCCACGCGCAGGTAGGAGAGGTCAGGGTCAATGAGGGTTGCCAACCGCACTGTGACTGGTGCGGTTGGCTTCGCCTGTTGCCTGGCACCACATCACACGCTGGGCATGGAGAGACAATGGAAAACCTGGTGTTCTTCGGTGGCCTTATCACCACCGCAGTTCCCCTCACTGCAGCCTTCGCGCTCCTCTACGAGCAGGGCTACCCCGCCGGCCGCAAGGCCGTGGTGGTCACCCTCCTCTGCCTGGAGGCCACGGTCGGCATCGCCATCTCCTTCGCTGTGGTCCACGAGGGTCACGAGCGTGCCATGAAGAAGATGACCGAGTGCGCGTCGTGTCCCGACTACCTCTGGACGGAGCAGTGAGGATTCCGCTCGGCCTCGTGATCGTCATCAGCCTCATCATCGGTGCGGTGGCGGCCAAGCCACTCATCGCGCTGATGGTGTGGATGGAGGCGGTGCTGGTCGCGCTCGGTGTCCCCGGCGCTGCCGCACCCCTGGTGCTTGGCCTGCTGGCAGTCCTGGCCGCCAAGCTCCTGTAGGCAAAGGCCGCTCGGCTCCGCAAGGGGTCGGGCGGCTTCAGCCGTTGCCCACCAACAACAGGGCTTGGAGATGACATGACTGTGTTCGTTCGAGAAGAATACACGTACCGATGGTGGATCTGGCTCTGTCCCTTCCAGGAGGAGCAGACTCTCGCTGCCTGGTGGCGTGGGGTCACCGATGCAGGACAGTTCGGCGCCAACGGCCGAAACCTGGTCCGCGCTGCTGGGGGCAAGATCCAGCAGATCAGCACCGAGCGCATGCCGAAGCTTCCGCCCGGCACCGCAACCCTGGATGTCCACACGGACAACGACAGCCTCCTGACCCTCAGCACCGGTGAGGAGGTCCTCCACGCGGGCCATGTGTCCGACGAGGTCTACTTCGCTGAGACCGAGGAAGGCTAGGCCAACCGCCCACACCGTCACTGGTGTGGGCGGCTTGAGCCGTTGCCCGGGACCAACTCTTTCCCCCGGGTATCAAAGGACAAGACATGATCAAGAACATCAAGAACATCAAGCTGGTCACCCACTCGGGTCCGTTCCACGCTGACGACGTCACTGCGGTGGCGATCGCCCTCCTCGCCCACCGGAACGACGCCTACAGCGTCGACGTCGCCCGGTCCCGCAACCCGGAGATCATCGCCGCGGCGGACCTGGTGTTCGACGTCGGCGGCGTCTACGACCCCGACATGGGTCGGTTCGACCACCACCAGTCCCGTCCGGAGAGCCCGGCGGACACGTGGGGCGAGACTCCGCTCTCCTCGGCGGGGATGGCCTGGAAGAAGTTCGCGGGCCACGTGATCCACAACCTGTGGCCCAGCGCGAGCGTCGGCCAGATCAAGCAGGTGCGGGACACCATCTACGACTCCACCATCAAGTGGATCGACCAGATGGACGTCGGCGTCGGACCCTTCGCCGCCGACAGCGGTCTCGCCGCCGCGACCCTCAGCGGAGTGATCGGCGACCTGAACATCTCGGGACCGGCAACCCCGTATGAGGTCGACGCCCGCTTCATGGAGGCGGTCGCGATCGTCAAGCAGGTCCTGATCGGCAAGGTCCTGAAGGTCGCATGGGGCGTCGCTCTCCCCGACGTCCTCAGGAGCAACCACTCTGGGATGGAGGTCGTGGTGCTCGACCACCCGGTCGAGACGACCATGGTGGCTGAGCTCCTCCCCGAGGCGAAGCTGGTCGTCCACCCCTCGGACGGACAGTGGATGGTCCTCTGCGTCCCGCCCACGCGGGAGGAGTGGACCAAGCAGCGTGCGCCCTTCCCGGAGCGCATGGCTGGCCTTCGCGGATTCGCCCTGTCCGAGGCACTCGAGGACGGTCCCGCCAAGGAGGACGCGTCCCAGGACGACGGCAGCCGCTGCTTCGTCCACGGCTACCGCTTCTGCGGTGGCATGAGGTCGCGGGATGCAGCGATCGACCTGGCCCAGCAGGTCCTCAAGGGCTGATCGACCAACAGATCGGACGGCACGCCGCCCACACCCTCACCGGTGTGGGCGGCCTCTGCCGTTGCGCCACCAACACATCAACCGGCGCTAGCGAGAGGACAACATGAGCAAGAACGACAAGCGGGTCGCCTGGACCCGTAAGACCACCACGCGCATCTTCACCATGGACGCTGTGAACGGCCTCCGCTCCAGCAGCGTGACGGAGGTGGTGGAGGTGATGGAGGTGGCCAGCGAGATGGGCCTCGACCCGACGGAAGTCCGCAACGCTGCTGACCTCCGCCGCTTCAACCGCGAGTCCCTGGAGATGTACGACAGCTGCTGGAACGGCGAGTGAGCTGAACACAACCACCAAGATCGACTGGGACAGCAAGGAGAAGTAATGTACATCACGATCAAGCACCTGGCGATGACCCTGTGGCACGACGCGATCAAGCGTGGGCGCTGGGACCTCCTGCGGGAGGACCTGAGCGAGCTCATCCGCCGCGAGTAGTGCCACACACACAAACACAACCACACACACAAGGCACGCCGCCCATCCCCTCACCGGGATGGGCGGCCTCTGCCGTTGGGCGACTGGCCCACCAACGATAGGAGTCAAGACAAATGGACATCGAGAAGACCACTGATCCTGGGGTCATCAAGCTCAAGCTCAAGCAGGAAATCCAGGCACTGCGCGACGCCCGTCGCGAGGACCGCCTGGAGTTCTACGACGAGAGCCAGCGCGCTGCGACCGCCTACAACGACCTGGCTGCCAAGCACAACCAGATGGTCGTCACCGCGGGCAAGGCGATCGACCTCGCCTCCGTCCTCGCCGCCTGCCTCGGCGGCATGAGCGCCTTCGCCCTCCTCCTCGCGATCGCCGCCTGGTTCGAGGGCACGGTTCCCCTCCGCGCCCTAGTCCTCAGCGCGTGCATCGGCCTCGGCGCCGCGGGTGTGATCCACACGCTCATCTCCGACGCCCTGTGGCGCGAGAAGGGCGAGTGACCTGCACGATCCTCAGTCTCCTTATCCTCGCCTGGCTCGGCTGGGCCTGGAGTCGGATGAACGAGCACTGACAGCATAAGGGTTGCCGCCCACCTCCTCACCGGGGTGGGCGGCATCGCCAGTTGTCGAGGCCAACTCTCTTCACTCTCTCCCTCGACACGGAGTCCCCATGGACACCAACCAGCACAGCCCCAGCGACCTCGCGGTCGCCCACATCAACCCGAAGATCCTGGCTCTCGCCAAGGAGGCGAACGCGAAGGTGGGCCTCACCGGCTCCACCTACCACGGTCGCCCCTCCCGCAACCAGGCCCTCCTCAACGGTCGGTTCGTCGGCTTCTACGCCGGCACCGCCTTCGGTGGGGACGGCACGGACGGTTGGCAGGTCGGCAGCGGTCGCCTGAAGGCCACCTACGATCAGGCCCTCCACTTCGTCGCCACCGGCGAGCTTCCGGTCGACGGCGTCGCGGCGCCCCGCAAGGCGATCAAGCCCGCCTCCAGCGAGCAGCCCGCCCAGCAGCAGCAGGCGACGCCCTCCACCGACGGCGTCCTCGCCCGCCTGGAGCTCATCAAGGCGCTCAAGGCCGGCGGCGTCTCCGACGACCTGATCGCCCTCGCCCTCAAGGGCTGATCGGACGGCATGCCACCCACACCCTCACCGGTGTGGGTGGCCTCTGCCGTTGCTGACAACAGCAAGGAGAAGACATGAAGAAGACCGAGGAGAGCAAGCTCAAGGCCTGGCAGGAAGCGTGGTCCCGACGCTGTCCCGCCTGCGGCGCCACCCCGCTCACCCCCTGCCGGAACAGCTCCGGCATCGTCCTCAACACGGAGGCCGTCGGACTCCCCACCCTTCACTTCAACCGCTAGCAAAGGAAGTACACACACATGAAGCGCGAGAGCGACGACTGGACCTGGCCCGCAGCGATCATCGTCTCCCTGACGATGGTCTCCCCCCTCATCTACCACTGGCTCTAGGAGGAAACATGAAGGACGTGCACGTCGAAGACTACATGAGCGGCAGCACCCGCGTGCCTGACCGCAAGTTCACCTCCTTCTTCGCCATGTTCGACATGGCGGTGAAGTTCAACCACCGCGTCTTCGGCTTCTCCAACGAGTACCACGGACCCTTCAAGGTCGTGGTCCAGGATCGAGAGGGGAAGTTCTGGATGCTGGCCAACACCTTCACCGAGGACGCACTCAAGGCGCTGGTGTGGCGGTGAGCCGGCCGCGTCCAGACTGGGAAGAGCGGATCTAACGACAACAACAAGGAGACAAGACATGATCGACAGCGAATTCGACCTCATTCATTTCGACCAGGACTACCTCGAGGAGTACACCGTGTCCAGCCCCAAGGGCCTCACGGTGGGCGACCTCCGAACGCTCCTGACGCGCATCGAGGGTGAACACAACGACGAGAACGTGCTCATCGAGTCCGTCGCGCCCGACGGCAGCGTGCAGTGGCACGGCGTCACGATCGCCTACCTTGCCTTCGGCACGGACCGCGGACTCTACATCAAGATCGGCCGGATCGGCTGACAGCACAACCACACGCACAGGCATGCCGCCCACCCTCTCACCGGGGTGGGCGGCCTCTGCCGTTGGGCAATCCTGCCCACCAACAGACAAGGAAGACACACACATGGCACACTACAAGCCGAAGACCTCCACCGTCGCCTACTCCCAGGCACGCATCATCCTCCTGGCTGAGCCTTGGCTCAAGTACAGGGAGGTGCACGAGCGGATGACCGCTGCGACCTGTCAGGTGGCAACGGTTCAGGTCTACGGAGCGAGCATCCGGCACGAGATCGGATGCGAGCTGAAGAGCAGCGGTGGCAAGGAGACGCTGTTCATCGACTACGAGAAGTACAAGGCGGCGTGCGAGACCTACAAAGTGAACGCGCTGACTCCTGCTTCCCTGGCCAGCAAGTCCACCCCGACCCGCAAGGTCGAGGTCAAGGAGCAGCTGCCTCCGCCGCCGGAGGTGATCATCGTCACTGAGACCTTCAGCCTCGGCGGCGACATCAAGTCCAAGAAGGAGCGGCTCGTCAAGGCGTTCGAGGACGCTGAGATCCGGCTCAGCCTCGCCTCCCACGAGACCATCCACCTGGAGGTGGAGCGCAAGAGCCTGATGGAGCAGGTCGCTGAGATCGACGCCAAGATCGCCAAGTGGCGGCAGGTGATCGACGAGGCCAACCAGGCGATGGAGATCATGCTCAGCCTGGTCGAAGCGCCTGACTCGATCATCGACATGGTCCTGTAGCAAGTAGGCGGCCGATCCAATCATGGATCGGTCGTCGAAAAGTGGGCCTCCTGGCTCGCCGTCCCGCCGCTCTTCTGTCTTCTCCCGGCGCGCTCCCGCTGTTCCCCGACCTATCCTGGGTGGGGGAGTCGGTGCGGGACGCGGGGG
>Ga0181343_1001077_pt1 | contig 11001 bp, 4 predicted proteins | sample Su13VDMLBSD_FD_130110 | JGI IMG/M metagenome (GOLD analysis project Ga0181343, IMG submission 130110) | Freshwater viral communities from Lake Michigan, USA - Su13.VD.MLB.S.D | ecosystem: Environmental > Aquatic > Freshwater > Lake | place: USA: Michigan | collected 2013-07-15 | reverse complement strand
GGCGACAGGCTCTGTGTCTAACTCGGGTATTACGATTGCCTATCAGATCAATACGGGCTTTCCTATTTACACTATTGGCACCGGTTGGGGCGCAGGTCCTTGGTCTCGAGGCACATGGGGTTCCGGCTTTACTACGGGCTTTGGCTTTCAGTTAAGGCTGTGGAGTCAGGCCAACTTTGGTGAGCGGCTGCTTTTCTCGCCACGCGGCGGCGCTCTTTATGTGTGGGACCCGGGCGCAGGTGCGACCCCTGCGTATGGTACGCGTGGAACATTAATTTCGGGGACAGATGTTCCCTCCGAAATTAATATGATTATGGTGTCCGACACCACGCGAATCACAATTGCATTTGGGTGCAATGACTACGGTGCGTATGGTACAACCGATATTGATCCGTTGCTTATTCGTTGGTCGGAACAGGAAAGTTATACCGCATGGACGCCCGCAGCTACCAATCAAGCGGGTAGTTATCGTTTGTCGCATGGTTCTGAAATTGTAACGGCCATCCAGACTCGCCAAGAGATTGTTGTATTGACCGATGCGTCTGTGTACTCAATGCAGTATCTTGGGCCACCCTTTGTTTATGGGTTCACCATTCTTGCGGACAATATTTCTATTGTTTCTCCTAACGCCATAGTTACCGCAGCGGGCGTTGTGTTTTGGATGGGCGTGGACAAGTTCTATATCTACTCAGGTCGAGTAGAGCCACTTCCTTGCTCAGTTCGTCAGTATGTATTTAATGACATTAACCGTGATCAAGAAGCACAATTCTTTGCTGGGACGAATGAAGGATTTTCAGAGATATGGTGGTTCTACTGTTCAAAGAACTCCACCACCATAGATCGGTACGTCATCTTTAATTATCTTGATCGTGCTTGGTATTTTGGAACGATGCCAAGAACAGCGTGGTTGGATTCTCCACTGCGTCAGTTCCCAATGGCAGCAACGTCAAGCAATATTGTGGTGTATCACGAAGCAGCTGTGGATGATGGTACAACCAACCCACCTAGCCCGATTAATGCGTATATCCAATCTTCGGACTTTAATATTGGGGACGGCAATAACTACGGGTTTGTTTGGAGAATGGTGCCTGATATTACCTTTGATGGCTCAGACACAACGGGTGCTACTTCGGATAAGCCGTTCGTGCAATTTACTATCCGCCCTCGGCAGAATCCCGGTGCAGCGTATGGCGTGGCTCCTGATCCAACGGTGGAGTCGAAACAAAGCTATGCCGGGCGGACAACTTATAACGTGCAGGAATTTACTGAGATTGTGTATACCCGTGTGCGGGGAAGGCAGATAGCTTTTAGAGTGGAATCAAATTCAATTGGTACGCAATGGCAGTTGGGCGTTCCCACCATTGACATACGGGCGGACGGTAGGAGATGACAACTAACATTGTAATAACTGAGTCAATTGAATTAAACAGGACAAAAGCTCCTGCACTTCCTTTTGCTCCTGTTATGTATGAAAGGGAGTATCACGATCAATTAAACAACATTCTGCGCCAGTACTTCAACACGCTGGACAACTTGATAGGGCAGTTGACGCTTATGGCTTCTACCAACGGGACAATACCTATTTCAATTGGGGGCACTAATACAGATGCCTTTGGTCGGCTACGAGTAAGTCAACCTTATACATTATTTGATAGCCAGAATCGTTATGCTGCCGATAATCAATTTGATACAAGTACCAGTGGCACAGGATCAAGTACTTACAACGCTAATCAAGCCAGTATGAGCTTGGCGGTAACAGGAGGGGGTGTTGGTTCGGTAGTGCGTCAAACGTATCGTGTTTTTCCGTACCAGCCCGGCAAAGGTCTGTTGGTTCTTGCCACGTTTGTCATGGACAACGGAACATCAGCCAATTTAAATCAAAAGGCTGGTTATTTTAATACGCAGAATGGTGTGTTCTTTCAACGCACGGGTGGCGTGAATTCATTTGTAATGCGTTCCAATACCTCGGGCACTCCAAGCGATGCGCGGTTCGCCAACCAAGCAAACTGGAACGGCGATAAATTAGATGGCACTGGAGCCAGCGGTTACACATTAGACCTAACCAAACCGCAGATTTTATGGATGGACTTTGAGTGGCTTGGTGTTGGCTCAGTCCGGTGTGGCTTCATTATTGATGGGCAGTACGTTGTTTGCCATACGTTTGACACGGCTAATGTATATGGCACTACGGTTTATATGACTACGGCCATCTTGCCTGTGCGCTATGAAATTACAACAACAACGGCTGCGGTAGCTGCAACGCTTACACAAATCTGCTGTTCAGTAGTATCGGAAGGCGGCTTTGAACAAACGTCGATTGACCATGTGGCGCGGCGTACGACGGTGTTTTCCAACATTGATACGGCGGCAACTTTCTATCCCATCGTTTCTATCCGCATGGCTTCCGGGCGCACAGGTTCAGTAATACTGCCAAATAGAGTACAGTTTTTGCCATTAACTAATCAGAATTATGAACTAGTACTGTTGAAGAACCCCACACTAACGGGCGCAACATGGGCGGCTACCGTCCCCTCAGATAGCAATGTTGAATTCGATGTTGCTGCTACTGCTATTTCTGCTACGGGCACTATTGCCCAAACTGATTACGTCACCTCCACAGGCAGCGGGGGCACCATAAACACGTCTGTTGCTACAGGGTTTAATTGGGATTTACAACTTGGCGTGACCCTCGGTGGCACCAGTGATATTTACACGCTAGCAGTGCGCACGGTGGATGGGGCAACCAAAGGTAGCGGTGTTGGATCACTATCTTTCTATGATTTAACTCAATAAATGCGCGATAATTTGAACAATTTTCTTGGACCGAGGACCTATTATGGCTATCGAACCTAATCAAGGCATCATGGCATTGCCAGAAAATCAAGGGATGCAAACTCCTCAGTTGAGCATGATGGACTCTTACGAGGCAATGCAGCAGGGCTTGCAGAATGCCCGTCCTGATGCCTCGATGGAATTAGAAGAGGCGTTGGCCGAGATTCGCGGAGAACTGGAAGAGTTAACAGATGAGCAATTAGCTCAACTGATGGAAGCCGTACAGGGACTGTACGGTGACCCGCAAAACTATGCCAAAGAAGTGGCAGATATGGTTGCGGAGGGTTTGATTGATGCAGAAGACCTTCCGCCCGAGTACGACGAAGAGTTCTTGTCTGCGCTGTTGATGGTCTTGGTAGATGCACAGCGCAGCCGTATGGCCGCGGCAGGGGCAGAACAGCCACTGCCTGAAGCACCGATGGGCATGGCCCCCATGGGTATGATGCCTCCACAGGGCTTTGCTCGAGGCGGGATTGCCGAAGCTGCAAGGATGGTGGCGAACAGCGGTCGTCGTGGCGATACGATGCTGGCGCATATCACGCCAAGCGAAGCACGAATGCTGATGGCGCGTGGCGGCTCGGGGACCATCAACCCCAGAACAGGATTGCCTGAGTTCTTTTTAAAAGGCATTTTCAAAGCCGTTGGAAAAACCTTTAAGCGTGTTGGTCAAGCCGTTAAGAAGGCATTGTCCAGCCCGATTGGCCGAATCATTGGCACCATTGCGTTGGGCATGGTCCTCGGACCAGCAGTCGGGGCGCTAATGCCCGGATTGTCCGCAGCTACAGCAGCCGGTGTAACGGGGGCACTGGCTTCAGGCACTGTGACCGCCTTGTCTGGCGGCGACCTCAAATCAATTTTGACCTCTGCTGCAACAGGATTCATCGGTGCTCCCGGCGGTCCTGTGGGCAACTTCATCGGTAAATACACGGCGCAAGTAGGCATAACGAATGCTGCGGCCAATGCGGCTATAACGGGCGCGATTACTGGCACAGGTGCGGGACTGATATCTGGTCAGAGCTTGAAAGAGTCGTTGAAGAGCGGTTTGATAGAAGGCGCTATTTCGGGCGGCACGGCATTTATGAGCGGAGCGCCAAAAGTAGATGTTGATAATGCAGCGAAGAATGCTGCGACAGATGTTACTAATTCGGGTAAAACGCTGCCACCTCTGGAGTCTGCGGACATTGATGAGTTGGCCACAAGAAATGCCATAGATGACTTTACGGGGGCGAATAAGCCAATCATAAAAGGTGGCGCAGGGCAATCACTAGAAGGGCCTACAGGACAAAAAATTGGGCTGGCAAGCTATAAGTATGAACTTGGCCCTGATGGAATGACTTTCATAGATACAACAACGGGGCAACCTCTTTCGACTGCGGAAGCGGCTATACGTCGTCTTGATCCGAGTACTCGTAAACCGGCGTTAAATTTGGAGGTAGATAGGGCTCAAGCAGCTTCTAGACAAGCTGGAACCAATGTTGATGTTCCTACCCGTAGTTCAACCGGAGAACTTTTACCTTCGCTTGATGTTGCGGATAACGTGCAGTATATGTCTTACCCCGGAGAAGCAGACAACATCCCCGGCATAACTACTCCGTACAAGGGAGAAGGTACTAGTGGTGCCACTGGCCCATACCAACAACGCACAGTAGGTGAATCCTTTGGTCAAATGGGGTCTGGTGCCAAGAAGTTCATGACAGGCGATTTCAGCGCAGGTGCCAGCGAGTTTGCAGAGGGTGCGGGTAACCTGTTTGCTCCGGGTCCTTCAGCAGAACAGCGTACTGCCATGATTGATGATTTCATGGCCAAGAACCCCGGTAAGAGCGTAGGCGATGCTATCAAATACGTGGATGAGATGTCCCCGGGTATCATGCGCAGCTATGGTCCTACTGTAGCTGCTGGTATTGGAGCTTTAGCTGCGGCAGGAGGGTTTGAACAAGATAAACCGGAGCCCACCAATAAAGGACCTACTGGGATAGAACTGTTGCAACAAGACCCAAGCAAGTATTTGGTGCAGGGTCTTCCCGGTGTGCAGTACGGGGCACAAGGCAACATCATGGGCACTAGTCCCTACCAATCCCCGTATACAATGGCCAACATCCGTGTGCCAAGTTCATACCAATCTCCGGGGCTATATGCCATGGGGGGTATTGCGACTTTGAATCAGGGCGGATATCCTCGCAAGGTGGGTCAGATCAGTGGCCCGGGGACCGAGAAGTCCGATTCCATTCCCGCCATGCTCTCCGATGGCGAATTCGTCATGACAGCAAAGGCTGTGCGTGGCGCAGGTGGCGGTAGCCGCCGCGAAGGTGCAAAACGTATGTACGCACTGATGCATCAATTAGAACGCAACGCTGCACGAGGATAAGTCATGGCAGAAATTACCGAACAAATGGTCCGGGAAGCGCCTGAAATAGAGGCGTTTAAGCTGGGCCTGATGCAGTCAGCCAAGGCACTTCCTATGCCTACCCTTCCTGCTTATCAAATAGCAGGGATGGCCCCGGGCCAAGAGCAGGCAATTCAGCGCGGTATGGCAGGGATTGGCGCATATCAGCCCTATGTAGCACAGGCCAGAGAAGGTCTGACCACCGCGCAACAAATGGCTACGCCTCAGGGCATCAGCCAGTACATGTCGCCATACCAGCAGCAGGTGATTGATGTAGCGATGCAAAACATCAATCGTCAAGGTGACATTGCACGGCAGAATGCACAGGCACAGGCAGTTCGCTCGGGCGCATTTGGTGGCTCACGCGCCGGGATTCAGCAAGCGGAATTAGAGCGAGGGCTGGCGGAGACGCGTAATAGCACTTTGGCCAATCTGTTGAACCAAGGTTATCAGACGGCTGCAACACAGGCGCTTCAGGGTGCTCAATTGCAGGGTCAGCTTGGTCAGGGCATTGGGGCATTGGGTGCTCAGTTGCAAGGTCTGGGTCAACAGGATGTCACCTTCCAATATGGCTTGGGTCAGCAGCAGCAAGGTCAGCAACAGCGGGAGTTGGATGCGCTCCGTGCGTCGCAATTGCAGAGTGCATATCAGCCGTTCCAGCAGCTGGGCTTCTTGTCCGATATTTACAAGGGTGCGCCTTCGACGCAGATGGCTATTACCACGCAGTCGGCCCCTGCTCCAAGTCCATTCCAACAAATTGCCGGTCTTGCTACAGGCGTAGTTGGCACGGCAGCTGGTTTTAGGTCGGCAGAAAAAACACTAGGCGGCCTCTTCTAAGGAAGCGATATGAAAGACGAAGTTCTGAAACGCGGCATGTTTTCCCAGCCCATGTCTAAATCTGCCCGCAACAGTGGCATCATGGAAGGGTTTGAGGATGAGATGGAAGATGAGGGTACGCCGCCACTGGCGCGTAGCCCGCAGAATCCTGAAATCCTGATGAATAACCTTCGTGGGGATATGCGCTCCGTTGATGCACGTTACCTTGAACTGGCACAAATGGTTGGAGAAGAGGCAGCGATGGAAACGCCGCCGGAAGTTCTGGCCATGTTGCAGCCGCAGCTTGCGGCACAAACGGCTCCGGCTATGCCGCAAGGCGGGATTGGTGCACTTCCGCAGGGTGCTCAGATGGCTCCTCCTCCGATGATGGGCCAAGGTCCAGCGATGCCTCCGGGCATGGAGGGTATGCCCCCTTTTCCACAGGGCGGGGCTGAACAGGCTCCGCCTACGCCTGATGGTATGCCTCCGCTCCGCGCAGCGGGCGGTACGCTTGTGTCAGAAGGTGCTCGATTGGCTTCTCAAGGGTTTGGGAAGATCAGTAGCGCACTGACTCCTTATATGACACGGGGCATTGAATATCTTGACGAGCTTGTGACACCCTTTCTCCGCCCCGGGATGCGTGTTGAGTCCATGACAGAAGATGGCCGTCGAGCCGTGATCCAAGGACGTGAGAACATTGTTCAAGGACCGCGGGGCCCTGAGATGGGAAAGGGCACTCGTCTGGAAGCAGCAAATACGCTGAACATGGGCCGTGTCCCATTTAGCCAAGCAATTCGCCAAGATCCACTCTTAGGCATGGCGGGTAATGCTATCCGCAAGAATCCTAAGAGCACTTTAGGTGGCGCAACTCTAACGGCGGGTACGATATACGCACTGTCTGGGGACAAGAATCCCCCGCCGCGGTCCGCGGAAGAATTGGCACAAGTCAACGCGCTCATTAATCAAATTCCACCTCAGGGGCCTCCACTGCGCGATGCAGAAGGAAACCTTATTGCCCCGGAACAAAGTGGATCTTCGTTTTTGCAAAAATTTGTAGGGGACCCCCGCCAGTTTACGTATGATCCAGCAGGACGGAATCTCCCTGTAACGTCTCCTGAGAACGCGCCTGTAACTATTACACCGGGTAGTACAGAAACCGCTCCCCCTGAAGAGGCTCCTGCACAACCCTCTTTGTTACAGAGATTGGTTGGAGATAAAAATCAATTTACGTACGATCCTAATTTATTGGGCCGTACACAAGAAGGCATTATCCCCAAGAAGGGCGACACAACGCAGTTTGTCAAAGATAATGTGTTCAAGACCCGCGGCGAACGGATCAGGGCAGAATATAAAGACCTTGAGCCTACTTTCCGTGAACTGTTGGGTGATACCAAAGCCGACGCACGTACCAATGCCTTGCTGTTATTGGCCGATGCGGGCTTCAAATTTGCCTCTACCTACAAACCCACGATGGCGATGGCATTGAGTGAATCGTTGTCTGGAGTTCCGAAAGGCTTTGCAGCAATTGTTGCGCAAGCTAAAGACAGAGACATCAAGATTAAAACCGCAGTGCTTCAGGAAGCAGTCAATAGCGTTAACGTGCAAGATAAGATTGCTCGTGACTTTCAATTGGAGAGTTTGCGAATTGAAGGCCGTCTTGCTAACTCAGTTCTTCAAGCAAGATCGCGTGAGCAGTTGGAGAATATTCGGTCTACTAATGCGCAGATTTTGGAAAATATTAAAGGCGGAAATACGAGGGCTAACACGATTCTTACCAATGATCTTGCGATTCAGCTAGAACTGGTGAAAAACCAAGGCCTTGTAGAAGAAGATGGCGGCGTTGGTTTGACTATTGTTAAGGACAGGAAGGGCAGCCTTGTTGGTAGTTACATAAAACCTGATGCAAATGGAAAACTTCCGCCTGAGGTCGAACAAGCTATTACAAGTCGTTGGACGTTGCGGGAGACAGACAATCCATTTGTCGATAATTTGGGCAATGCTCCAACCACCTTTGAAAGAGATAAAGGCGAACGTATTAAGCTTAACAATACGTTGCGTTCATTGGATAACAGTCTTAAGTCAATTGATAATATACGTGGAACATACGTAGCGGCATATAGCCCCGGAACATGGGTTCAGGACAAAATCAATAATATTATTGTTCCTGTTTCTGGTGGATCAGTTCGTCCAGACGTAAAACAAGATGCTGTTGTGGCTCAAATTAGAATGACCATGAACGGCTTAATGAAGCAAATAGCAGCGGCAAATGATTCAGGCAGGGTTGCGGTACAAGAGCAGGAGTGGGTCAGGGAAATGACGGATGCCTTAAATAACCCTACTGCATTTTTTGCCAATAAGGATCGCGCTGCTAAGTTGTTCGCGGTCATTGAGACTCAACTTAGAAACTCTCGTCAACAAGTTCTTACTCAATTAGGATTTGAGAACAGAGACTTTACGATGAGAGTCCCACAGACAGGTACTGAAACAGACCCCTTTGTTGTTCCTGCTGATCCAGAGGGACAAAAACGTATGTTCACTTACCTTGGATCAGTTTATGGTTCGCTCCAAGATCCAAACGCTAAAGTATACGTTCAAAAGCCCAATGGGAAAATCGATCCATTCACGCCGCCTCAACTTAGAAAGTTTATCGGACAATGACAACGACGATAACTAATGCATATGGGCAGCTCGTGGATATGACCACGGGCAATATTGTTGGCCGCACTGAAGGTGCTCCAACAACACAGCCTGTACGTTCTACTCGCAATAATGAGGTTATCCCAGAAGGTGATCGCCTAGGTGGCTTGTTGCGTAATGCTTCGTGGGGATTCAACTCTGCACTGTTTGCTTTACCTGATGCTGCGACACTAGGGATCGGCAGAGCTTTGGGCATGAAAGAGGATGATGTTTTTACCTTAGGTAAATTCTTCAACAAGGGTCAGGTTGCTCCTCGCGATTCCACCGAACGCTATGCCCGTGCTATTGCAGAAGGCGTTGGCGGAACAATGCCTTTTACTGGAATCCTTGCATGGGCGGCACGTATGCGCCCCATGGTAACCACCGCACAAACAGTGAAGACAGGTGTCTTACGCGGCGTGGCAGATGATGCCATCAAGTTTGTGCAGCGTAGCCCACGTGCTGCCGCTGCTATCGATGTGGCTTTTGGTGCAGGGTATGAAGGTCTGCGCCAAGCGGTTACAGAAAATGTCAGTGATGAAAACCCTAATAAGCAGCTTTACGAAAACCTCTTGCCAATGGGGGCGTTCATAGGGTTGCCATTAGCCCTGAATATGCTGCCTTCTGTCATGGCAGGTAAGGCAATTAAAAACAAAATAAAAAGTGCAACAGCGGGATTAGGGGACGTAGAGAACGAGGTGCTACAAGGTTTAGGCAAGGCATACCAACTGCCGGGTATTCGTATTGTTCCGCAGTTGCTAATGAAAAATGCGGAGAAGAAATTAGCACAGGTCTTTGGCCCGATTTCCGAGAGCCCCGAAGCACAGCAAGCTCTTCGCCAGCTTGAACTTGCCCTGCAAGACCCACGCTTCTCACAAGCAGGGTTTATGTTCGATGCGGCTGAAACAACCATGTATGGCCCGCTGCTTGAAAGAAAGGCACAGCTGCTACAACAGCTTGGTCCAAAGGAATTGGAAGCAACCAAGGCACGTATTAACGAGAACCAGCAGAAACTTCGTGGGCTAATGGATAGCATTGCCCCAGAGGCGCGGCAATCGATTATGGAAGCGTTCCAAGTTGCACAGGCAGAGCGTCAATCGTTCTTCGAGAATCTGCTCCGCGCCAAAAAGGATATGACGGAAGCGGAAGTTCTTGCGGTGTCCGAGCGCCTCGGCCCACAGAACATGGACATGATCAATAACGAACTGCGTGGCGCATTGATGGGCGCGATGGAGTTTGACTACAAGATGCGCGATAACACGCTGCGTCTGATGGGTCTGCGTCAGGCAACCAGCCCTGAAGGCTTGCCCATGCCTACTCGGATGGAAGGTCAATCCCTATTTCCTGCACGTGACATGGAGGGTGCTGCTACTCGTTTGATCGAGAAGTACATGCCGGAGCGCCCTTCGCTGCGTAACCCTGTCCCAGAGCCGATTGCTTTCCTGCGTAATTTTGTCCAAGGCCAAGAGGCGGCACGTGCACGGATGGAAGGGCAGATGCTCAAGCAGCTGACCAATCAGGCAGTTGACGAGCAAATCCTGAAGCTGGGACTTCCTCCTGATATTGAAGATGCTGTTCGTAGCTCGGTGATGGCGCTGGTACAGGGCAAGCCCGGTAAAGGGACCAAGCGACGCGCTTCGCTGGCGGAAGCCGTGAAGGTGGATGCCAAAGGCAATACCATAATCCCTACAGGTATTCCGGGCCGGACCATTACGATCAACCCAAAACAGATACAAGAAGATGCTGCCCGTATTGCTCTGGACAATACACAGGTCAATATCAACTTGCCTGAAGCGTTGGACTATCTGGCCTCTGCGGCACGGTTCCGCAATGACGCATTGGCACGATATAACTCTGTCATGAACAAGGGCGGCACACGCTTAACGGATGCCCAGCGTACTTTGGACACCGGCACTGCGGTGTACAACGACATTGAGAAGCTGATCTTGGACCACGTGCCAAAGATCAAGGCAGAATATGAGGGCATGAAGAATGTCCTCGCAGACTATCGTGCAGGGTTCGAGCAAAACCTACCGCTGCTCATGGCTCAGAAGACAGGCCGCGGTGACGCGTTCTTGCTGGGTAATGAGCAATTGATGCAGAAGGCTTTCTCCAATGCCAATAATCTGCGTCAGTTACAGGTGTCTTTGGCAGGGACTCCGGGCTTTAATGATCTGCTGTTGAAAGGCACAGTGGATTGGCTACGTACCAAGGGCGTAGTAAACCAAGATGGCTTGGTTGACCCGAAGAAGATTCGTTCTGTTTTAGATAAGAACAAAAATATTGTGGAGGCG
>Ga0181343_1001075_pt1 | contig 11005 bp, 3 predicted proteins | sample Su13VDMLBSD_FD_130110 | JGI IMG/M metagenome (GOLD analysis project Ga0181343, IMG submission 130110) | Freshwater viral communities from Lake Michigan, USA - Su13.VD.MLB.S.D | ecosystem: Environmental > Aquatic > Freshwater > Lake | place: USA: Michigan | collected 2013-07-15 | reverse complement strand
TTACAATTCTGGAAAATTGAAGGTGCTTCTAATTAGCGGCGCGGGCTCCGAAGGTCTGGACCTTAAGGGTACAAAACTTGTGCAGATCATGGAGCCTCACTGGAATGATGCCAGAATACGTCAGGTAATCGGTCGCGCAGTTAGAAATAGAAGCCACGCACACCTTCCTGAAAATGAGCGTCACGTGGAAGTGGAGCAGTTCGAAGCGCAGCCCCTCGCGTCAAAGACCAACTGGCTTGGTTTTAAAATGGCTCCAAAGTACGAAATGGGTGCAGATAGATACATGTACAACTTAGCTTCTAGAAAACAAAAGCTAGTTGACGAGATGTTGGACATCTTTAAGTCCGAAGGCTCGCAGCCGTCGATGTGATGACATGATTTTTTTGAAATCGATCCTTGTCTTTTTTGTAGCCTTCATAATCGATTGGATTTGGGCTCTTTATATCATTTCAACATCTAAGAAAGATCCGTTGAAGGCCGCGATGCTCTCGGGGCTAATCTTATTATTTGGCGCGACCATCACCCTATCCTACGTTGAGAACAAGTGGTACCTAGTTCCTGCGACAGCCGGTGGTATGCTCGGAACTTATATATGTGTTTGTAGGAAGAGCCGTGAAGAGTAAGTTCATCAATAAAATCAAGCTCATGACTCGAGACCGCGCAAAGCGGTTACGAGACCATGGAGAGCACGACGCAGTTTCTCCGATGAAGACCATCCGCCAGCAGAAGAGCTATGACTGTGGTCCCGCATGTCTGAGAATCGCTTGCAGCGCGCACGGTAAAGACATCGATCTTAAGAAGATCACCAGTTTGTGCAACTCGACAGCGACTAAGGGAACTAAGCCAGACGAGATTGTAGCAGCAGCCAATAAACTTGGCTTTACCGCAGATAAGCTCTTAGGAATAAGTCTCGCTGACTTGAAGAAGCTCTTAGCGCAAAAGATACCGGTGATTTGTGCCATTCAGGCCTGGTCCAAAAATCCTGATAACGTTAAAAAACTAAATGATGGTCATTACGTTGTGGCTATCGGAGTTAAGGACGATAAAATCATTTTTGAGGACCCGGCGTTAGACTCTGGTAAAGGGTATATCCCTGAGAAGGAATTTATGGCAAGATGGATTGATCGTGAGCAGGGTAATCCTGCACCGTTAAAACATCTAGCCATAGCAGTAAAGAAAGAATCAAATATGAAATTTAATGCTCCAGGAAAATTAGCGACTGCGATCGCGGCAGGTATGGAAAAGCAGGCCGGAGGGTCGGTCTCCAAGTTTTTACGCGGCGCACTGAAGAGCAGCGCTTCCGGAACTGGTTTAGGATCGGGCGCAGCACGCGCCGCGAAGCGAGTCCTCAGCCCAACATGGCGTCAAGGAATTGCCGCAGGCGCCTCCGCTAAACATCCATTCCTAATGGGTGCCGCCGGACTCGGTCTAAGCATGGCACTTCCGACTCTACAACAAAAAATTATGGAAAAGGGTCTTACTTACATGATTGGAAAAGATCCCTATGCACATCTACGGCCTACCTCAGACGAATCTAAAGAAGCTGATTAAATCAACTTCAATACATATAAACTAAGTAAACATAATCCTTTGTGATCATATGATAACCTCTCTATAATTAGGGAGGTTATTCTATAATATGGCAGTACGAGAAGACAATCTAAGATACAACTTGCCGGTAGAGACGTTCATTAGGCAGCTGCTTAAGGAGCGTTACCCGAAGTTAAACACTGCCCCTGGCTCAGCCATTTATGATTTAATCATAACTCCAGCAGCTCTAATTCAGCAAAGTGCCCGAGATAGGGCAAAAATAATCCAAAGAAATCAGAGCATCGCTAATTTTGGAACGATGCTTCCAGAAGAGATGGATCGCTTGGCATCCAACTTTTTTGTTGAGCGTTCTACAGGAAGCAAGGCCACCGGTCTTCAACGCCTATATTTCCCACAAGCACAAAGTATCTTTATTGATACTTCAGTCCTATTCTTATCTGACGATGGACTTATATTCAGACCGATCTCTCCAGTAGTTTTGTCTGCTGAAGAGATGGCGCTGAATATTGTTGTAGCGACCAACGAGTTCTACGTAGATGTCCCCGTCATATCCGAAGATATCGGTACGAAGTACACAGTTAAGGCGGGAACAATTAATCGCTTTAATGGCGTTCCAGGAGCGACGAGAACGGTTAATCCCTCTGATTTCTTCGGTGGTACCGATCCGGAAAGTAATGGAGAACTTTACGTAAAGATCAAGAACAGCCTCGCCTCTAGGGAACCGGTAAAACCCGCTTCGATCAAGTCGTTACTGCTCAGTCAGTTCCCAACTGTCCAGGATGTTCTTGTTCAGGGGTTTGGGGACAGGTACATGGATCGTGATAGAGCGCGCATTGTCTTGTCAATCGATGACGTCATACCTGCGTCCTTCTCCAGAAAATTAAATCTTCCTCTAAATATTTCTGGCGACGTTGAGCTTACGGATGAAGACGGTAATCCAGTGGTGGCCCCCATGGGGGGATTTGCAGGCGCCGTAGTCGATTTATCCGGTCTGGATTTCAACAATGTTCAAGTACAGCTCACAGCAAATGTAAACGAGTTCGTTTCAGTTCAACCGGGGTTCCGGGTTAGATTTAGCGATCCAGACGACCTCGATTACGGTATCTCCTACCGAGTCCGGAAAGTTGTTGAAACTCCAATCGCAGTCGGAGGAGAGCCGTACAAAGTTCTTCTATTCGACCGCACGCTGAAACAGACTAACACGGCCACGGCTCCTGAAGAGGGTGCGGAGTATCGACTACAGGGATTCATAAATTCAGACGCGTTCCATATCGGAGGAAAGGTCGACGTTTACGTTAAGTCGGCAGGAGAAGAAGAGCGTTCCGTTATTGTCTCCGCCCTCCCCTCTACAGTCGCCGGATCTAACATTGCCGAGGTCCCTGTCGCGGCTAACTTTATTGATTCCGACGGAGTGAATCAATTCGCTGGCGACGGATTCTCTTTACCTGCGATCTCTATTGTAAAGATCGAGCAGTTAGATCCTCTTACAGACGATGTTGTAATCAGAACTCTAATTCCAGACGTTCATTATAAGTTGATCCGCGCTGAGGTCAGGGGCGCATACACGCTCACCGACTATGACGTCGTTAGAATCGAGGGCGAAGAAGAAATCCTCGATGTGAATGGAGATCCCACAGGAACCTATCTTCCACTATTTATCGGAGAAAGAATTAAGATAACTTATCTTACTAATCCCGATATTAATCTGATTCAAACGTTCATGAATCAGGAAGCTAACCGAGACATCACGAAAGATGTCGCGGTCAAATCTCCCGAAGTAGTTTTTGTAAATACAATCTTTAGGTATGTTGGAAATCGTGCGTCATCTGAGATCGCTGACATTGTCCGCCGATACATTAACTCTAAAAAAATCGCCGATGTCTTAACTGTTAATGAACTGGTGACAGTTCTGACTTATTTTGGTGTCTCAGATATTGAGATGCCTATGCGGTTAGTTAGTAGAAAATTAAATTCAGATGGAACTGTGACGACTCAAGAGAGCGTTGACAGATTAGAATTAGAAGATATCCAAATTTTTAAAGCCGAATCTAATCTCTCTATCTCACAGATCTAATGAGAAAGTTCGATCCTAGACCGCTGTTTGATGCGCTCCCATCAATATACAGAAATTATTACGGTGACCGCGATGTGATGATGGCAGTTTACGAAGGTCTTCTTCGTATACAGGACGCAGACTACTCCTCACTCTTCACCACAGACGACAACAAATCTCTGGCCTCGGCAGCCATTTTCACGGAGTATCCTGTCGTTTATGAAGAGCTAAAAGATTGGAGACATGCGGAGGTACCACACTCACACGTCAAGTTGACGCTTAACTTTGACTCGACTACGAGTAATTACCTAGGAGGAACGACTCAGTACTATAGAGTGCAAGCTTCTTCGTGGGCCTTCAAAAACGACGTCATTCTTTATCTAGATGGTCGAGTAGTCCCGCCGTTCTTATACACTAAGAGCTTTGATCCATTCTACGTAATGGGAGGAGCTAAGGTATACGGCACGACGTTCTATATTGACGCGCAGAAAATTCATGACTACCTAAGCGGTCGGCCAATTACTACCTCCGGCTGGCAAAATGGAATTGCGGAAGGGCAAGAACAGGTCTGGCCTCCGATAGCAGAAGTACAGAAGGTCTCGATTTACAGCTTCGATGCTGCTGAGTATGTTTCCGCTGTGGGAGATGGGGAGACTAAGGAATTCACCTTTACAAATGAGATTGATCCGCTATCGTCAGTCGCGTTTATTGAATCTGTAGATATCACCAATTCGGTAACAATCTCGTCATCTGGCTCGTCTGTCCTTACATATGTTCTGACCGGTAAAACACCTTTACGTCTGTTAGATGGGCAGAAGGTGAAAATTGTTTTTGATGATGATTCCGTTATTTATGCGGAAGCGCGTAATAACTCAGTCACTGTTCTGAGTTCTGCGGTGATTGATTCTGTCAGTCTTCCCATAAACTTTAAATTAGGAAATACCTACAAGATAACTTCTACGGATATTACCTTATCGCAGGGTAACCAGTTTGTTCCAGGAGGACGACTGCGGGTTGTTGATAGACTGGGCGCGCAATCTATCACAATAAACGCGGCGACTAATCAAGCAAAGTTTAATAGACAGGTCGATCCATTAACCGCCAAAATAACTTACTTTGGTGTTGATATCACAGGGGTGACGCTAACTGCTAACGCCCTGGTTCTTTCATCGGCGTTACCAGCTGAAACTGAATTGATTGTCCGGGGAGCAATCGTTAACGACCACAGCCACGCGGAGTTATCAGCGACTCTAACGACGCCAGCTGATTCAGCCGAGTTCGTTGCCGCTTTCGTCGCGGGTTCCGAGGATGGCGGAGAAAACATCAATTTCCCAACCCGCGTATTTTTCGATGAGCTTCTCGCGATCCCAGACGTAGATTACTCAATCACTGGACCAACAACAATAACGTTTACCGAAACGCTGCCTGCGGGTACGAAGATTACAGTTCGGTATGACAGCGACGAAGACGCATTTCTCCATAAGCATCAGCATAAGACGTTCTTTACGTCTGAGCCTACAGCCAATAACACCACGTTCATATTAGATGCCGACGCTGATCCCGATAATATCGAGATCGCTTTGGACGCGAGCACCCTCCATGAAAAAGATCGCTTCTCACTTAGTCTCAATAGAACAATTAGGTTTAATGACCCAGTTACATCTGGAGTGCCAATCACGATCCATGCGATCGCTCGGCCTTGGAAGTTTTCTCATATCATTGCTGACCGCGCCGATTCTGAGTACGGATACCGCGGAAGAATCAAGAGAATTGGATCAATTCAAGACGGGCTTACCGAAGCTGAAAACATCCTCACCTCGGCCGACTTCGAACTTGTCGAAGAAAACGACGAAGTAGTTCTTTACAGTAACACCGAAATTGAAAATGCCTGGCTTTTCGGGGTAGCTGTAGATGAGTCTGCTTTATCAAAAGTATGGGGAGAGCTTATTGATTTTAAGCGCGCATCTTCTCAACAATACTTAGACACACTTACAGCACTAATCGCGGCTCTCCGAGCTCCCGCGACCACCGACAACATAGTCAACTTCGGCTCAGTAATCCTGGGATCTCGCTATCTTCCAGAAGCGGGAACGTCACTCGGTATAACACAGCAGGACAACACAGAATACGTAAGAATTGATCCCACTGATCCCGATTCTCCGGATCTATTAGTTGAGGTTCTACCTGACGCTCCTAATCGCATACGCGATCGCCAGGTCATGCCGAGACTGTACGCAGTTAACGCGCTCATAACGGCCTTCGAGAAAGAAAACCTAGCCAACGTTCCTTGGTTAGCGTTCTTTGCAAAAGAACTGTCAGATACGTACCAGTACGCGAAGAGACTAGACGCCGGTTTCTTTAATAAGTTTACGAGTAGGCCTAATTTTTACCTCGCAGAGTCTCAGATTTTGACTGACTACTCAGTCGATTTCGTAACTCAAGAAGTCAACCCTGGCACCCTTTTTAAAGTAGTGATCAATACCATCGAAGTGATCGATGGTGTGCCTACGTTCTCTCCAGTTTCGTGCGTAATGCGCGCTTCAAAGGTCATCAATCGCAACCAGGTAGCGCTTGATTTTGTCTATCCAGAAGACGCTGAATTATTTGATCCAAGGGGTGTTGGTTTTGGCCAAGGCGGTTTCGGAGAAGGCGGATACGGTGGTATTGAGTATGTTCCTCAAATTACAACCTATACTGCGTGGACAAGACGGACCAGAAGAGTTGATATCGGGTATTTCCTAGATCATGCTCTTTCTAGCGACCAAGCTTTGGTCTCCGGTGAGGATGCAGCTGAGCTAACTGCGCAGCTCGCACAAGTTCTAAAGCACAATTCGTTTGCCTTAGAGATCAATTCTAACTACATCACAAGTGAAACTGCTCTCGAGGGCCTCCAAAAATTAATTCTTGAAAATCGGCCTGCAGAAACTAAGGCGTTTATCTACTCGGTGGTTGACACTCTGTCCGAAGAGTTCGATGTCCAGTTCACTGAGGACACGCTTGTGTTTAGTCCTGCAAATACGGATGATGGCGATGAATTTGCGGCAGGGCAATCTTACTTTGGTAGCCAGTTTGTAGCGAGAAATGACGGGACAACCTTACTGTACGATACCGACCTACTAAATCCAGGTCCGGTTGTTTTTGCTGTTACACCTGGACCGGTTTCACCACCCGTCGCTAATCGATATCTAATTGTCGCAGATCGTGACGCTTTACTTGGTTTTGATTCTAGTTTCGCTAACCTGTATTCATCCGAGCATGGACTAGAAGGTAAGATTCTGCGCACAAGTGCTTCAGGAAACTCGATTATCTACAAGGCGTCAGCACCTCTAGGACTCCGAAATAATCGTTTTGCTCTGTATTTGAATCAAGATCGCACCGTTACTACAGATCCCGTTGTCTATGACGGCGGCGAGCTGACGGTCAGAACGATTGTTAATGTCGACGCAAATACACACTCCCCATCAGAGAGTCCTGTTCTGTTTCAGTTCTCAGACGGCAAGTTCAAGCTCGGCTTGATCGTAGAGAATAACGACACCTTCACGCCATTTTTTAGCGCTAACGGAATCAGCACTTACGCTGAGTCTTCAGTTTCTTTTTCTCCAGGATCTGCCATATTCTTAACAGGTACATACAGGCAGATTGGAAATTACTGGAGAACATCGATATTTGTAAACGGAGTTTTTAGGGGAATAAGTGCCTTACCAGCTTCCCCTGGACTGACGGCAGTTTCCTCTTTCGTACAGTCTGCAATACTCGGAGCAGCAAGCCCTTCTCCAAGCAATTATCATTACTCTTCGTCAGCTATATTTGATGAGACTGTTGTATCTTCGGCCGCGCTCGCCTCTCCTCAAATACTATCCATCTATAATGGAGGAGATGTTCGATGGAGCAGCCCTATGGGTTATGGCGCGAGCGGATCTCCACTCAAGGAGAGTGATGCACTCATTGTGTATCACTATGATACTGATCTGAGCCGCGACAGAATTCTAGATTACTCAGGTTTTGGTTACAATGGCACAAAGCATTCAATTAATAGTGAAGATAGTTCTGTTTGGCATGTTGCTGGTTATGTCAGAACGCCGCTAGCTTCGGACAATGATATCCACGACATTGCTCCCGAGGGGTTCTATGTCGATCCATTAAGATCGTCAACGACCACAAGTTATGGAGATGGAGAAGGCGGACCTCTTCCATATGTCGCTATCACGTCTCTATTCCGAGATGTTCGGGTCGAACTTAATCCAATCAATGTCTCGTTTATCTTTAATTCAGACAACGAGTCGTGGACAAAAACTACGACCAATCAGCTGATCCCTGGAGCAGCGGCGCAGACTCTAGAAACTAATGCACTCTTCACAGGGTTCACATCAGGTCAAATGGTTGGACCCGATGGCGAGACCTACGGACAATCCTCTCCAGTCACAATTGCCTACGGCGCCACTCAGATTTCTTTTACTGCGAACAACTCTGGATCGATCACGTCTCTGCAGTTCGCCGGTGTTGAGTACTTATCTATCGCCAACAAGGGAATGAATTTCCAGGAAAAATGGGATCTTGGAAACTACTTCACGTTATGCGAAGCTGGCGCCGCTACGCAGTCCCCGAATGAGCCGTCTTACTCTAGATTCATTCTCGACGAATCAAATAGCTTTACTCATAAATCTAGAACTTATGTCGCTTACTCATCTCCATACCTCTATGATGGCGATTTATTAGAGTGCTCCGCAAATATCTTTAGCCGTCGTACGCGTCTAAATTATCTTAATAATTCGAAGATAGTGGAGATTTCTTCACTCTTTAGTTTGTACGAATCGGTTCGAGCAAACGCGTTCTCTTGGCTGATTTCGCTGTGCCTAACTGACGACTTCGACACTGTTTACTATTTCAACGTCGGTAGTCAGGGGCTTTCAACTAACACACCAGTTCTCAGACAAATACTGTCTCCTGGAGAATTTGAGCTAATTGAAAGCACAGCCAAAGGTGGTGTAATCGTCACCACGAGTAACGGATCAAAAGCCTTTGGCCTTTATCAGCACGGTGGAACTGATCCCTCGTATCACCTACAGACGTTTGTTAAATCCGAAACAGATCCTGTTCCCCACACCTTGTTCATCTTCCGTGAACATAACATGCCGGGAACTGGGGTTGCTCCGAGTCGCCGTGCCAGAGAAAGATTCGCCTGCGTCGGAACTTTCGGAGATGTTGTAGGTGCGTTCCAGCAGATCTACAACTTCCAAGAGGGAATTCCTCTCGGATCAATTGGATCGTCAGCAGTGTATTTAGCAGGAGCATACACAGCTCTGCCAAATCCACTCTACATTAACTCACCGTTCTCCATTTCTGTGACGGCTGTTACGTCTGCTGGGTTTGCTGATTCGGCGTATCAAGCTCCAGTATCAATTTCATTGCTTTCTGGAACAGGAGCCCTTTCCGGAACAACGTCAACATCCTTTGTTGATGGAGAAGCTTCGTTCTCTAACCTGTCGCTGAATACGGTTGGACAAAAAGCGCTGATAATTCAATCAGGCTCACTGACTCCCTCAGTCCTTGACCTATTAGTAGATGCTAAAGCTCCGACCTTACTGTCCATAAATCCGACAGTTGTCGTGGAGGATCTGAGTGCACCATTCTCAGCTTATGGACTTAATTTTGAGGCGACTTCTCGAATCGAACTACTGAATTCTGGTGTAGTTCTATCTGAACTAAGTCCTGCTTTAGTAAGTCCCGGCCAACTAAACTTCACGTTTACCTCCACACAGTTGGCTAACCCTGGTCAGTATGGTATCAGGGTTATGACTCCAGGTCCTGGTGGCGGCAGCACTGGAATTGAATATTTTAGAGTATCTCCCGCCATAACGATTGCTGCTACTGACCTTGTAGTCAGTTCTTTACCGCAGTGGGTCGTGCGCGGATCAACTGAGATCGTCCTCATAAATGCCTTCGATTCGATAAATAATCAATTCGACACAGGTGCGACCGGTACGGTTTCATTTGTCAGAACTTCGCCACTTCCGGGGTACGAGGAATTGTTAGAGAGCCCAGCCATAAGCACCTCTACAATGACAAATGGCTCTGCGGCATTCACAATAGGACCGTTTAATGGTAACGGTTTATTTAAACTCAAGTTCACACATTCCGGTGGTTTAGCTACAGTATGGTCTAATCCAATCGGGATCTACAATCCTGACCCAGTTCTATCTTCATTATCTCCAAACTTAGGATCGCCGGGATCTTCTAGGATTGTTACGGTTCGTGGAGACGGGTTCACATCCGACGACACAGTAATTAAAGTAAATGGACAAAATCGCGTAACTAATATTTTACGTGATAATTTAGCAACAGTGCGCCTGCTACCCGCAGATCTAGCAACTCCAGGTCAGCTTAACTTCAATGCGGAGACGCCGTTTACTGTTGGGCTGATGGTGACGGGTCACACGCCTGGACTCACTATCCCCGCTAGCTCGAATGTTCTTCCTTTCACTGTCGTTGCGGCAGCAGTCGTTACGCCAGTGTTTAGCCCGCACTATTTAAAAATCGACGGTGGCCTTGATGTCATTTATGCCGGAAGACCGTTCACACGATCCGTCAGAGTCGTCAGCAGCCCGTCTAACAATAACGCCAGCTACTCTACAGGATTAATTAAGTTCAAAGCTAGCCCGCGTGTTGTAGGACTCACTGGGTTCTTCTCCGCAAGTCGCTCTCCAGAGAACTCTGCCAGATTATTTAGTCCAGTAATAAACGCCGCAGGTTCTTATCTACTTAGCGCAACGCACTCGCCCCAGCCAGGGTCGAATTTGTACAGATCTGCCAGTGAGATTGTTACGGTTTTTAACTTCCCGTCTGCACTTATCTCAGTTAATCCGGTCACATTCAGCCCCAACAGCGCCAGCCTCGTTTGCAATGTTTACGGTAACAATTTCATTTCAGGCGACAGCCAGATATACTGGAGACAGGTTGGATCGTCGACGCCAGTGAATAGAGTGACAACTTTCGTTAGTCCGACTAGACTGTCATTCACACTGTCGCCAAAAGACTTCTCACCTTTAACTGGCAGAACTAATTTTGATGTCAGTGTTACTACAGCAGCTGCTTTCTCATCGGATAGCACGATTCGACAGATTGAGCTGACTCCCGCCACTACTGTGATCAATGTACCCTCTTCAATAGATTTTGAGGGCGGCGGAGCTTATCCTACAACATATGTTCTTTACCCAAGTCCGGTAAATAGATCGATCTCCTTCCAAGCCTCCGGAATCAACTCTACGGGCATAAAGAAGATTTATATCAAAGACCAGTTTGGTCAAGTTGCTACTGCAGCGACCGGAAATATACGCTTACGACTTTCTCCATCGCCGATGCTGGGTGTCAACGATGGAACAGTTTACACAACCGGTTGGGTTC
>Ga0181343_1001073_pt1 | contig 11023 bp, 27 predicted proteins | sample Su13VDMLBSD_FD_130110 | JGI IMG/M metagenome (GOLD analysis project Ga0181343, IMG submission 130110) | Freshwater viral communities from Lake Michigan, USA - Su13.VD.MLB.S.D | ecosystem: Environmental > Aquatic > Freshwater > Lake | place: USA: Michigan | collected 2013-07-15 | reverse complement strand
GTCTACATTGAAGGCAGTGATGTTGTTGTGCTGGTTGACTGCACGAAGAAGAAGGTCAACGCTCAAGTTGACTTTGGTGTCCACTTCTACAGTGGAGACGAGGAAATGGAAGACATCAAGATGTCAGCCATGTTGACACTCGGTGTCAACTACATAGGTAAGGAGTAACTATGAAACACAGGCAACGAACAAAAGAAGAAGAACAACGAGATCTCGTTGATATCTTTATCCATCTACTGTGGATTCTTTTATTCATCGTAGGCGTAACATCGGAGGCATATGGACTATGAGAAACAGAGACATGAACATTGACGTATTACACGGAACTATCCGTTCCAGTTTCACTATCAAGGGTGACAAGTACATAGACAAGAAGGATCGATATAAACAGATTGACTGCATTGACCGTGCTGTGAGACAGACCTTTGATGGTTACTTCTCTTACATGGGATGGCGCAGATGGGGTAACACCCGTACTCACGTTGATGCATTTGATATGCATGACAAATACATGATGGCTGCATTTATGCGAACGCAGTGCAGCTTTCAGGTAGACAGGTCACTTGACTATGAGTTGCTTGACTACAACAAGGCACTGTTCTGGTTGCGGTTAGCACACCTCGACCGTGAGTGTGAATTGTGTTTTATAAAGCAAGAGGAGTGGAGCTGGTTTGGCATGAGTGAAACCCCGCAGGTTGCATTGTTTAAAGATGATCCAAAATCATCTAAGCCTTGGGATATACGTACCCAAGTTATCACTCAGTCAATCTTTGAGAAACATAGGACGAGGGAGTACAAAATAGGAACAATCAGTGAAGTTGACGATGACATGTCACTTGCTGACCTACACAACTTGTACTGTATGTACCTCAAGATGAACGCTAGGTAGAGCTGATGCTAAACCGAGGTTTGATTCCTCGGCTACCCTTTCTCCCTAGTGGAGAAAATTGGCTGACAACCTACTGTCATTACAAAGGTAACACAATGACTATCAAGATCAAGACTCACGAACTCTCCATCGCACAGACAAAAGCTCTTATTGATGCTGGCATCATTAGCGCAGACTCTATCAAGCCTGTGCTAACAGAGAAGCAGTTCGGTGCTATGTGCTGTGTCCATGCACACTTCACCAACGCACTGATGGCTGACATGGCTGGTAAGTCTGCACAGAACTTTGTCTACCACATGGGCAACGGTAATGTGGCTGGCATGTACAAGCTTGTCATGCAGAACACACAACTTACAGAGAGTGAGATCGAAGTCCTTGCAAAAGCACACCGCATTGTTGCCGGTCTGCGTATGCGAGCAACAACAATCAAGGGGCAAACAAATGCTTAAGGAAAAACAACAACGCGATCAAGCAAAGCTTGCGATGCATGAGTATTATTGGAAGCGGACTGCAGTAGATAACATCTACGAGTCAGCACGTACACAGAGAAGGCTTGTTGAGGAATATCAACGAGCACAGAAGGCATACGAAGTTGCTTACGCTAAAGATATGAGGCGCAAGTTCCTTGACCTAGAAGAGGAGGATGAGGTCTGATTCGGAGGGGGTCAAATTTTATACCCCTCCAAATTTTACTAGGAGGAGGGGTCGGATTTTACCCCCATCATTACATTGAACAATAATCATATGAACAATATGATTGTTAGGAACAATCCAGTCAGGAGTTATTTGATATGGCTAAGAAGCAAGTAGAGCGAGACATACGCATCGAGTACCCATCAAGGAAGACTATCGATGGCTCGTACAAGGCTAAGTGGGGAGTGTATGAGTACGTCACCCTTGAAGATGGCACTGTAGACAGACGCTTCCTGCAAGAGTTTGACCAACGGGATGTAGCTATCGAGGCATATCCTGATGCGACATTCAAACCAAGTGGATACAAGAGTACTGACCTATGAAACTAGAAGTTGGTACAAGAGTACGCAATGTGCGTAGGCCAGATGTTATTGGTGTTATCACATCAATGGATGCACCAAATAACAAATGGATGGTTAGACCACAAGACTTTAGAGTGATGGTCAAATACCCACGCATCACACTGACATCCAATGGTAAATGGAAAGGAGGTGAACTCGACGAACTACCTGCTGACCTTCTACCTACAGGAGAAAAGATACCTGATGCATTCGCATCATACAAACGTAGCGGTGATGAAGGTGGTATCGCCGCACGAATAGCAGCACAAGACAGAAAGAGAAGACGCAGATGATCATAGTAATTTGTATATGTATTGCAATGTTATCCATCCTGTTTCTAATAGGGTGGTTTTTTCATTCAATCGAAGTAGCACAGAAAGAGATAGACAGCAAAGATGAATAAGCAAATCATTAGTGCCCATGAGTTGGCACGTAACGTAATCAAGACATACGAACTGAACGCTGGTGAACTTATCACCGGCGTTGAGTTTCATAACTCAGAGAACGGTCGCACTAAGCACCGCATCAATCTGAATGGGTCACTAGAGGCCAAGCTCTGGATGCAACATGAGCGTATGACTCCAGCCCTGTTCAGTATCTACATCAGTATCTATGATGGACAATGGTTACTCCGCACACATGGATACCTTGATGAGGTCAACGTTGAGTACAAGAACGAAACAACTGAGCAACAGTACACGTTCATGCAACTCAAGGAATGGATCAATGACTTTGTTGATACGGTGTACCAACTCAAGGCAGCTGAAGTACACGGCATAGTAGCAATCAACTAATAGAATGTGAGGGGTGCGTCTCACTAACAACGCACAAGAAAGAGAACACAATGACTGATCAACAACAGAAACAAAAAGCTTTCGATGCTTGGCGTACACAGATGGAGTTCATCTCCATGCTTATGGGTGACAAGTTCGATGATGTGCCAGATACCAAAGACATCGATATCTTGTATGACTTCATGATCAACTACAACACACGCAAAGCAGCTGAACTACAAAAGCTACGTGCACAACTACGAGGAGAATAATATGTCACCAATACACAATCACAAACTTATCGTGCTTAGGTTTGCCTACCTTCACATTCATCCCGGCGGTGGACTTGAGAAAACAATCTTACTTACGCCAAGTTTCCAACGGTTTCTTGATCACGAGGCTCGGCAACATACTGCCGAGTTACTCGACTTCATTGATGCTCATGTTGCACACAGCACACGCAACCGTCAAGGCTTTGATGATTGGATCTTTGAGAAGCCAAATGAATACGAAGAGAGAGAATACGATAAATGGACATCAGCACTTACGCCGATACCACGACCTACTGGATGGGAGGAGGTAGAGACAAGCAATGGCTAGTTATGAATACGAGATTCAACTACATAACTGGATGGGCGACCCTGTAAGTCGCCCTTACCGTTACATAACAGGAGACACTGCTACCAATGCAGCCAAGCAATGGCTCATTGAGGCAGGACATGTTCAGTTTGTGCGCATACTGCGACGCAAGTATGGCACATATGAATACACACCATGGAAGGTGGTGTGGTGGTCTTACTCAGAAAAGAAGATTAGAACAAGCAAGCGAAAGGACATATTAACAAAATGAAATGCGACTGGGATGTAGTAATGGGGTCTTTAGTTCTTGAAGAACTACTCGAAGAGGGCTTGATAACTAAAGATCATTACGACCACATGTGGGAAATATTTAAAGACAAGCAAGACGATGTCAACTGGGTATTGCTCGATATGTCTGAGGTGTTATTGAATCTTGAACAAGATGATTGCGACAAGATTATTACCTACCTAACAAAAGAGTGTAACCTCAAGAGCTTCACCGAAGCTAAGATCGCTATCTAATTTTTATGTGAGGGGTGCGTCTCACTAACAACGCACAGAAAGAGAAACCTATTATGTCTACAACTAACACACTCACTCATCCATGCTCGTGGCTCATCCGCACAATTAAGGACGTTCCTGCTAAATGCGATCAAGGAACTATGGCCTCCTATGATTACTATGGTTATGAATCAGTTGGCGCTGAGACCATAATCAATGGTCATAAGATGTCTATGACATACGAACTACGCATGGATGTAGCAGAGCGTAATGAAGAGACGCAAGCATGGCAGGTATCTGATGTACCTAAAGCATACATCACTGTAACCATGACACTAAAACCAAATAATGATAAAAGCGATAACTCTGTTACTCTCAGAGAACGCTATGACATTACGTTTACAGAAGAGACTTATCATGCTCGCATTGACGAAGCAATTGGTTACTTCAACCAAGTCATTGAGCACATTCCACTTCCGAAGATATCGTTTGATTTCTGGAAGTATGTGTCCAGTGCAGCTCCTGCTTTTGAAACATCAGCCAAAGCATTCAAGAGGCTAAGCTGGGTTTCTAATCCAGAGTAGTCAACATGTGAGGGGTGCGTCTCACTAACAACGCACAGAAAGAGAACACAATGAATAAATCAACATGGTACCAACGCAAGATCAAACTCGATGACGGAGCTGTCATCTCTATCATCTGTAAAGAAGACATTAGTTATGGTCACGCAGATAACTTATTTGAATGCGCCTTGATCAATCCAGATGGGTGCATAGATGATGATTCAGTTATAGGCTACCTAACCTTTCATCAAGTTGCAGAATACATTGATAAGGCAATGGAGAAACACAATGACGATAGGAACAGCTGAATATATTCGGCATCACGTATATCGTGATTGCCCTTACTACTCATTTCCACGATGTGAATATGGACACAATGCGTGTTCATGCACAGACGAGGCTGGTGGTCCATGCATTAATGAGTTAGAAGCAGAGAACGATCAACGAGTTGATGTGTTCTATGCAGCTCGTATCATCGATGCCATCTACGTCAAGAACAACGATAACTACACACTACTAATAGAGGATGAAGAATAATGGAACACAAGATTTGTTTAGTCAGCGTCGATATGTTTAATGCGCCCGGCATGTTACGCTGGGCGCGTCACTTCTACCGCATGCCGTCATGCTCTAAGCAGGACAAGAAGTATTTCTTGGGTGTCATGCAAGCATGGGTACCTGAGAAGAAGACAGCTAAGTACTGCCTTGAATGTCCAGACGATGTTATTGAGTGGGAGGATGACTACGTAACAATCACTATAAAGGTAACAAAATGAAACCAGCTAACCCAGTGACATACAAATTCACCTATTGGTCCACATATGGTGATTCATCACCCAATGACTTTGTGCGAGGATACTACAAAACGTATCGCAATCCGCCTGACCCTAAGAAGGTCAGGCACCAACTCTTTAGTGACATTGGTTGCTTACGACTACGACAAGGTATTGAGCAATCATATGATGGCAATCAATACCGTGTGTTCAGTGAGCGTCACTGCATGGTTGGCTTTGCACACATAGCAACAAAGGACGATGTCAAAATATGAGTGACGGAATATTTATACAAGCATGGAATGAAATCATGGAGGATGCACAGCAAGCTGAGGAGTGTGTAGTTTCCATGTACAGCGTCGAGCGTTATTACGGTGGCCCTGAGGAAGGAGGTTGGTGGGGCAACCTATTTATACTTAGAGAATATGTTCGATGTAGCAATCGTGATGCAGCTGAAAAGCTATATGAAAAATTGCGAGGACGATGTGAGGAATTAAACAAAGAAGAACAACAACGAGACAATGAAGACTGCTTACGTCACTGCGAACGTGCTTGGTCACGAGGTGAAGATGTAGATGATTATGGGTACGACGGACCAAGTACATACCATGTACTCATCGAGAAGTTTCCCGGTGAGAATCAAGTAACAGAACGATCACACTACGAATAAGGAGAATGATTATGTATTACGATTGGGACGAGGATGATATTCCTTTTGATGAAGATGAGTTGATTGAACAAATGTTTGAGCATCCACATAGTGCTTCAGCGTTGCGCAGAGCAACTAAAAGTAATCCACGCAATCTGCCGTGCCCAACGTGTGAAGAACCTAACAGGCTTACGCCACAAGATGTATGGAAAGGATATCAATGCGACGAATGCGCTAACCGTGCGGAACGGGGTGGCTGGTAGTGCCACTCCGTAAACTTACACTTAAACAAACAGAACAAATACGCAAAGCATTAAACAATGGTATGTCAGTCACGGCTGTCGTGCACTTGTATAAAATTTCGGCTACTCATGCGTACCGAATAAAAAACAACGAACAACGTAACAGAAGAAAGAGTAACACAATGGAAAAGTATAACGGTTGGACTAACTACGCAACATGGTTGTTTTATCTACACCACAGTGAGGATGTGGAGAACTGGTATCAAGATGCAGGTGGCACAGCATCCGATCTCCAAGCTTACTTTGAAGAAATGTACCAAGACCTTATTGATGGAATCAATAACATATACATTACCGATGTATTACTCGGCGAATTACGTGATGTGGATTGGAGGGAAATACTTAAAACACAACAAGAAGATGACGATTCATATGACGCTAACTGGACAGAAGAAAGCGCACTTACAAACTACTTAGATCATGTAGCAGAAAATAAAGATAGAGAGAGAAACTAATGACAGCACAACAATACCTCGCTAAGTTCGGGCTGGATGCAAATCCAGCCCTTTTCACCAACGTACGCAATGGCAAACACATGAAGCCTAAGTACAACTCATACTGCATCTATGATGGTGTCAGTCAACTAGATCGACGGTCTCGTATAGTCTGCATCATTTCTAACTGTGAGACTAACAACGAAGATTGGAACATCAAGACAGGTGACATGATTCAGTCATACATCATCATGCGTGATGTACATCCACAGGTTGCAATTGATCAGTTACTTGATGGTTGTATCTGTGGTAACTGCACACACCGCAAGCGACGCAAGCGACACACTCGTACTGCCAAGGTCAAGGATGTCCGTACTTGCTATGTCAATATAGGCAAGGGCACATCAGCCGTTTGGGAGTCGTTCCAGAAGGGCAATATACCTATTGTGTCTAGTACTGTTGCCGCTACTATCCAGTTAGTTGCTGGTAAAAAGCTTCGCATGGGTACATACGGCGATCCAGTTGCCGTGCCATTCCCTATATGGGGTGACATGTTACGCTATGAGCTTGGTCATACTGGCTATACACATCAATGGCGTATGCCAATAGCCAAGCCGTTCCGTGGTGTGCTTCAAGCATCGTGCGACTCATATGTCGATCGATGGGAAGCCAAGGAAGCTGGCTGGGGTACGTTCCTTGTCCGGCCACATGATGGCTACATCAACAAGCGTCACACTGCTTATGCTCGTGGTTGCAAGCAGTGCCCAAGCGACCCATTTATTAACGAGATGCGAGCAATGCGCAATATGCTACCCATGCATACAACATGCGATACTTGCCCTGCATCTCTACGTTGTGATGGCGATAGCGATATTGTCATCCGTGCCCACGGCTCATCCGCGCTGTGGGTTTAATTAAACACAGGATAAATAAACATGTTTTATTCAATATGCGAAGAAGACGAATGGTCATCTGATCACTGGGATGGACAAGGTCACTACACAAAGGATGGCGAGTGTCACTCGCCATCTAACGGTGTGTACTTTGCCTACCATATTGCTAAGCGCATCTTTGCTGATGTGCGTATCAAATACACAGACGAAGGTGTCAAGCGATTCATTCAAGAAGAGTGCGATAAAGATAAATGCCGTGTTGACTCTGATGAGATCGATGCGTTCTGTGAGGCTGTGCGTCAAACGTACCTAGCTGAAACAGTAGAAGAGTTCAATGAGGCACTGTGGGAATTTATTGTAGACAGCGACTTCAGCGAATGGAATGACATATTTAGCGGACATGACCTTGGTTATGCATGCAAACTTACAGAACCAGAAGGATGGGAAACACATTGACAGTAGAAGAAATTGATCAAGACGAAGAGAATTTTCAAGATGAATTGCGATGGCTGCGGGAGAAATACCCGCAGTTTTACATTGAAGTCTGGGGTCCATATGACTTTGCGCTTCAACTTAGTGACGACAATTACAAAACAGGAGAAGAACTTGCACAGGCTGCAGCAGACAACTGGGACAAATGGGTAGGTGTAGTAGAAGTACTACACGACACATTTGATGCCCACGTTGGCACAAATTGGAATCGACTAACACAAGCAATAGAGGAGATTAATAGAGATGACAGCTGATTACACACCTGAACACATGACTTTCACTATTCAATCCATCAATACTGATTGGTGGATTGATTTCATTATAGAGATGCTTGCCCATGCAGAATGGGTTCGCAACATACGAGTAATTAATCGCACTGACACCAGCTGGATGCTGGAAATAATTGACGATGAATATGACACACACCACATGTCAAATAATGATCTACTGGAACAACTGCAGGAATGTTGGTCTGTTGGCGATAGAAGGTTTGTGCACCCAGAAAACATTGACTTTGACATCATTGATGCTCTTGCTCAAGTGATATGTTTTGGTGAGTTAGTTTACGGATAAGGAGTAACAAAATGCCTAATTGGTGCGATAACACATTAACAGTATCTGGTGACAATCCAGAAGACGTAAAGAAATGGGTAGCAGAAAACACAAGCAAAGATAAGCATGATCGCAACTGCGTTGACTTCAATGGGTCAGTGCCAATGCCAGATGAAGAAGATGGTAACAATTGGTACACGTGGTCTATGGCTAACTGGGGTACCAAGTGGAATGCTTGCTACTGCGATGAGTTGATCTGCGAAGACAACGAAGCACGTTATAACTTTGACACTGCATGGGGGCCACCCGGTGCATGGTTCATCACTATGAGTGCAAAATATCCAAAGCTAAATTTTGTTATGCACTACTCAGAACCGGGCATGTGCTTTGCTGGCACTATGTCTAGGCAGGACGGCTACTTTGATGACGTGTATCGCCAAAACGAAGACCTTACTGACGATGACAAAGAAGCCATGGGATACACACCATGCGAGGCATGTGGTGGATGGGAAGAAGAATGTATGTGTGACTGATTACCTACGGTATAATTAGTCGGGGAAATTAACCATATTTTGTGGAGCGTGAACTACATTTCAGGCTCCACAAACTTTTTATCAAGGAGATTTATGTTAGAAACGTTATCAAATTTAGTCAACGCAATGTCCGTTACAAGTGAGTATCGAGATGGATGGAAACACATTGAAACTACTATCGGTACAAATGGAATCGTCACACTAAACTGGCCTAAGCTGAAGCTTAAGATTATCTCGTTCAAGATGCCTGACAACTGGGATGGGTCAACTGAACAAGCAGAAGCTGTACTCACAATCGACACGCTTTATTATTCAGATGACACAGAGGGAACAGTTGTTTGGCGCACAAACAGCAACCATGTTCAGCATAACTGGGATTCATTACGCAGAGTCCGTGTGTCTGACATCGTAGATCGTTTCTTTGATGGCTCTTGGACTCCACCGTGGAAATGCGGCTTTTGTTCAAGCAGACATGCTGGCAAGCTCATACCTAAATATTAATGGCAAGGCCATCACCTAAAGCTAATAGGCCTGTACTCTACGAGTTAGAGTATGGGCCAAACTCTTTGTATATACGCAGTAGCGAAATAGCGATAGCCATATACAAAGAATGGGTAGCACAAGCAATTAGTCGCAAAGCTACATGCAAGCTAACTTTGTATGCGCTACTTAGCCCAACAACATCGAGAGTTCACACAACTACACACATAGCTTTATTGCTAAATGGTGGATGGGAATCTGCAAAGATGCAACATTACACAATAGAGGATGGCGAAGTCTTAGATGTTTATATCGGCAAACGGGCTTACAGGTATGAGTACGGTCATTACAAATATAGAAAAACAAGGAGGATGAATAAAGATTTTGCAGAAGTATTCAGTTTGTTTTGTTCGGACAAAAGTCTGGTTGAATCTTGTATAAGATCTCCTAACTACGGCATCTTTTATGGTGCGCTTACATTGGAGAATCAAACAGATGAAATGCAAAGAATCAAAAAATACTCAAGACAACTCTACAATTTGTGCAATCGGGCTGGGAAGTATATTGAGTCCAAAGCCTCTTTACCAGTGCGGATGCGATAACTGTAGGCTTTCCTACCAACTGTACAAAACAGCTGGAGCATTTGTACGTTTAGGTATCAAGTTACTTGGGTATATCATTGTTATATGGCTATACAAATAAGCGAAAAAGATTTACAGAAGCAAGTAGTTACTGTGCTTATCAATCTTGGATATCACGTCTTTGAAACCGGAAAAGCTCGGTCACTACAGAAATGTAAAACGTGTGGATCTAAACAATACGCAACAGGTTGGCAGGGTAACACACCCGGCCTTCCTGATTTGTATATCCATAGCAAGCAATGGCATCGCGGTATGTCAGTTGCCATTGAATTAAAAACAGAGAAAGGGGCTGTTAGAGATACACAGAAAACACTAAATGAATTAGGATACACATTCATATGCAGATCAGTAGGATGCGCATTGAGATCAATACTTTCTATAGAAATGCAAATGAACAACGACGCTAAGGTTGATCAATTAAAAAAGGTAATAGATATAAATGGATTTTGACGTTTGTAAGTTAGACAATATGGATTTTGTTTTCAAGCAAAACCACTGTGACAAATTTTATGTCGGTGTCATCGAGGTCAATGAGTCTGATCAATATGCCATTCTGACCAATGCTTATTGGAAATACTTATTCATCGGCGACAGCGAGCAAGATGTCATAGATGACATGTCTAAATACAATGTGCCAATCGACGCACAGAAGTTTGACCACATACCTCTTGTGCAGATCTTACGGCAATGGCGTTCTGTTGTTTATCGAGGCCATAGGATTCTTGTACTTGGATGTAATGACGATATGTCAAGCACATTCCTTGCATATCCAAATGGGCCAATTTATCCATCAGTACATCAAGGCATTTTATATGTGCGATTAGTTCCCGGTGATGACCAAACCATACTGATGCACAACGGACATCCATTAATTGCTGGTGCATATGATGATCTCATTGCGCAAGTAATCCAAATAAATCACGACATTGCGCTTG